>LFCJ01001009.1_pt1 | contig 18814 bp, 22 predicted proteins | sample 643141 | NCBI WGS metagenome assembly LFCJ01 (sample SAMN03766243, study PRJNA286221) | soda lake metagenome | biome: soda lake; feature: Kulunda steppe; material: water; isolation source: sample B1-Br-g2 brine of Lake Bitter-1 | place: Russia: Kulunda steppe | collected 2010-07
GATGTCGCGGTGCGCGGGGGCAAGCCGCTCGACGGCGCGCTGCGCGGCGAGCTCGGCGCGATCACCCGCGCGCACGGCCTCGCCCGGCTGAGCTGGGAAGGCGAGACCGTCGCGCGCGAAGCCCCGCCCGAGCAGCAGTTCGGCCCCGCCGCCGTCGCGCCGCCGCCGGGGGCCTTCCTGCAGGCCACACGCGCCGGCGAGGCCGCGCTTCAGGACGCGGTGATGCGCGCGGTGGGCAATGCGCGGCGCATCGTCGATCTCTTCGCCGGCTGCGGCACCTTCACCCTGCCGCTCGCCGAGCGCGCCGAGATCCATGCCGTGGAGGGCGATGCGGCGATGCTCGAGGCGCTCAATACCGGCTGGCGTCATGCGCTCGGGCTCAAACGGGTGACCACCGAGACGCGCGATCTGGCGCGCAACCCGCTCGCCGCGGCGGAGCTCGCACGCTTTCAGGCGGCGGTGATCGACCCACCGCGCGCCGGGGCCGAGGCGCAAGCCACCGAGCTCGCCGAGGCGAAGCTGCCGGTGATCGCGGCGGTGTCGTGCAACCCGGCGACCTTCGCGCGCGATGCGCGGCTGCTCAGCGAGGCCGGCTACCGCCTCGACTGGGTGCAGATCGTGGATCAGTTCCGTTGGTCGCCGCATGTCGAGCTTGCGGCACGGCTTTCGATTGACCATACCGCGGCGCAATGACGCAAAGCGAAGGCACCATCATCATGCGCGACCGCATCGCCGCGTTTCTCGAGCTGTCCATCGTGCGCAACGGGATCATCGGCGTGATCCTGTTCAACGCCGTGATCCTCGGCATGGAGACCTCGGGCACCCTGATGGCCGCCTACGGGCCCGTCATCATGGCGCTCGACAGGCTTTGCCTGTCGATCTTCGTGGTCGAGATCCTGCTCAAGCTGGTGGCGTATCGCTTCGGCTTCTTCCGGTCGGGCTGGAACGTGTTCGACTTCCTGATCGTGGGCATCTCGCTGGTGCCGGGCTCCGAGGCCTTCACCGTGCTGCGCGCGCTGCGCATCCTGCGGCTTCTGCGCGTGGTCTCGGTCACGCCGAGCCTGCGCCGCGTGGTCGAGGGGTTCCTCAAGGCGCTGCCGGGGATGGGCTCGGTGTTCCTGTTGATGTCGATGATCTTCTATATCGGCTCGGTGATGGCGACGAAGCTGTTTCAGGACAGCTTTCCCGAATGGTTCGGCACCATCGGGCGCTCGGCCTACTCGCTGTTCCAGATCATGACGCTGGAGTCGTGGTCGATGGGCATCGTGCGCCCGGTGATGGAGGAATACACCTATGCGTGGGTGTTCTTTGTGCCCTTCATCATGATGACCACCTTCGCGGTGGTGAACCTGCTCGTCGGCCTGATCGTCAACTCGATGCAGGACGCCCACCATGCGGAGGACGTCGTCAAGACCGACGCCTACCGCGAGGAGGTCCTCGCCCGGCTCGAGCAGATCGAGAAACGGCTTGAGGAGCGGCGCTAGAGTCCGTCGCGTTCACTCGCAGTCACGCGACGCGCTCCAACCTCTTGAAGTCGCATGCCCGAGGGGCGCAAGACCGGTCCCCAGTCTTGCGCAACATGCTCTAGAAGCCGGCGGTGCGCTGGCGCCCCGGCACCCGCGCTTCGCGCGACGGATCGCCGGTGATGAGCGTCCACCACAGGCGCCCGTCGCTATCCTGATGAAAGCCGAAGCCCATGTCGCGCGCGCTCGTATCGGTCAGCACCTCACGCTGATGGCGCTCGCCCATCCAGGCGTTCAGGGTCTGAAGCTCGGTCTCGAAGGTCTCGGACACGTTCTCGCCGATGATCTGGCCGCGATAGCCGGCCTCCCAGGCCCGCTCGGGCGGCGAGGTGCCGTCGGAGCCGAAATTCCACGGCCGTGACTGGCGCGACATGTCGCGCGAATGCCGCATGGCGGCGCGGTTGAGGTCCGAGTCGAGCGACAGCGACGGCGCGCCGCGGCTCTGGCGCATCGAGTTGACGGCATCGAGCATCCGCGAGCGGACACGGTCGCTATCCTCGTCCGAGATGCGATAGACGCCCTGGCTCGGCTGGCCATCGGGGCCGACTTGAACCGTATCGACGGGGGCGCAGGCCGCGATCAGCAGAAGCGGCGCAAAGAGGAGACTGATCAGACGCATGATGGCAACTTCCGGGTTAGAGATGCGCACGAATAACCGCTCCGTGGCGGATAATCAAACCCTGCGGATGGGGGCGGGCGCATCGAGATCCTCGCGCGGCGCGGAAGGTGTTGCCGATTTGACAACGCGTGCGCTTTTCGCGGCGCAGTGCGGGTGCTTCACCGTTGCTATCGAGCGCCCGGAATGCTTACACGAGTGGCGCGAGGTACAGTCGAGACCGCGCCCGCCCTCCTCAGCACCAACCGGCGGGTGGCGAAAAAAACGGAGGTTGAACATGAAACATATCGCTCTCGCGGCCGCCTTTTCGGTCGCCGCAACGTCGGCTTTCGCCGGCTCCCACGGCACCGCGAAATACGATGAGCCCGAAGTCGAGCCCGAGGTCATCATCGAAGAGACCGAGGCGCAACCGCGCAACTCCTGGATTCCGCTGCTCATGCTCGCCCTGATCGGCGCCGGCATCGCGGCCAACCAGTAATCGCCACGGCGCAGTCACGAAAGTCGGCGGCGGCCCCTCGGGCCGCCGTTCTTCGTTGGAGCATGTTGCGCAAGATTGGGGACCGGTTTTGCGCTCCTCGGGCATGCGACTTCAGGAGGTTAGAGCGCGTCGCGTGAATGCGAATGAGCGCAACGCGCTCTCACGCCGCCTCAATCGAGCCAGCCGCGCAGGTTCTCCTCGGCCACCGCGGCGAGCGCCTCGATATGCAGCGGATCGTCGTTGAGGCAGGGGATGTAGGTGAAGCGTTCACCGCCCGCCTCTTCGAAGCTTTCCTTGATCTCCTCGTTGATCTCCTCGAGCGTCTCGACACAATCGGCCGCAAAGGCCGGGGCGATCACGGCGATGTTTCTGTTGCCCGCCTTCGCCAGTTCCGCGACGTGATCGACGGTATAGGGGCGCAGCCACTCTTCGCGACCGAACACCGACTGAAAGGTGCTCTCGATCGCGCCCGGCGCCCAGCCGAGCCGTTCACGCAAGAGCCGCGACGTCTTCACGCAATGGCAGTGATACGGGTCGCCCTCCATCAGGTAGCGCTTGGGCATCCCGTGATAGGACGCCACGAGCACGTCGGGCGTGTGATCGAGCCCGGCATAGGCGCGCTCGACGGACTGCGCCAGCGCCTCAATGTATTTCGGATGGTCGAAATAGGGTGCGACCGTGCGCGCGGCGGGTTGCCATTTTTCCGCCATGAGCGCGCGGAAAAACTGATCGCAGGCCGTCGCCGAGGTCGCGCCCGCGTAATGCGGATAGAGCGGGAAGAACAGGATCTTCTGGCAGCCCTTGGCGACCATCTCGCGCACCTTTGACGGCGTGGAGGGATTGCCGTAGCGCATGCAGAAATCGACCACGACATCATCGCCGAATCGCGCCGCCATTCGCTCGGCCATCGCCTCGGTCTGGTCGCGTGTGATGGTCAGCAGCGGGCTCTCGTCCTTTTCCGTGTTCCATATGCCCTTGTAGGCCTCGCCCGAGGCGAAGGGGCGCTTGGACAGGATCACGAGCTGCAGGAGCGGCTGCCAGATCCAGTCGGAGTAATCCACGACGCGCTTGTCGGAGAGAAATTCGCTCAGGTAGCGGCGCATCGACCAGTAGTCGTAGTTGTCCGGCGTGCCGAGATTGGCGACCAGGACGCCGATCTTTTCGCCCGGTACGGGCGGATGGTCGGCGGGGGCATGGGCAAGTCGGCCCTCGCCCGGGCGGACCTCGACGAGCGGTTCCGTGGGCGCGGCGCCCGGTTTCGCATCCAGCATGGCGTGAGTCCTGTTCCTGGCACGGCTGTGCCGGAAATATCCGGTTTGGCGGGCGGGTCAATCTCTGCGGTGCGGCGCCTTGTCGGGCAGCCGGGTTTCCTCGGTGCCGAGCGCCTCGGCCAGCCGCGTCGCCGCCGAGCCGGGGCGCAGCGGTTGCGGCTGATCCGGGGCGGGGGCCCAGCCGGTGAGGAAAACCAGCTCGAAGGTCGCGCGCAGCCGGCCCTCGGGGCCGGCATGGTGGGCCGCGTATTCGCGCGCGGCCTCGGCAAAAAGGGCGCGCGGCGGGATCGCGCGGTGCCGCGCGGCGAGCGCGTTCGCCTCGCCCATGGCGCGCAGATCATGCATCAGCGCCGTCAGGTCGGCATAGCTCGCGGTGAGCGGCACCGAATCCGCCACCGGCAGCGCCAGCCCCGCGCGCTGCAACAGGCCGCCCATGTCGCGCAGCTCGCCCATCGGCGCGACGCGTGGCGACAATCCGTCGCACACCCGCGCCTCCGCCGCCGCGAGCGCGGCGCGCAGCTCGTGCAGGGTCCGCCCGCCGAGCAGCACCGCCAGCAAAAGCCCGTCCGGGCGCAGCGCCCGCCGACACTGCACGAGCTGGCCGACCGGGTCCGCCGCCCAGTGCATCCCCATCGCATGCGCCACGAGGTCATGCGCCCCCTCGGCAAGATCGAGCGTCTCGTCATCGGCCACGATCCGCGCATCCGGCACGACCCGGTGCCAGAAATCGGGGAAACCGGTGACGATGGCCGGCGCCGTAAATTCTCTGTTAACCTCGCTCAGTCTCTCCTCGATCTCGCCTGCGGCGTGCTCGTGCAGAAACAGCGCCGGGCCGGCACGCCGGGCGCGGGCCCGGTTGCGCGCGAGCGCGGCGCGGTCGGCAAGCTGGGGCGGACGGGTCATGACGGCCTCCTTTGGACGGGCAGTTAGGCGATGATGACGGCAATGCAAAGCCTCCTGCGCGCGGTCTACCCGCCCGGCTGCGTCGCCTGCGACGCGCCGGTGGCGGCCGAGCACGCGCTGTGCGGGCCGTGCTGGCGCGATACGCCGTTCATCACCGGGCTGGTCTGCGATTGCTGCGGCTATCCGCTGCCGGGCGACGCGGCGGAGGGTCCGGCGCTGTGCGATGACTGCCTCGTCGTGGCGCGCCCCTGGGAGCAGGGGCGCGCGGCGATGCTCTATGCCGGGCAGGGGCGGCGCTTCGTGCTGCGACTCAAGCATGGCGACCGGCTCGAGCTGGCGCGCCCGGCGGCGCGCTGGATGGCCGCCGCGGCGCGCCCGATCCTGCGCCCCGGCATGCTCGTCGCGCCGGTTCCGCTGCACTGGACCCGCCTGTTGCGCCGGCGCTTCAACCAGGCCGGTCTGCTCGCGCAAGGGCTCGCGGGCCTCACCGGGCTCGAGCTTTGCCCCGATCTGCTGCGCCGCCCGCGCCGCACCCCCGCGCAGGCCGGCCCCTTCGAGACGCGGTTCGACAATGTCGCCGGGCGCATCGCGCCGCATCCGCGCCGCGGGCGGCGCGCCGAGGGGCGGCATGTGCTGCTCGTGGACGATGTGCTGACCTCGGGCGCGACGCTGGGTGCGGCGGCGGAGGCGTGCCACCGCGCCGGGGCGGACGCCGTGAGCGTCGCCGTGCTCGCACGGATCACGCGCGATGACTGACGGGGCCGATCGCACCGATGTTGCACGCTGGATAACGGCGCGGCGGGTGGCGCGCGTTGCGTGACGCACCTAAATCCTTATAGTCCGGCACAGCCACGGGAAGGGCCGAATGCAACAGGTTGAAATCTACAGCTCACCGCTCTGCGGCTTTTGCCACATGGCCAAGCGCCTGCTCAAGCAGAAGGGCGTGGCGTTCGAGGAATACGACACGCTGATGGATGCAGCGCGCAAGCAGGAGATGAAAACGCGCGCCGGCGGCGCGCATACCGTGCCGCAGATCTTCATCGGCGACACCCATGTCGGCGGCTGTGACGAGCTCTACGCGCTCGATCGCGCCGGCAAGCTCGATCCGCTCCTGCAAGGTTGAGATGCGTGCCGCGCTGATCCAGCTCACCGCGAGCGACGATCCGCAGGCTAACCTGCCCTTGACGCGCGCCCTGATCGAGGAGGCCGCGCAGGGCGGCGCGGGATTCGTGCTCACCCCGGAGGTGACCAACTGCGTCTCCATGAGCCGCACGCAGCAAAAGGCCGTGCTCACCAGCGAGGCCGAGGATGCGACCCTCGCGGCGCTGCGCGCGGATGCGGCGCGGCTCGGGATCTGGCTGCTGATCGGCTCGCTCGCGCTCAAGACCAGCGACGCTGATGGCCGTTTCGCCAATCGCTCGCTGCTGATCGGTCCCGACGGCGCCATCGCCGCGCGCTACGACAAGATCCATATGTTCGACGTGCAGGTTTCCGAGACCGAGACCTACCGCGAATCGGACGGGTTCCGCCCTGGCGACCGCGCCGTGCTCGCCGACACGCCGTTCGGGCGGGTGGGGCTGACGATCTGCTACGATCTGCGCTTTGCGGCGCTCTACCGCGCGCTCGCGCAGGCCGGGGCACAGATCCTCACCGTGCCGGCCGCCTTCAGCCCCGTCACCGGCGCGGCGCATTGGGAGCCGCTACTGCGCGCGCGCGCCATCGAGTGCGGCGCCTATGTCCTCGCCCCCGCCCAGACCGGCACCCACCCGGCAAGCCGCGGGCGCAGCCGCGAGACATACGGCCATTCCCTCGCCGTCGATCCCTGGGGCGCGGTGATCGCCCAAGGCGGCACCGCACCGGGGGTGAGCTTCGTCGATCTCGACCCCGAGGCGGTGGCGTCGGCGCGGCGCAAGGTGCCCTCGCTCACCCATGACCGCCCGTTTTCGGGGCCATGAGCCGGGACGAGGACCTCGCCGTCGCGCTCTTCAGCGAGCTTTTCATGGCCGATCAACTCGCGCGCAACCGCATCTCGCAGGCGCTGCCCAAGGGGATGGAGCTGTCGCATTTCGGGGTGATCAACCATCTCGCCCATATCAACGCCGAGCGCACGCCGGCGCAGCTGGCGAAGGTGTTTCACGTCTCGCGCGGGGCGATGACCAACACGCTGTCGCGGCTCGAATGGGCCGGGCATGTGCATATCCGGCCCGACTGGGACGATGCGCGGCGCAAATTCGTCTCGATTAGCCCGTCAGGCCGGCGCGCGCAGGAGCAGGCGCTCAAAGCGGTGACACCGCTTCTGTCGGAGGCGGTGCGCGCGCTGGGCGCCGAGCGCGTGCGCCTCGCCCTGCCGGTGCTGCGCGAGCTGCGCACCCGGCTCGAGGACAAGCCCTGAAACCGAAAAGACGGCGAGGAGGTCCCCGCCGTCATCGGTCGCCCAATCGCGGCGTCGGGCTCAGAGAAGCCCTTCGCGCTGGGCGCGCTTGCGCGCGAGCTTGCGCTGGCGGCGGATCGCCTCGGCCTTCTGCCGCGCCTTCTTCTCCGAGGGTTTCTCGAAATGCTGACGCAGCTTCATCTCGCGGAATACGCCCTCGCGCTGAAGCTTCTTCTTCAGAGCGCGCAGCGCCTGATCGACATTGTTCTCGCGAACGCTAACCTGCATGTGGTCTTCACCACCTTTCCGAGCTAGAGTTTCCATTTGATGCAGGAGAGGCGCGAGTAACATCCCGCGCCCGGCTTGTCCAGACCGCGAGCGCATGGAGGCTCACATGACCACCGACGACGCGCAATCCCTCGACGCGGCGCGCGAAACCCTGCTCGATGCGGCCCTGCCGCATGTTGCCTTCGATGGCTGGAGCAACGCTACGCTGCGCGCGGCGATCGCGGACTCCGGCATCGCGCCGGGGCTCGCGCACGCCGCCTGCCCGCGCGGGCCCGTCGATCTGGCAATGGCCTTTCACCGGCGCGGCGACCGGCGCATGCTGGAGCGGATCGCGCGCGAGGATCTGTCGCATCTGCGGTTTCGCGACCGCATCGCGGCGGCGGTCCGCTTCCGGCTCGAGGCGATCGAGGACAAGGAGGCGGTGCGCCGCGGCGCGTCGCTCTTTGCGCTTCCGCATCACGCCGCCGACGGGGCGACGGCGATCTGGGAGACGGTCGACCATATCTGGGCGGCCCTCGGCGACAGCTCGGATGATCTGAACTGGTATACCAAGCGCGCGACGCTGTCTGGGGTCTATTCGGCGACGCTGCTCTACTGGCTCGGCGACACCACGCCGGGGCATCACGCGACCTGGGAATTCCTCGATCGGCGCATCGACGACGTGATGCAGTTCGAGCGCATCAAGGGCGCCGCACAGCGCAACCCGGTGCTCGGGCCACTGATGTCGGTGCCCGAGCGGCTGTTTTCACAGATCCGCCCGCCGCATCGCGGACCCGCCCCCGACATGCCCGGCGCGCGCTACCCGGCACCGCCCGACGCCCCGCCGCGCGACACCATGCCGGCCGAGACGCTGCCGACAGATCCCGCGCCAGGCACAGGGTCGCCGCGCCCCGAGGACTGAGCACGGCCGCAGCTTGACCCTCCCCGGCTGCGGGCGCAGTCTGGCCGGTGATCACGGATGGAGGACAAGGGTGGCCATCAGCAAGCACATCGTCACCTGGTTCGACGGGACCTGGCATGACGGCAACGCGCCGGTGATCGGGGCGGCGGATCATGTCGCCTGGCTCGGCAGCCAGATCTTCGACGGCGCGCGCCAGTTCGAGGGGGTGCGCCCCGACCTTGAGCTGCACAGCGCGCGGCTGATCCGCTCGGCGCATGCGATGGGAATGGTGCCGCCGGTGGATGCCGACACGGTGCACGGCCTGCTCGAGGAAGGGTGCAGGCATTTCGCCCCGGATGCCGAGCTCTATCTGCGCCCGATGATGTGGTCGCGCGACGGCTCGCCCGGCGTGATCGATCTCGACCCGGGCTCGACGGCGTTCTGCATCTGCATCGAGGCGATGCCGATGCCAGTGCCGGGGGAGTATTCGCTCACCGTCTCGCCCTTCTGCCGGCCGCGCCCCGACATGGCGCTCACCGAGGCGAAGGCCGGCTCGCTCTATGCCAACAATGGCCGCATCATGGCCGAGGCGCGTGCACGCGGCTTTCACAACGCGCTGTCGCTCGACGCCGACGGCCATGTCGCCGAGACCGCCTCGACCAATGTCTTCATGGTGCGCGACGGCGAGGTGCTGACGCCGATCCCCAACGGCACCTTTCTCAACGGGCTGACGCGCCAGCGGGTGATGAAGCTTCTGCAGGCCGACGGCATCCGCGTCATCGAGACATCGCTGAGCGTCGAGGATTTCCGCCGCGCCGACGAGATCTTCATCACCGGCAACATCGCCAAGGTGATGCCCGTCGCCCGGCTCGACGATCGCGCGCTTGAACAGGGCCCCGTCGCCACGCGCGCACGCGAGCTCTACTGGGATTTTGCACACTCAAAGGCACCCGCATGACCCTTCCCGACACGATGACCGCCATCGAGATCTCCGCGCCCGGCGGCCCCGAGGTACTCACCCCCACGACCCGGCCGGTGCCCGCGCCGGGGCACGGCCAGATCGTGATCCGCGTCGCCCATGCCGGGGTGAACCGGCCCGACGCGCTGCAGCGCGCCGGCGCCTATGCGCCGCCGGCGGGGGCGTCGGACCTGCCCGGGCTCGAGGCGGCGGGGCATGTCGCGGCGGTTGGGCCCGGGGTGAGCCGCTGGGATGTGGGCGACGCGGTCTGCGCGCTGCTGCCCGGCGGCGGCTACGCCGAACATGTCGCCACCCCGGCCGATCATGCGCTGCCGGTGCCCGCGGGGCTCGATCTCGCGGCCGCCGCCGCACTGCCCGAGACTGCCTTCACCGTGTGGAGCAACATGGTGATGCGCGGTGGACTCAAGGGCGGCGAGCGGTTCCTCGTGCATGGCGGCTCCTCGGGGATCGGGACCATGGCGATCCAGCTTGCGCACCGGCTCGGCGCGCGGGTCTTCGCAACGGCGGGCACGGACGAGAAATGCGCGCTGTGCGAACGCCTCGGTGCGGATCGCGCGATCAATTACCGCGACGCGGATTTCGTCGAGGTGCTGCGCGATGCGGGCGGGGCAGACTTGATCCTCGACATGGTCGGCGGCGATTATATCCCTCGCAACGTCAGGGCGCTCAGGGATGATGGGCGGCTGGTGCAGATCGCGTTCCTGCAGGGGCCGAAGGTCGAGCTTAACTTCGCGCAGGTGATGACCCGGCGGCTGACCATCACCGGCTCGACGCTGCGCCCGCAATCGGATCTGGCCAAGGCGCGCATCGCCGCCGAGGTGGAGCGCCATGTCTGGCCACTGATCGCGGCGGGGCAGGTCGCGCCGGTGATGGATTCGCGCTTCGCGCTCAAGGACGCCGCCAAGGCCCATGCGCGGATGGAAAGCTCCGTGCATATGGGCAAGATCGTCCTCGATGTCGGCTGAGCCGCGCCGCCGGGGCGGCGCGGCCGCCGCTCAGGGCGCTTCGCAGGCATAGGCCTCCGGGTCGCGCCAGTCGCCCTCGCCGTCATGCACCGCGCGCTCGGGCCATGCACACACCGGGCGCGACCAGTCCGCCTCGCCGTCCTCGTCGTAGCGCGTGGTCATGAGCTGCGCGGGGGCCTCGTCCTCGGCGAGCCAGTCCTCCAGCGCAGAGAGCGGATCGAAGCCGTCGCTGGCGATGCCCGGCCCCGGCTGGATGCCGCAGTGATCCATGCCGGGGATCAGGAACAGCCGGTTGACCGCGTCGAGATCGTCGCCGTGGGTGTCGCGCAGCGCCTCGAAGTAATCGACCGTCTTGCCATGCGGCACGATCGCGTCCGCGAGCCCGTGCCAGGTGATCATGCGCCCGCCCGCCTCGGCGAACTCGCTCAGGTCGGGCGTGTCGGCATTGTAGATCGCGGCCATGAACTCCATCGCCTCGGGGTCGGCATCGAAGTCGAAGTCGTGGATCGTGAAGCCCTCGCCGCGATCCTCGCGAAACGCCATGAACTGCAGGAACCCCTCGGAGATGGCCGGCACGAAGCCGCCGCCCGGCTCGAACCCCGTCAGCCAGAGCGGCCAGAACGGCTCCGAGCCCGGCGGGATCGTCGCGGGGTAGAGGCTCTCGCCGTCCGAAGTCACCGCGCCGGTCTCGTACCACACCTCCAGCGTGGCGATCTGCTCCTCGGTCAGGCAGTCCTCGCCGTTGCCGTCACAGGCGACCTCGGAGAAATCGACCTCGCAGCCATCGGGATCGTCGATCAGCCCGTCCTCGCCCGCGCATTGCCCGGCCACCGTCTCCTCGATGAGCGCCACGTCGTCGGGGCCGATGATCCGGTTGCCGTCATCGTCGGTGTTGGCCTGCACGATGGCGGCCATGAAGCTGCCCACGAGGCCGGTATAGTCGAGCGCGGGCGCGCCGTTGAGGATGCCGTCGAACAGCTCCGGGTCGTTGAGGGCGAGCATGTTGGCCTGCCGCCCGCCGGTTGAGCAGCCCGCGAAGATATTGGGCTCGGGATCGGCGCCGTAGAAGATGTCGGTGACCTCCTGACCGACGATGGCGGTCTCGCGCACCGCGCGTTCGGCCCAGTCCACCTCGGCCTTGCGGTCGTGATGCGCCCAGCGCGCATCGGCGGTGCTCTCCCCCCAGTGCCCGCCATCCATCGTCGCCGCCGCATAGCCGCGCGCCAGCCCGTGATTCATCGCGTTGACAAAGCCCGGCGCATCGGCGGCCAGCTCGCCGCACAGCCCGCCGCAGCCCGCCACGTAGAAGCCGCCATTCCATTCCTCGGGCAGCCGGATCTCGAAATTGACCGCCGGACGCACATAGCCGCGCACCGAGCAATAGGCCCCGAGTTCGTCATCCTCGACCATCGTCGCCGAGAGCATGTTGACATTGTCGAGCCGCAGATCGGCCAGCGCGGCGCAATCCTCGGCGGCCATGGCGGCCCCGCCCCAGCTCGCGCCGAGGCCGAGCGCGGCGGCGGATGCAAGAAATCGTCCGGTCATGTATTCCTCCCTGTTGTCGTTTCGCGAGGGTGGCAGCGGGCGGGGCACCGCACAAGCGTGCCGGGGCGTCACGAGGCGCTGCGGACTTGCGAAGACCCGCCGCCGCGCCGTATGCAGAAAGCCGGACAGACAGGCGAGGCCCCATGAGTGATCCATCCACGCAAGAGACCGCCGAAATCGCCGGGCTTTTCGACAGCTGGAACGCCGCGCTCGCGACCGGCGACGCACGGGCCGTGGCCGACCTCTACGCCCCCGACGCGGTGCTGCTGCCGACGATCTCGAACCGGCCGCGCACCGACCGCGCCGGGATCATCGACTATTTCGAGGAATTCCTGCAGGCGAAGCCGCAGGGCCGCATCACCCAGTCGCATCTGCGCCGGCTGGGCGATCTCGGGGTGCATTCCGGCGTCTATATCTTCGCGCTGACCGGGCCGCGGGGCCGCCACGAGGCCGCGGCGCGCTTTACCTTCGTCTATCGCCGCGATCCCGAGGGCTGGCGCATCATCGAGCATCACTCCTCGCTGATGCCGGAGTGATGCCTAGACGGGGATCGCCGTGGTGCGAAACACCGTGCGCAGCGCGAAGGAGGACTGCATCTGCACCACATGCGGCAGCCGCGCGAGATGGCGGCGATGGATGCGGGCGAAATCCTCGGTGTCGCGCGCGACGACCTTGAGCAGGTAATCGGCATTGCCCGCCATCAGGTGGCACTCGAGGATATCGGGCACCTGCCGCACCGCGCGCTCGAATGCGTCGAGGACCTCGTCGGACTGGCCCGACAGGGTGATCTCGACGAAGACGGTGGTGGGCCGGCCCATGCGCCGCGCATCCAGAAGCGCGACATAGTCGCGGATCAGCCCTTCGCGCTCGAGCCGCTGCACGCGCCGGTGACAGGCTGATGGCGAGAGATTGATGCGCTCGGACAGCTCCGCATTGGAGATGCGTCCCTGGCGCTGGAGCACGGTGAGGATGCGCAGGTCTGTCTCGTCGGGCTCCATGCGCGCACGATCCTTCGAAATGGTCGGGCGATTTCGCACGCCTCTATCACATCTACCGCGATTGGCCACCGGTCTTTTCAAAGCAATTTCACGCCCGAGAGGTTACCATCGAGCCGGTAGAGGGAGGAGACAATCATGAAAATCGGTTGCCCAGCAGAGGTAAAGCCACAGGAATTTCGGGTCGGGCTGACGCCCAACGCCGCGCGCGAGGCGGTCGCGCATGGCCACGAGGTGCTGATCGAGAGCGGCGCCGGCGCGGGCGCGGGCTTCGAGGATGGCGCCTATGAGGGAGCCGGCGCGCGCATCGTGCCGGCCGCCGCGGAAATCTTCGCCGAGGCGGAGATGATCGTGAAGGTCAAGGAGCCCCAGGCCGGCGAGCGCAAGCAGCTGCGCGAGGGGCAGGTGCTGTTCACCTATCTGCATCTCGCCCCCGATCCCGAGCAGACGCGCGATCTGCTCGACTCGGGCGTCACGGCGATCGCCTACGAGACGGTGACGGATGAGCGCGGCGGGCTGCCGCTGCTGGCGCCGATGTCGGAGGTCGCCGGGCGGCTCGCGCCGCAGATGGGCGCCTGGACGCTGCAAAAGGCCAATGGCGGGCGCGGCGTGCTGATGGGCGGCGTGCCCGGCGTGGGCCCCGCGCGCGTGCTGGTGATCGGCGGCGGCGTGGTGGGCACGCATGCGGCGCGGATCGCGGCGGGGATGGGCGCCGAGGTCACGGTGCTCGACCGCTCGCTGCCGCGGCTGCGGTATCTCGACGACACCTTCGCGGGGGCCTTTCGCAACGGCTATTCCTCGACCGGCCTCGTGGCCGAGTTGCTGCCACAGGCGGACATGGTTATCGGCGCGGTGCTGATCCCCGGCGCGGCCGCGCCCAAGCTCATCACCCGCGCGCAACTGGCCGACATGAAGCCGGGCGCGGCGCTCGTCGATGTCGCGATCGACCAGGGCGGCTGCTTCGAGACATCGAAGGCGACCACGCACGAAAACCCGATCTACGCGGTCGATGGCATCATGCATTACTGCGTCGCCAACATGCCCGGCGCGGTGGCGCGCACCGCGACGATCGCGCTCGGCAACGCGACGATGCCGCATGTGCTCGCACTCGCCGACAAGGGCTGGCGCAAGGCCTGCGAGGAGGACCCGCATCTGCTGGCGGGGCTCAACACCCATGCCGGGCACCTGACCTATTACGCCGTGGGCCATGCGCTCGGCATCGACGTGCTCTCTCCGACCATGGCGCTGCGCCAGTAGAGCGGCGGAGTCCCGGACGCGCCGGTCGGGCCGGCATCGTCGGGGCTGACGCGGACATGGCGCATCGGGATGCAGGGCTTTCCCCCGTTGGCGCGCCGCGCTATCTCCATCGCGCCATCACAGGAGTGCGCCCGATGCCGCAGCTGACCGATTTCGCCATCACCCGCCTGCGCCCGCCGCGCGATCCGGAGGCGATCCAGCTCTATTCCTTCCCGACCCCGAACGGCATCAAGGTGGCCGTCGCGCTCGAGGAACTCGGCCTGCCCTATGACGCGCACCGCATCCATATCGGCGAGAACGACCAGTTCACGCCCGAATTCCTCGCCATCAGCCCCAACAACAAGATCCCCGCGATCATCGACCCGCACGGGCCGGGCGGCGCGCATGCGGTGTTCGAATCGGGCGCGATCCTCGCCTATCTGGCCGGCAAGACGGGCGGGCTCTGGCCCGAGGATGCGGCCGGGCGCAGCGAAGTGATGCAGTGGCTGATGTGGCAGATGGGCGGCGTGGGTCCGATGTTCGGGCAGGTGGGCTGGTTCCTGCGCAATCCGCAGATCGAGGATCCTCGCCCGCTGGAACGCTACACGGGCGAGACGGCACGGCTTCTGCGCGTGCTCGATGCCCGGCTCGCGGGGCGCGACTGGGTCTGCGATGCCTATTCGATCGCCGATATCGCGATCGCGCCCTGGCTGCGCTCGATGCGCGACAGCTACAAGGCGGGGGAGCTGGTGGGCTGGGACGACCTCGCCCATGTCGACGCCTACCTCGAGCGGTTCCTCGCCCGTCCGGCGGTGCAGCGCGGGCTGGATCAGCCGCCGCGCGGCTGAGCGATGCCGCGCTACGCGCTCCGGCTGGAGTATCACGGCGCGCCGTTTCGCGGCTGGCAGCGTCAGCGGGGCCAGCCCTCGGTGCAGGCGGCTCTGGAGGCGGCGCTGGCGCGGCTGGAACCGGGCGCGCCGCCGGTCGCCGCGGCGGGACGCACCGATACGGGCGTCCATGCCACCGGGCAGGTCGCGCATTGCGATCTCGCGCGCGATTGGGACGCGTTCCGGCTCATGGAGGCGCTCAACCACCATCTGCGGCCCGCCCCCGTCGCCGTGCTCGCCGCAGCGCGCGTCGCCGATGCGTTCCATGCGCGGTTTTCGGCGCTCGAGCGGTGCTACCTGTTTCGCATTGTGCTGCGGCGCGCGCCGCTCGCGCTGGAGGCGGGGCTTGCCTGGCAGCGCCGGCACGCGCTCGATGCCACCGCGATGCGCGCGGGGGCGGCGCATCTCGTGGGTCATCACGATTTCACCACCTTCCGCGCGGCGCAATGCCAGGCCGACAGCCCGCTGCGCACCCTCGACGCGCTCGATATCGTTGAGCATCCGCTGCCCGACGGGCACGAATTGCGGCTGACCTTCCGCGCGCGCAGCTTCCTGCACAACCAGGTCCGCTCCATCGTGGGCACGCTGGAGCGCGTCGGCGCGGGGGCCTGGGCCCCCGATGACATGGCCGCGGCGCTCAAAGCGCGCGACCGCGCCGCCTGCGGGCCGGTCTGCCCGCCGCACGGGCTCTACCTGACAGGCGTGCGCTACCCGGCGGACCCGTTCACGAGTTGAGATCCTCGAGCAGGCGGCCATGGCGGCGCACCTCGGCGAGCACGTCACCGAAGGTCACGATGCCGCGCGCCTGCAGCATCGGGAGCAGCTTGAGAAAGGCCTGCGCGGTCGCGATGGTGTCGCCGAGCGCGGTGTGGCGCGCCTCCTCGGGGATGGTGATGCCGAGCCGCGTGGAAAGGGCATCGAGGCTGTGGGTTTCCTGGCGCCCGAACACCACCGCCGAGAGCAGCACCGTGTCGAGCACCGGGTTGTCGAAGCCGGCCCCCTGCGCCGCGGCGTGCCTTTGCAGGAAGGCCATGTCGAAGGGTGCGTTATGGGCGATGAGCACCGCGCCCGCGGCGAAGCGGTGAAACCGCGCCACCGTGTCGGCTGGATCCGGCGCGCCCTGCACCATCTGATCGGTGATCCCGTGGACCTGCGTCGAGCCGGCGGGGATCGGCCGCCCCGGATCGACGAGCGTGTCCATCTGCTCGCCGCGCACCACGCGGCAGTTGACGACGCGCACCGCGGCGAGCTGGACGATCTCGTCGCGGGCGGTATCGAGTCCGGTGGTCTCGCTGTCGAAGACGACATAGGTCAGATCGGCAAGGGGCGTGTCGGCGACGGCGCCGACCTGCTGCTTGGCGAGCAGGTCGAAATCATAGACCACGCTGCGGGTGATCGGCGGCGGGCGGCGCACCGCGCGACGCGCCTCGCGGATCGGGACGCGGATCGCGCTGCGCCCGTCGCCGAGCGGCTCGGGCCAGGCCTCGGTGCCATGATTGAAAAGCACCGAACGCCCCGTCACTCCCGTCACCCCGACATCGAGCGGCGCGGCGAGCCACTCCTCGAAATCGCCCATCGGCATGGGCGGCCCGGCCCAGGACAGCTCGAAGGCCGCGCCGGGGCCGTCCTCCTCGATCAGCCGCAGGCACAGATCGTCGCAGCCCTCGCGGCTTGCCACATGCGCACAGAGCTCCGACAGAAGCGCAACCAGCTCGAAGCCGTCACAGCGCAGGATCAGCCCCGGATCCTCGATCGCGAGCACGACGCCCGCCGACTCGAGCCGGGCGCGCAGCCCGTCCATGAGGTCGGTACTGCGGGTCTGCGAGAGCGGCCACCAGTCGGTGCGGCCCTCGTCATAGCGCGCGCCGAGCTCGTTGATGGCATGAACGAGCGTGCTGACCTCCTCGAGGATCGCGGCGTTGAGCCGTTCGGTATGCGGCATGTCCGCGCTCTCGGCCATCACGCCGACGACCGTCTGAAGATTCGCCGCCGGGCGGCGCACGCGGTCGAAGACCTCGGCGAGAAGCTGCTCGCGCTTGGCATGGGCGTCGAGATCGGCGGTCACGTCGCGCAGCGTGAGCACATAGCCCGGCGCGCCCGCGACGTCGTAGGCCTCCAGGAGCCGCATCCGCCCGGCGAGCACCCGCGCCTCGCCGGTGGTGGCGCAGAGCAGGTCGGCGGCGGCGTCAGGCTCGCCCGAGTCGACAAGGCGCTCATGGGCATGGCGCACAGGCCCGTCGCGCAGATAGTCGAACAGGTTGCGGTCGAGCCCCGGCGCGGTGCCCGAACTCAGCAGATCCACCGCCTGGCCGTTGTAGAAGACGAGCTGATGCGCCCCCGAACACAGCAGCACCCCCACCGGCACATCCGACAGGATCGCCTCGAGCCGCCCCTTCTCGGTGCTCAGCCGCGTGGTTTCGCGCGCGACGGCATCGTCGAGCGCGCCGCGCGTGCTGGCGAGCCGGTCCACGACGGCCGCGGCCGCGGGGCCGAGATCGCCGAGTTGCTGCGCGCGCCCGATCTCCAGCTCGCCATCGAGGTCGGACTGCGCATGGGCGCGCAGATTGGCCGCGAGGGCCTCGATGGCGCGCGCGCCATGCGTATCGAAGACAAGCCAGGCCCAGACGACCAGCCCGGCGATCGCGAACCCCGCGAGCAGCCCGGCCTCGAGAAAGGCCCCCGCGAGCTCCGGCGCCCCGAGCCGCTGATAGGCGAGCGCCAGACCAGCGCCCAGCGCGCCGAACAACCCCGCCGCCAGCCCGGCGAAGAGCAGCGCGACGCGCCAGCGCAGGCGGTCAGCCATCGGTGGAGGGCTCCGGATCGAGAAGCCGGCAGACCTCGGCGCGCAGCTCAGCGAGCTCGAAGGGCTTGGAGACGAAGCCATCCGCCCCCATCGCGAGCCCCTTGCGCCGCTCCATCGCCGAGCCGCGCGCCGTCATCATCAGGATCTTCACATCCGCGAGATCCGGCTCCATGCGCACCGCCTGGCAGATCTCGTAGCCCGAGACCTCCGGCAGCATCACGTCGAGCAGGACGAGATCCGGATGCAGCGCGCGCACCCGATCCACCGCGCCCGCGCCGGTGGCCATGCGCTCGTGCCGATACCCCTCCCGTGTCAGAAGATAATCGAGCGCGATCGCGATATTGTCCTCGTCCTCGATGACGAGGATGCTCTTGCCGCTCCCCCCTTCGGCCATGCTCTCACTCCCCGTTGCAGACTGCGCGCAATATTTCGTCGTCCTCCGGCATGTCGCGCCAGCGCGCCCCCTCCAGCGCCCCGTCGCCGTCGAAATCCATCCCCTCCAGCAGGTCAGCCCGCCGCCCCTCGGCGCAATCGACCATCACGCGGATGTCGTAGCTGCGCTCCCAGCGCCCCATCAGAACCACCCGCGCGAGAACGAGCTCCGGGTGGTCCGGATGCGTCATGCTCGCGGCGTGATCGACGGCGCGAAACCGCGTCGTCAGCGGCGCGACATAAGTCCAGGGGCGGTAGAAGGCCGTGGTCTCGTTCGTGGAGACGACCTCGACGGAGCCGGGCATCGCGTCGACGGTGCGCGACAGCCACGCGTATTCCGCCCAGATCGTGAAAGTCAGCATCCCCACGCCCACGCCCACCGGCATGCTCCAGCGCGGCAGCATGCCGCGGGTGATCGTGTTCACGATCAGGATCACGCCGGCGACGCCGAAGCCGGTCGCGATGGTGGCGATGAATTCCAGAAGCATCCGCGCCCCCTAGCTCAGCGAGCCGCGGCCGTGCCCGACGGCCGATTGCATCGTGCGCACCACGACGAAGGCGTCGCGTAGATGGCTGCGGTCGAAATCGGACAGATCGGCAGGGGCGAGGTAATTGTCAGGCTTGCGCCCGGAGCGCACCAGC
>LFCJ01001010.1_pt1 | contig 18807 bp, 27 predicted proteins | sample 643141 | NCBI WGS metagenome assembly LFCJ01 (sample SAMN03766243, study PRJNA286221) | soda lake metagenome | biome: soda lake; feature: Kulunda steppe; material: water; isolation source: sample B1-Br-g2 brine of Lake Bitter-1 | place: Russia: Kulunda steppe | collected 2010-07
CGACTGAGGCGCTTTCTCTTTCGTTCTCGTCTTACCTGGGGGGACCCTCATGTTAGTCGCTACACCATCCAGGCCTAATCCACAGCTGAAGTTCAGGCCTGGTTTTTTCGTTGGGGTCTGTTTCAAGTCTGTTTTTTAGGCCTGTTTGTGTAGTTCTGGACTGTTTCCAAGCCTATTTTTGGAGCAGGGTTTTGTGTTAGATTTATAATATCTTCTTACTATAGTATTACCGTGGTGAGGATTCATGGCGTCGTTGACTATTAAGCTCCCAGACAACCAGAAAGATGAGATTCAGGCTGTGGCTGAGAGGAAGAACTACAACAGTGTCTCTGAGTACGTCCGTGAAGCTCTGCGGAACAAGGTTGAGGAAGACCTGGTTTTGAGGCCTGAAGTAGCTGAGAAGCTGCGGAGACGAGTCAAAGAGTACGAGGAGGGAAAATCCGAGTTAGTCTCTCATGAAGAACTAGAGGAAGAGCTGGGACTTGATGAGGATTGACTGGCATTCAGAAGCTCGTCAAGATTTACAAGAATTCGATAAACGGATTCAGGAACATTTGATGGGACAAGTGGGTGCGATGGAGGAAGCACCACTTGGAGACGACACGTCTCTGTTGTTGAAGCAAGGCTTGGAGATATTCCGATTGAAACTGAAAAATAGCAGGTTAGATCATAGAGTATTCTTCGACCTTGACGGAGACAGAGTCATCATTCTCGGAGTAGAGCACCGTGACAATGCTTATACTCAGGAATCGATTGAGAAGATCGAGTCTCGGAAGTAGTATTTTCGGGGAAAGGATCGATGTTAACACTGGCCTGTTTCAGGGCCTGAGTTCAGCCCTGAATCGCTGTGAGGGGTCATTTGCCGATTTTGTGTGTCTCAGCCCTTCTAACGGCCTTATCACATCAAGACCACAAGATACTTATAAGTGGTATGGTATAACACAGTTACTATGGAAAACTTGGAGATTCCAAGACCGGTTGTCTTGGAGAATGATCCACAGGACTTGAGGGTTGATGAATACGAGGACCAAATCGTCTACCGCTGGAATACAGATCGAACACAAGAACCAATTTTACAGACTGCTAAAGATTTTCATCTTGATGGACCGGTTGTCACTGATCAGGCAGAGTACGAGACTCTGACTGATGCTATCAGAGAAGATGCAAAGGCCTCTAATTTTCTTGTAGTCTACGGTGAGGATGTTAGTGTGAGCTGGGAATCTCTTAGTGATGATCATATGGCTGAAATAGGTGTAGTTGATGAAGATTCGAACACTGAATTTGTAGGTCAGGCCTATCAAGCTACCACAGGTGTAGAGTTGGAGCCTTCGACAGTCGAGGAAATTGATGATTTTCTGAATCCGGTTGAATGATGTCTGCAAAGTGTGAAGAGATCATCCCGCCTGGAAGCATTGCTAATGGTATCAAGGTTAGCATACGAACGTTAAACGGGAGAACTCCAGACTGCAATATTAGTAAAAGAGGCCCAGACTATACTTTAACAATTGAGAATCATAGTGTTGTCCCATATGGGGTTAAGTTTGAATGTGAGAGCATCGGCAATCATGTAGAGTTCGGTGATAATGGAGGCTACGACACTTTCTGGGAAGGATCTATTTTTGTTGATAAGAGGTTGGGGAGTAAGCCTGGTATTGAGACGGTTCAACTAGATACGAGACCTTGCCACTCAAAATCAGTACGGAACAGGAAAATTAACACTAAACTGAACTTCACGAAAATAAGTATTACTGCGAATCCAGACGTGGACCGTAGTATCAAAGTTGACATCAACTAATGATATTTGAGCAGTAGTACTCTGTATCTGGCGCTTGCACCTTTCGTTATATCCATATCTATTCAGGCTCTTTCACTGTTTGTTACGCAAAAACTGTTGAATATTTTTGATGGTTACCTGGAAGAGCTTGATGATGATCAGGTTGGAACGGACGCTAAGAAGGAAATTAAGGCCTTTGCAGAATACGCTTTTGACATGTTTCAGGTATACACTGCTCTAGTTCTCACATTTGTGTCTGGAGTAGCTCAAGTTCTTTCGGCTGATGGCGCACGATCACTTAGTATTATTCTGATAGTAGGTGTATTTATTGTTACAGGGGCTTTATTATATGAGAAAGATGTTATTGATGATCCTATGACATATCAGTCTTTTACTGAGAGATGGCGTCTTTCTCCTATTTCTTGGGCAATTGTCGGTCTGAATGCCGTTATAATAATGTCGATCTTGATATCGTATCTGTGAACTCAAGCATTCAAAATGGGAACTCAATCTATCCGAAAACTCGGAATTGCATATATTTTGTCAGGCCTTAGCCTTCGTCGGTTCTTTTATTCTGTTTTAGTTTCTGTAACTAGTAAACCAATAAAGTCAGTAGCTTTTCTGGCTTATTCAGGAAATTTTTTCTTTGACTTGTTTTCGGAAGGCCTCGAATGCGTTTTCGAGTTTGTTGATGTCCTTTTCTAGACTGCGTATTTTCACGACGAGCTCTTTGTGGGTCAGGTTTTGGTAGGCTTCTAGATCTTCTTGGTCGTTTTCTCTGAGGGTTTGGCGGCCTTTGTCGGTGAGCTCTGCTTTCTTTGGATGTTGAAACACTCGTTTCTGACCGTCGACGACTCTCTCAACCATTTGGTCGGGCTGCTCTACCGTGATCAGTCCTTGTTTTTCTAGTTTTTTGAGGCTGTAGCGGACTCTGTGGGTTTTGAGGGTGGTTTGCTGGGTTATTTTTTGTGTGTCGTTGTAGCCTTCTGTGATGTGGTGGAGGACTGCTTGGTCGATGTCGCGGAGTTGGAGGTCGTCGGTCATTCTTCTTGGAGGAGGACGCAGGGTTGTTCGAGTTCGGTGCAGAATCCGTCTTCGTCGCGGTGTAGGCAGAAGGCCTGTAGATCTTCCTCAGTGTTGTGTTGGAGTTCGGGGCATTCCGGCTCTATTTTTTTATCGTGTACTTCCAGCTTGTCTTCTCCAATTTCGATGACTCGGTACTCTGCGTTTTCCAGGTCTTCGAAGTCGGTGTAGGCCTCTCCATCTTCGTCGGTGTAGTAGCTGTAGCTTCCTTGTTCATCGCTGTATTCGTTGCCGCGACGGTTCTTGGGGTCGTCGACGATGTTCTGAAGCTTGGCTGCTTTTCCGTTTTCGACGATGTAGAAGACTTCTCGGTCTTCCTTGACGGCTCTTTGGAGGTTGCGTAGGACTTTGACAGGCCTGCTTAGTGTGCTGTGTTCGGCTTCGAGGTGTGCGATACTGTTGTCTGGTAGGTGTACGTGGCCGTCCGGTTTTTCGTCGCCTTGGTCTTGGTAGAGTAGGTTGACTGTGAAGCCGTGTTCTTCGAGCTGCTTTTTTGCTTGTGCGAGTAGTTCGCGGTGTTTGTCTCCGCCGGCGTTGTTGCCTTTCCCGAGGCTCTGCGAGGCCTTGACCTGCGCCGATGAAATAGAAGAGGCGGCGGTTCCCTGTTTTTTGAGTTGGTCGACGTCGGTGTCTTCGAGTTCCCATGGCGGAGGCACGCATAAGAATCGACGAGGAGCAGCCCATCGAGGAGGACGTGGCAATGCAGGCCAGAGTAAGCACGAATTCCACAATCACGAGCCACTCGGAAAAAGCGGGTTTAAAAGGCCTGAACAGTCGAAAATCGACGTTCACACGGTTAACATAGAGAGAATAGACGAGATACTATATGAAATCGAGATAGGGCTAAAGGAAATCAACGAGTTAGACGGTGTGAAGAAGGTTACTGGCGAACCGCCGATTGAGGCCTACGAGGAACTAGATCATACCGGAAGTAGCGGTTCCATTGATGAAATATACATTGTTGATATCGCGGCGTTAGATGAAGATGCTAAAGAAGCAGACGTTTCAAAGCTCTTGGGAGGAGGTGAAATCCGGCATCCTGTTATAATCAGGACTGACCAGTGTTCCCGATCAGCCAAGCAGTCAGTAAAATCAAAAGGAGGAACTGTGTCATACACGACTAATGGAGATGGGTTCAAGAACAAGTCAAGAATTGAAAAGGCAATAAGCAGGTGGGATTTAAAACTTGAAATAATAAATAACAGTGTAGAGGTGAACAATCTGGAAGAATACCTTGAACAGACGGAGTCTGGTGAACCTCTGAGATTTGAGGATTTCAATGAGGTCGTGGAGGTGGGCCTGTCTACAGAAGATCATGAGTTGGCTTACGAGGTTATGGAGATGCATGCCAGCAATGTCTCGCAGGTTGACGGGTTAGAGGCTATCAATTTGATGAGAGCTAGAGACTTTGCAAGAGAATTCGGGTTAGATCCATCTCCTTTCAAGGAAAAGATTGAAACTTATTTTGAGCAGGCTGATATGCCGGATAGTTTCAAACAACATATGGCTGAGGATCTCCCTTCAGAGATGTCTGTCATGGATGTGCTTACTGGCTTGGATGAAATCCACGATTTTTATGATTTTGATGCTTATGAGGATAACCCTGAGTTACGATCGGAAAGAGTCAGAGACGATGAAGTAGAGTATCTGATGGCTGTTGATGAAGTTGTAAACTGGGTCTAAGAATCCAGGTTCGCAGATTCTCTAAGTTTTTGTTTTTTTGGAGGGTTAGAGTCGAATCCGTTTTTCAAGACTAAAGCACCAATGAAGGACTTTGCGTGGTATTCTTGTTCTGAAGGTACTTCAGGTGTTTCTGAAGAATCAAATAATTGATTTATTTTTTTGTTGTTTCCTGCGATAGTATCTAATAGGGCTTGGACGAATCTTTTGGCGTCTTTCACCACTGGTCTTCTAATTCCTGGTTTTGAGAGGCGTTCTTTTGCTAGGTCTTTTAGTTTCTTCCAGCATTCTTGACAGGCATCAATACAAGAGTCAATAATATTCGCATCAAGCTCACTTCTGCTTTAATTAATGGCTTCATCAGCACGGATTTCAGCATTGGGAAAGTTCTCTGACCACATAGTATCTAATCATTACGTCTTATAGTAAAAGTATACTGATGAGGGTAGAAACCACCCAAATGACCCCGAGTAATCCAATTAATATATTGGCAATCTCATTGAATAGGCCTGCCACAGATACAGTATAGGGGATCAGAAGCAGTATAGCGGATCCCATTGCTATCTTTGAAAAGAGCTCAGATCGAGAGTAATTGTCTTTTTCGCCAAAATTGCTAGCACGGTCTATTTTCTCGTTAGCTCTCTTTTTAATTCGGAAGTTCAGTGCAGCTAAGGCTACAATGGCCATAATCGCTGCGACTGGAACGGATTCTCTAAGAATTGGCAGTAATGCTTCGGTAATAGTTCCAGTTGAGCTCATAAGATGTGTTGTACGAGCATGATCGGGTCATTACTTATCATTTGAGGAAAGTCCTCTATTTTTAGTGGGTCTTGAACGCTGATGTTCGATCTATAGTTATAGTCTAGGATAGTGGTCCAGTATTCCTCGGAGAGGATCTCGATTGGGCTGCTTCGTGGACGTCTTGTTTCCCGGTTTCGTGGTACCGGAATATGTGTACTTATTGAAATTAGATTGAATCAGGGCAGCTTCCCAAGTTCTCCAAGTTGTCCGCCTCAGTGTGGTTTCCATCTGTACGGATGTACTCTCCTTCTACAGTGTGGACTTCGTCTCCTTTGACCCACTGGTTCTGTTGGTCGGAGTAGTATGCGGTTTTCACATCTTGTGGGGGTAGTCGTCGATATCAGAGATTACGGCGTCTTTGGATCTGGTGTCAGAGACGTATTTGTCGACGTCTGATCCATATCCGACCTCTGCGATATCGCCGTCAACATTTTCGTTGACGCATTTAATGTAGTAATCAGCCATGTTGTGTTACCTTACCAAGGCATGGTGTGTCTCTTGTATTATTATTTGGGGTAACAGGCGAGTTATTTTGTCTTAACGGGCACACTAAGAGATTAACTGATCATTAGGGTTCGTAATCCAGGAAGATACGTTTAGCTGGCTAATATGGCCGGTTTTTAGCCGTTAGAGAATCGGAGGCCTGCCCAGAAAAAGAATAGACCTAGGAAGAACAGGACTAGTCTATCGCCGAAGCCGATATTAGCAAAGATGGCGGCCAGTACAGAGCCTGAGCCAATTAGTACGGCCATTGCTGTTCCGGATATCAGGGCGTTTGCGTCTTCTGCCATCTCTATTGGTATCCTGTTTGGGTATCAGGTATATAAATTTGAAATGTCAAATTTCTCTTGAAAAACCAAACGAAGGAAGGAGATGTGAAAAGCACGGCAAGCAACCGCAGAGAACAGTTAATTTGCCGCCCGGCTTTCCCATCATTCTTTCAAAAAATTGAAGGGGGGAGGCTTAGAACGCCTTTGTTTGTGTGATGCAGCTGTTGTGGCAGTAGCCTTCTGTTGCTTCTAGATAGTTGTCGTTTGTGAAGACTCTGCTGCCGCAGAGAACGCAGATTCCAAGTTTGTTTTTCTTGTGCATGTTTTCAACCCCTCCCAAGGCTTCAACTAACCCTTTCTTTTAGAGGTATTTAACGAATGTTACAACTATAAAGATGTTTTTCAGTCCGATATTACAGCAAAGTAACTATTCATGCGCAAAGTAGAAAACTTTCGCTGAATCCTTTCTAGCGAATCCAAAACGCTCAAACTGGATAATCTCATCAACCTCAATATTCACAGGCTCAACTAAGCCTTCAATATCTTCTCCTGTAGGCATCCTGACAGTTGCTTCTTCACTGTTTTTTGGAACCCAGTGAAGGAAATCAGCATCATTTTCCAAGGCTTGTTTATGGTCTCCGGGCCTAAATTCTGCTTTTCCATCAGTAATTTCGATGTTGCATAGGCCTTTTAACCTGAAGTAACCATCTGAAAAATCAGATTTTTCAACAAATAATTCCAGCGCTCTATTCTCAACTGCAAAATTATGTTCTCTATTACCTCTTTTTGGGAACTCTGGATGTACAGGGATTTCAGCTTTCAAATCGTCCGGTACATCTGAAATTTCAAGGCCGATAGGTTCTTTAACGAAGAATGCTCTATCTGTTTTCTCATCGATTACGCGAGTGTTCATTTTTTTGAGGCCTTCTATACTTGCCTCAATATCGTTCTCAGTTACACCCATATCAGTGAAGTATTCCCTTATTGCTTCAGGCTGGAATCCTCGGCGCTTGAGAGCACGCAGTGTAGGTGCCCTTGGATCATCCCAACCATCAAGCTCTCCTTCCTTGACCATCTTCCCCAGTGTCGAGGAGCTTACTGGTGCGTCGAAACCACTTATCCGGACGTTACCCCAGTACATAATGTCAGGATACTCCCAGTCAAAATAGTTGTAAATATATTTCTGTCTTTTCGTTGAGGCTCTCAAGTCTTTACCCCTCACAATATGAGTCGTCCCCATCAAACGGTCCTCAATTGCTCCCTGGAAATCAAGCAGAGGCCAGACACGGTACTCATCACCAGTAATTGGATGATCGGGATCTTCAATTATACGGAAAGCTACAAAATCTCTGACAGCAGGATTCTTATGATCTAAATCAGTTTTAACCTTCAAAACGGCTTCTCCCTCTTCTAAGCCTCCATTTTTCATCTTTTCCCACAGCTCCATAGTTTTCTCAGGGCTTTGGCTTCTATACTTTGATGCTGTTCCTTCACGTCTATGCTTCTGCATTTCCTCCTGAGAGGCCTTCGAAACATAGGCCTCACCCATTTCAATAAGTTCTTCAGCGTACTCAATGTATTTATCAAAGTTTTTCGAACTGTACCGAACCTCATCAGGCCTGTAACCGAGACAGGTATAATCTTCTTCGTACATCTGGTAAGCTTCTTTCATAGGCCTCTTTGTCACAGGATCTGTATCATCAAATCTGAGGATCAGTTTTCCATCATATTTTTCTTTTAGGGCTCCGTTTACTGTCATTCCTCGTGCATGCCCTAGATGTGGGGGTCCGTTAGGGTTTGGAGCAAAACGTACAACCACTTCTTCACCCTCGTCGACATCTAAGTCAGGGATCGGGTCGTGTTCGTGTGCTTCTTCCTCATACTCGTATTCTTCCATGGCCTCTTTCTGTTCTTCTAGGCTCATTTGATTGACTTGTGAACATACTTTTCCTGCGGCCCTACCAACTTTTCCTTTATCTTCGAACTCCCCCTCTGAGAATATCTGCCCCATAACTGCGTTTGTATTACATTCTCCTCCGTGTTCAACAGCATTCTTCAAAGCATACTTTCTGGCGAGTTCTTCAAGTTCCATAACTCAAATTTGACAGAAAATTTCTATAAAACCAGTAGTTCATCTAAAAACCTGTTCTACACAATTTATGTTTGAATGTCATATTTTTTGGGTTTCATTATCTTCATTTCAATATTTTTACAGTCTCTAGGCGGGTCTTCAGGCATAGTTTCTAACTCTGATTTCTTACCTAGACTTAATACCATAGCATCAAGAAGATCATCTTTAGAGACATCTTTTTGTTCAAAACTACTAATTACTGAAGTGTCTCCAAATTCTTTCAAAACTTCTATTCTGTCTTTTAAACCTTTTTCTGTGCTTTTAGAGTCGCAGACAGATGATTTATTCAAGGATTTGAAGAAGACCTCGGGATGGCCTTCGGTCAGGTCTCTCAACCTGGCTTCTTTGTCTGCTTCCCTTATTTTCGGGACTATATTCCAGGCCTGCTTTGAAATCCTTTTACCGGTTTTCTCCTCGTTAATATTGCAGGCCTCTTCATAGCTCTCTGCATATACTGCATCTCTAACTGGGCAGTTGAAAACCGAATAATGCCTTTCAGGTGAGAGAAATTTTCTGGCCATTTTATCGCATTTACGGGTTTTATCTTCCGGAAGGCCTATAGGTATATCAATTAATGCCTCAACAAAATCAATTTCTGATAGCTTCTCATGAAAATCTACTTTCCATTCTTCTCCTGTGAATTCTGCTGAGATCCAGCCGTTTCTTGTTCCGTCAATTCCTTTCATCTTCTGAAAACATAGGTTCCTGTATTTGATTCGAGTTCTACCTCGGAATCCCTGAACGTTATTTTGTCAACTCCTGATAACCGGTTTTGATGAAGAGGCATAACGCCTGAGGTCTTTCCATCTTCAGTAATTTTTAGCTCTTCACTATTTTTAGAATAAGTCAATACTTGTTCATGGATTTCGGTATTTTCGGATTTAAAATGGTCTCTGAAGGCCTCTTTAACTTTCTCCCAGTCCTCATTTAAATTCAAAGCTTGTTTTGACATCAGTTTTCACCGAATTATGTATGAAGCAATTCTTTTCCGCTGCTTCAGCGACTTTCTCAGCTTTATCATGATCATCCACTCCGGTAACGTTCAAATTTATTTCAGCATCTTTCATTACAGGCCTTGTATCTTCTCCACGATCAAGGTTCACTGAAGCTTCTGCAACTATATTTTCATACTCTAAATCTTTTCTCTCTGCTATTGTTTTGAAAGTCGCTGTCATGCATGTTTGTAAGGAAGCTGAGAACAGATCTTCTGGTGAAGGATATTCATTATCGCCTCCGAACTCTTCAGGCACGCTCATCTCGGTTTGAAGGCCTTCACCCGTTTCTAAACTCCATTTTTTCTCTCCATTTTTTACTCTAGATTCTGAGTTGAATTCTACAGGATATTCTACCATAGTATCTATTTGCCGAGAGCGTTTTCAAACATTTTCTTACCAACATGGTATCTCTGATTGAAATTTATAATAGGATTGGGATAATCAATGTCATACTTATTTCTTTCTTTTTGGCTCATTTCCACCCAGTTATGGATACTATTCGGATCCAAACCTCTCAGTTCAGGGATATGTCTTTTGATGTACTCTGCATGGGTATCATACTTTCTTCCCTGTTTAACAGGATTGAATATTCTTATGGATACTGAGTCTGTTCCTGTCGAGGCCGCCCACTGCCAACCGCCAGTATTCGATGCGGTGTCATGATCAATTAAGTGTTTTCTGAAGAATCTGGCGCCTTTCCTCCAATCAATCATTAAATGCTTTGTCAGGAATGAAGCAACATTTTGACGTGTTCTGTTATGCATGTAACCGGTTTCTCTCAGCTCTCTAATACCTGCGTCAACAAACGGGACACCAGTCATTCCCTTTTTCCAGGCCTCAAATTCTTGACTGTCATTCTTCCACTTTATCTCGTTATCAAAATCTCTATAATTATTTTGTACGGTTTCAGGATTATGCCATAAAACTTGGTAGAAGAATTCTCTCCAAGCCAGCTCATTTCTATACTTTGCAAAGTTACGTATATAATTAGAATCGTCTGACTGTTCTATTAATTCTTCTATATCTTCTAAAACCTTTCTCAGGCCTAAAACTCCTGAACCATAGTACATTGAGAGTCTAGAAACACTTTCAGGCTCACCGACATCATCTCTTTTATCTTTGTAGCTTTGCAGTCTTTCATCCTTGAATTCTTCCCATTTAGTTATTGCAGCTGATTCTCCTGCCGCAGGAAGATCTATACCGACTTTAGTCTTAGGCCTGAACTTTTCCACATCAACTTTTGCAAAATTATTAGGGCGCCCATGTTTTCGATCTTTCTCAATCTTTTTCCATTCCCTGTAGAATGGTGAAAATGTTCCATATTCCTTTGAAAGCTCTACAGGCTCAACAAGTAACCTATCCTTGAAAACTCTAGCTTCTACTTCAAAACTCAGTATCTCTGATTCTATCCTTCTTTTTACCGGTGTGTAAGATCTGTTAAAGAAGATTTTATCCACTTCAAACTCTTTAATTAAATTTTCAAGCTGATCTGAAGTATTGGCTTCTCTGTAAATAAGGCCTGAACCCTTTTCACGATAGAATTCATCAAGCTTCTGCAGGTTTTTCTCTCTGAATGCTTTCTTGTTTCTACCTGTTCTTTCTGAAATCCTAGGATCATCTATATAGACTGGTAGAACTTTTCCATTTTCTGAGGCCTTTTTCAGTGCTTTATTGTCATGTGTTCTTAGGTCGTCTCTGTGCAGGAATATATTCATTTTTATCTATACCTCTGTGTAACCGTCATTAAAACAGTGCTTAAGGCTGCAAGTACAAAAACAGCGTTGAATGCTTGTCTTTCATCAGTGAAAGCTATTCCGATGAAAAGTAGTGCTGTTATAACTTTTCCCAGTGAATTGAACATTTTTTTGGCTGTGTAAAAGCTTCTTTCTTCGGATGCTTCTGCTCTGTCAGCGAAGTCTGTGAAAAGAGGTATGTCATACAGTTTAAATGCTAATCCACCTATAAGCGAAATTATAAAGGCCTCTAATGGAGTTGAAACACCTATTCTCAGCAGATAAGTGATTCCAGCTATAAGCGCGCCTGCAGCTATTATCTTGAATCTTGGATATTTTGAGGATATATAGCCTGAGAAGTATGCCATCACCATGAAGCCTAACGTATCCATTGTTCTAACAACGCCTGATGAGATACTCCCCGCTATAAAAATATAAGTAAAAAGTGTGAAGATAGCCACTGAGGCATAAGCCTGAACTCCTCGGGAAATAAATACAGGCGAATAATGCAGATTCTCAAGACTTAATACCTCTTTTAGGCCTAAGTTTCTTTTTCTAGTCTTAAAACTGATCTTTCTTGCTGGTATAATCGAAAGTAGTACTGCAGCTAAGGCTCCTAGAAGCATAGTTCCAAAGCCTGCGAAAGAAGCTAAAAGGCCTCCAACTAAAGGGCCTACAAGTCTTCCAATGTTTGGTAATGCGTTCAGATGAGCTGTCTGAATTTCCCTTCCTTCTTTTTCAGTTCCTTCAGCAAATTCCAAATCCTTGCTTTCAGTGTGAAAAGTTATACCTACACTGTAAAGCAGTCCAACTATTCCGACTAGGACCAGGTTAATTTCTATTAAATATATTAGCAGTATAGCTGGAACTAAGAAGATGTATGATGACGTTAACCCGGATCTGAATCCATAACTGTTGATAACCTTCATTACAGGATAACTTACTATTAGGCCTGTTAAGGCCTTCACGAGTAGATAAAATCCTGGGTAAAACAGGTTTTGAGTTTCCGAGTATATCAGTATCGGTATGAAGATTCCAAGTATACTTAATGCAAAGTTCTTCAAGAACTCATAAACTACAAGATTTCCGAAGTCTCCGATTTCAGTCAAATCTCTGATTTTAAATACCTCTCCTACTCTATGAATCTAGTTTTGATGCGACTAAGATGCTGTAGCTCTGTGAAACTGCCGCAATTATTATTGCTGAGGCCTTGAATATCTCTGATCCTAGGATGTAACCTTGAAGATAAAGTAGCAAGGACGTTATTCCAGCGTATCCTACGAATCTGTAACCTTTACTGTAGCTTCCCATATCTTCCGACATATAGTAGGATGCTATTCCCGGGGCTGCAAGCCAGTAAAAGACTGATATTGAAGCCAGTACATGTGGATAAAACTCGAGATTGAAACTTAGTGCTCCTGCACCTGTCGCAAAAATCCCCAGTAAAATGATGTTTCTCCATGTTTTTAGAGCTCCTGAACTCATTTCATTCCATGATATCAGAATAAATAATCCCAGAAATCCTGTTATGAAGTAATGCATATGCTCTATCCAGTACGTCTCAAGACCTGGATATACAACAGTCCAAAATGTAACTGCCCACGCTGCAGGTATCAGGCCTATCGGAGCATACTCTCTAATCATAAATCAAGTTTATTCAGTCAAACTGTTAAGTTTATTTCCTAGTTTATCCATATCCGGTAGCTTTGATGGATCTTCAATTCTCTCCTCATAAACTATTTCTCCATTTTTTACTATGAAGACGGATCTGTCAGCAACTTCATAATTAAGGCCCGGAATTGATGTTTTGACGTTAAACTGTTGTACAATTTTTTTGGAGGTATCGCTTACAAGTGTGAAGTCTAGGTTATTCTGATGTGCGAATTCTTTCAAAGAGAAAGGGCTGTCAACACTGACTCCGATAACCTCAACATCTAAATCATTGAAATCACTCATCATATCTCTAAAGCTGCACACTTCTTTGGTGCATACTTCCGTAAAAGCTCCGGGAAAGAAGGCAATAACTGAAACTCCTTCACCATTGAAAGAGAAATTCTGGATCTCTCCATCTTTGAAAGCTACAGAGTTAAAATCAACTTTAACCATGAAAACACTTCCTATTCAAGGTTTATCAATTAATCAGCCGAATGAACTTAAGTCCTTCTGGCTGTCGTCAGCCTTCTCCAGTATATCTTCCCTGTCGTGCCTTGAGCTTAGAGAGGCTTTTCTCCAAACCTCGTCATCCTTGAAAGATGCGTAGGCCTTTCCTGCCTTGCTTTTGAAGAATTCCCTGGCTTTTCTGGCCTCTCTTTCATGATTGATAATAGGTTCTGGATAGTCTTCTCCAATAATTACTCCAACTTCTTTTTGAACTCTTTCAGGCATATTCCAGGGCTCAGCGATGAACTCCTCCGGAACATTTTGAAGCTCCAGAACATACTTTTTGATAAACCTGCCTTCCGGATCATTCTCTCTTACTTGTTTTGTAGGATTGTATATTCTGTTTGCGTGGACTCCTATCAGGCCTGACTGCATCTGCCACTGATAGTAATTAATAGCGACATCAGCGTCAATCAAATGTTTGTAGAAAAAGTCTGCGCCTTCTTTCCACCACTGTTTCAATCCGTAGGAGTAGAATGAGGCACACATAGCTCTCATCCTGAAGTTCAGCCAACCTGTCTCTACAAGTGCTCGCATTGATGCATCAACCAATGGATAACCGGTCTCACCGTTTTTCCAGGCCTCAACCTTCTTTTCATTTCTCTTATCTCTGTAAAGGTCTCTGTAAACCGGATTTACAGCTTCTTCAAATAACTTGGGATTGTCCTCGATCTTCTGATTGAAATGCTGTTGCCAGAAAATTCTATCTTTAAACATTTCAACACTTCTTTCATTATTTCTTCCGTCAGTTTTCTCCTTTACTCTTTGGTAGACCTGTCTAGGTGAAATACAGCCATGCCTAATGTAGGGAGATAGATGTGACGTAGAGGCCTCAGCCTTTGAAGGAGAAGAAATACAGCCTGAATAACTATCAATACTTCCAATGAAATTATTGAGACGTTTCTCGGCTTCAAAGCTACCGCCAGTCCCAAAATTCTCCTTCTCAGGATCAATACTGTAAATCTCCTTAATCTCTTCGAATGAGGTATTACTTTGTAAATTGTTCTCATTTATTGATTCAGGTCTTTGATACTGTTTTGATTCGAACCAGTGCTTGGCATTGTTAGCCCATTTTTCAGGCCTTCCATTCTCTGAATAGATAACTGCGTTTCCATTCAACCCTGTGAACTTGTTCCTTAGAACTTTCTCTTTTTCCTGAAAGAAATGGTTAGCATACTTATTGAATAATACTCTATGTCCGTCTTCTTTCAAATTTGAAAGTATTTCAACTGGATTTCCATGGAGAAACGTTAGTTCTGTTCCAAGTCTGATGTACTGCCGGTTTAAATCTTTCAGAGACTCAATCGTAAACTTTTGTCTTGCATCTAGTGAAAGATTATGGCTCCATTCTTCCGGATCAAAAATATAGACAGGTGCAGCATTTTTTCCGGCTACTTTTAAGGCCTTATTATCCTTGGTTCTAAGGTCTCTTCTGTGGTAAATAATATCCATTTTGTATGTTCAATTTCTTGGTGAAGAATCTTATAGAAGTAACTATTTCATTTAGATGTATGGAGATAGACCGTTCCGAAGAAAGGATTAGAGAGATACATAGCGACCTAGTAGACGTTTATGGAGAGCAAGAAAAATATGATGACCGAGATGGGGTAAGACAGTTACTGATAACAATCTTATCTCAAAACGTAGCAGATACTAATACAGCTCGAGCAGCAGAAAACCTTTTCAAAGACTTCCACGACTATCAAGAAATCGAAAATACCAGTATCGATGAACTGGCTGACTCCATTAATCTGGCAGGCCTGCCAGAAACAAAAGCCAAAAGAATCCAGAGAACGTTGAAAGCATTAAGAGAGGAGACAGGAGAGTACTCAGTTGATTTTCTAGGTGAGATGAGTGATGAGGATGCGCAGGCCTGGCTCGAAGAAATCAAAGGAATCGGCCCCAAAACTGCATCAGTTCTTCTAAACTTCCATTTTGATGCGAACGTGATGCCAGTAGATACTCATGTAGAAAGACTGGCAAAGAGATTCAGACTGATTCCATTCTCTACTTCAAACGGTTCTGCTCACGAACTTTTGAATGAGGCCGTGCCTCATGAGATAAAGAACAGTTTTCATATGCTGTTGATAGAACATGGTAAAAATAACTGCACAGCAAGAAACCCTACGTGTGAAAACACTAAGCTCAATAAACACTGTACACGTTATCAGCTAGTGGAGAACGGTGACTTAAAACCTGAAGAGTATCCGCCAGAGGAATTGAAGTAAATGGATTTTGAACAACTTGTGAAGAACAGAAGATCTTACAAACAGTTCAAAGATAAAGAAGTAGAAATCGAAAAGCTTGAGAAAATATTTGAATATACAACTGAAGCACCGACCGCTTTCAATCTTCAGGCCTATAGTTTCAAAGTCTTAGACTCCGAAGAAGCGATTAAAGCTGCAGTTGACTCAGTTGTCCCAGGAAATGAATGGGTTGAAAACGCCGATAAAATCGTATTACTTGTTGGAGATGAAAGAATTGACACTAATCTAGAAAAAGCACTTGACGACATGCTGGAAAAAGATTACCTTGATGAGGAAACTGCTGAAGGATACAGGGAAAGAATCTCAAGTTACAGGGATCGAGATGAGTTATTCAAAACCGGATGGCTCAACAGAAATACAATGATACCTGCGACATTCTTCATGCTCGCATGCGAAAACGAAGGCCTAGGAACATGCCCAGTAAGAGGATTCTCCGACCAAAAGATATCCGAATCATTAAACTTGGAAGAATGGGAGAGGCCCAGCCTGATGCTCCCAATTGGCTACCCAGGAAAAGATGAAAGGCCTCAAAAATGGAGGAGAAAAGGGAATGAAATTTTTGAAATTCTGAAAATTTTGGATATTTGAATTAGTAGGTCACCATATTTGCCAAATAGTCCAAGCATCAAAATTATATTTTTCCTTGATAAGTTCTCTGGATGGCTCCCCGTAGGTGCCTGATTCTTTTTTTATATCCCATGTAGAAAATACAGGTTCGCTAGCTTCGCTATCTGAAATTTTATAAATTTCTACTAAGTCATCCCTACATTTATACAATGTAAATTCAGCAGTGTCAGTAGTGTTATTACATCTGCAAACAGCCAACCTCTGGGTGTTAGGTAAATTAGCCATTTTTTGGATAATTTCATTCCTATCCAAATTATCGTCGATGACAAAGTCGATATCCTCAACAATACAGATATAGTTCTCATGTTTATGGCATTCTCTTGAGATATTTGAGACTTCCTCAGGCAAGTCGTCAATAGAGGGTATTGCCGCCTCAGATTCAAATTCTATTGTGTAAACAGTGTAAGATGCCATGAATTTAATTTTCTATTCAAGTTTTTAATCCTATAAAATGAGGCTGTTTCTATACTTATTTGCTCTTCTCTTATGTTCTTCAACTGTTTCTTCATTCATTCTTTCTAGTGTCGAGGTTATGAATCCCATTCTGGTGATTTCAGATATTTTTTCTTCATGCTTTGAGATGAAGTTCCAGTAGAGGCCTGTCCAGTCGTCTTCCCAGTCTCCAGATTCGTAATGACTCATTTTGTTGATGTAGTTGCTGGAGGAGATGTAGGGTTTGGTCATCATATCAGGCCAGGCGTACTGACCCATTCCATAGACGTTCGGCACCATAACCCATTCATAAGCGTCTATATACATTTCTAGGAACCAGTTGTAGACTTCTTCTGGATCTATCTCGAGTAGAAGCATTACGTTGCTTTGAACCATTAGCCGTTCGATGTGGTGGCAGTAGGCATTCTCCTTTGCATGCTGTATTGAGTAATCTACAGGCGGTAGGCCTGTATCACCAGTGTAAAACTCTTCAGGCATCTCGTTATCGATGTCCCAGAAGTTCTCTTCTCTCATCTCAGGGTGAAGCTGGTACATGGCCCGAATAAATTCTCGCCATCCAACAATCTGCCTCAAAAATCCTTCAAGCGAGTTCAAAGGATAATCACTCTTATCATGTGCATTCAAAGTATTTTCTACTACTTCTTCAGGTGTGATAAGGCCTATGTTCAGGCTTGAGGAAAGTAGTGAATGAAAGCCGAACTCTAGATCTTTCTCAAAGGCATCCTGGTAATCTCCAAAGTTCTCCATTCTATTTTCAAGGAAGTCATCCAGCATTTCCAATGCCTGTTCGCGTGTGGTCGGCCAGAAGAAGTTCTCTGCTGATCCACGAGCCTCAGGAAAGTTTTCCTCCACCCACTTCTTTGCCTCATCAACTTTCTCACCTTGAAATTCAGGTATATCTGGCGTTTCCATATCTTTAGGAAGTTTCTTCCTGTTATCAGGATCAAAACTCCATTTACCTCCAACCGGATTTCCATCTTCAACAAGTATATCGTGGTTCTTTCTCATTTCTTTGTAGTAATCGAGCTGGAATATTCTGCTATTCTCAAAATAATCTCTGTTAAACTTTCTTGAAGCCAGAAACATCGGGCTCTCCAGAACCACTAAATGACAGTTATTTTCTCCAGCTAAGGCCTTAAACTCATCCAGAATCTCATGGTCAACAGGGTCAAAAACTTTGAGCTCATCATTCCTCTCAAAAACTTTGCTAATATCCTCTTCAAGGCCTATATAATCTGTATCGTGTTTTTCTTGGTAATCCTGCATTGAAGCTCTGTGTAGAATTAGCTTCTGCTTATGAAATCTTTCCTGGAGGAGCTTTTCATGCTCTACTAAGGTTATCTCTTCTTCAGGGATTTTATTTATGGGGAATAGCTGGTTCGGAAGTAGTAGTATCATTTTATTTCATCCTCAATTAATGCTGGAATATTTTCTATATCTGAATAACTGATTTCAGGGCCTTCAATAACCTTCAGTGAGCTTGAAATTTCTGAACCTTCTTGATGCATCTTGATTACTTTTTTGTTGAAAATTTCCGCCCATCCTAGCTCTATTCCTAGTCCTGTTGATGGTTTACTAACTTCAGCTAAGATCAAATCACTGTTTCTGATAACTTCCTTGCTATTCAAGAATTCATCTGAGTCGTGAGGAAACACTAATTTATGATTCTCTGCAAGAGTTGAGTCTTTTAATTCCTCATAGAGATTGCTGTAATTAGTTGAGCTCGGATGAGCAACATACATCTCCATAAATACTCATTATGACATAATCATTATAGTTCTTTCAGCCGATGTGTTATGGTATGAAACTACAAAAACAAATAGCCATTCTCCTAGCGTTAGTAGCCGCAGTTTCTGGAATATTAATTTACAGTTTAGATGAAGAGAAGGGAATTGATCAACAGTCTAAAGTCAGTTATAATGATTTTGAGTTCATGGTTGAAGTTGCTGATACGCGTGAGGAAAGAGCTGAAGGCCTGATGCATGTAGAAAAACTCGATCAGAATGAAGGAATGATCTTCGTATATGATGAAGAGGATTACAGGAGTTTCTGGATGAAAAACACCTTGATACCTTTAGATATTATTTTCCTAGACTCAGAACTTGAGGTCATTAATATTGAACAGGCTGACCCAGAACCTAATACTTCAGATGAAAATTTAGCATCTTACGAAAGTGAGAGGCCTGCACAGTATGTTTTGGAAATTAATCAGAATAGAAGTGAAGAAATAGGTTTGGAAGAAGGAAGTAAAATGGGTTTAGGCCTAGAATTTAGAGGTTAAGTTATCTGTAGGCTTTGTCTCTTGGCAGTACTGTGGTAAATTTTATTTCGTC
>LFCJ01001013.1_pt1 | contig 18784 bp, 15 predicted proteins | sample 643141 | NCBI WGS metagenome assembly LFCJ01 (sample SAMN03766243, study PRJNA286221) | soda lake metagenome | biome: soda lake; feature: Kulunda steppe; material: water; isolation source: sample B1-Br-g2 brine of Lake Bitter-1 | place: Russia: Kulunda steppe | collected 2010-07
CTGGTGACCAGTACCTCCTTCAAGACGGGCATAAAGCTGCACGGGTTAAGCCTACTGTGGGTGTGAAACAAGGGTGCCCTTTGTCTCCTCTGCTCTTTTTGTTGTACATCAATGACATTGGTTCGATGGCTGAGGGAGTGCAAGGAGCAGTTACTGGGACAGAGGACGTGCGGGTCACGCACATGTTGAATGCAGATGACCTGACCCTCCTGGCTAATGCCCCTGATGCCATGCAAACCATGCTAAACAGGCTTGTGGTCTATGCATGCTCCAAACGCCTGACCATCAACACTGCAAAATCAGAGGTGGTCCACTTCAACTCAAAGCGCGGTGCTCAGGTGCCCACTTTTATATTAGCCGGCGCTACTTTGAAGTGCTCTGACTTGTTTAAGTACTTTGGCATGACTTATCACCAAACACGGAACATGACAGCCTCGTCTGAGCATGCAGCCATACCAATGCTTGCTGCAGCTCATCGAGTACGTGGGTTTGTACGGGACACTGCCCTATGTGACAAACCTTTTGCTTCCCTTTGGCTTGCTAAGGCTTATGTTGTGCCTGCTGGCATGTATGGCTGTCAGGTTTGGAGCTCAGGGTTTTTGCGCGAAGGTGATGTATTTAGACCTACCCTCCAGACATTGCATTCGAGTTTCTTAAAGGGTACCCTAGGTGTGAAGCGGTCTGCGCCTTACTGGGCTGTTTTACGTGAGTGTGCACGTGAACCTCTGCAATTCTATTGGTTTAGAGCTGCCATTCGGTTTTACAACGGGTTGTTGTCCACTAATAGTGCCACTCTTAAGCAGACCCTTCATGCAGACCTGAAGCTGGTGCCTCGAACTAAAACATCTTGGGCTTTGGATATTTTGCGCGCCTTTGAGGGATTGCGAGGCTGTGACACTTATACACAAGCTTTCTTGCAGGGGCTCCCTATTTGTTACTCGGATTATACTGCTGACCTGAGGTCTAGGATGAGAAAAGTGTGGAGGGACATTGCTGACATGAATCCTCTGGAAAGCGACAACAAACTGGTGACTTATAATTCTTGGTTTGCCTGCTCCCTCTTAGATCTCCAAGCTGATTCACGCACACGGGTGCGGAATGGGGGTGCCCCCCTGATACCTCCTCGCTATCTGCATCTTGATCTCCCTAAGCACGTTATGAGGAATTTGAGCAGGTTTCGCTTGCGAGCACATACTCTCGCAGTGGAATCCTACATCTGGCGCGGTGGAAATGGCCACTGTGACAAGTGTTCCTGTGCTGCTGTTCAAAATGAGGTGCATGTTCTTTTTCACTGTCAAGACTTGTTTGTGTGCTCTCTCAGAAGAAAGTACTCTTTCCTATTCTCCCCTTTCTGCCAATCCTTTTCTATGGAGGCCCCTTTTATTCCACATGCCTTGCCTGGTCAGACTGTCTTTGATTTTCTTTGTCAATGGCACAATAGACTCTGCCATTTCATTTCGGACATTATGGACTATTTTTTGGCTGGCGAAGGCCAGCAACAAACCAATCAGCCTAACGACCTGGCTGGTGGTTAATCCCTTACTTGTAACCTTGTAACCTAAACCCATTGTAACTTCACGACTGGCTCTTGTAAACAATAACTTCATGATGCCCACCTCAGTGGCCCACCCGAGATCCTTCTTGCACTCCTAGATACATTAGTTGCAGCAAGCCAGGTGAGCTGGCCTTGTAGAGCATACTTGTAGAAAAGCCCAAGCAGAACAAGTTGCTTAATTGTTATTGCACTTTATTACACGTTAATAGGGGAGCCTGCAGTCAAGCAGAACAGTAGCTCAGGGCCTTATACAAGCCGGTTACCAAACCCTGCCACAAAACATTGCTCACAAATAAAGGCCGGCTGCTCGGCCGACGAGAATTGACATTGACATAAGTATTGATGCCTCCGAGGCTCAAACCAGTCTGCCTGTAAAGTCTGTCATTCTAACGACATGCTAAATGCACCACAACACACATATTGAGTGTAGCCGTGGAACTGATTTATGCAGGATCCCGATTTAGTTTGTACACAGGCAGACTGCATGAATTCATGCAAGGAGGAAGCGTATGCAGCCACACAGGTGCGCACCGGCAGAGGCCTGCACGCTTGCGCACACCAAAATACACATGCACGCTTTATTCTGTGGAATTCAGAGCAACATACGGGAATCTTGCCCAGGTCATGCAGCAATAAAAGTAGGGCCGGGCCTGAAGGCCCGGTCACCACAGCTCAGCAAGCTAGACAGCAAGAGAGGCATTTGAGGCAGAAAGGACATCAAAGCTTGTCTAAAACATCACTTGCAGTGCTGGCCCATCCTCCAAACTCCATCCTGTGACTTGTGGGCAAGCTGTGCCCAGCCTAACTAGACAAGGCCGCCGGCTGACGTCAAGGGGGTGGTCCAGTGCCAGCACTAGGAGGAGAAGCTGTGCACTGGGACATGTACGTTTGGGCTATGCGCTGCTGCATCCTCAGGAGTCTCTGGTGCAGCACGAATGCAAGCACCTTGGGGAAGTCCATGGAGCAGTGGTGGGCAATGGGGCCGGGAGCGCTGGTTAGGTTAGTGCTGGTGAGGTTCACAGCGTCCCAAGGGAAATCCAGGTGGCTCTCCAGGCCTGAGGTCCGCACGTTACGGATGCAGGAGCGCTTGCCCACTCTGCTACTCTTGTTCTTGCGCTTGGGGGTGGTTGTGAACGAGAACGGGCAGGAGAGCGTCTTCCAGAACATGTTCTGAAGCCGCTGGTGCGCGCGCTGCTCAAACTGCGGCATGCGCTGCTCCAACATGCCCTTCAGCGTGCCCAGCACCTCGCACTGCAGGTTGCCACCGGTATAGTTTGCAGGCATGCGCCTCTTGGCACAGCCCACAATCTGCGTGCTCAGCCGCGTCTCCGTGGGCGGCTTAGTGAAGAAAGCGCTGGAGTCGAAGTCAATTGCGTGCACCTGCCCCTCCTTGTCCAGGAAGCAGTTGGGCCCGCCCCGCGCGTCCCCAAAGAACAGCACGCTGTCAATGAGCACGACGCCTGCCAGCCGCTGCAGCAGGTGCTGGGTCCTGTTCACGTGCCACAGGTGTGGGCCATCCGCCACCTTGTCCCGCTCCCGCAGGATGCCGCCTACGCGCTTCATGATAAAAAACCTGTGGTGCGGCACGTCGCATAGCTTGCTGACGCAGGCAGGTTCCGGCTTGGGGACAACCAGCGAAGCCAGGGCGGAGCTGCTGGTCTTGTTCAAGGGAGGTATGGGGCTCACAAGCTCCCTGCCGCCTGGGGGCCTCACACCCAGCCCCAGCACGTCGTCGATCACCGCACCCAGCGCCTCTGTCTCCACGCCATTGCGGATCCTCCTGCGCTTCACGTAGTATTGCTCACTGTCCACGCTGAAGGTCTGCGCCGAGTGCGCATGCCCCTTTTTCTTGACCAGCTGGCCAGGAAATAGGTCCTGTAGACAGGCCTGGGGGTAACGAGGAGGCAACGCTCTTGCAGCTGCTTGGTGGGGGACGCGCCCGCTGGAGCCAGGCACGATGAGCAGCAGCAGCAGGCAAACACCCTGTAAGCAGGCGGTTGCGACGCATGCAGCCCAGGGCTGCCTTCAGAGAGAGGAAGCTCGCGTCTCATCGTACACGCATGCACGCACGCACGCACACACGTCCGCACACGTGCACACAAATGCACATGCACGCACATGAACATGCATGCACTCGCACGCACAAGAAGCGCGCGGGCTAGGCTAACACACACAGGATCTATTGGACATAAGCTCCGGATAGTCGAGCAGGCGGCGGGGCACCTCAGATGGGAAGACGATTATCCACCCTCGCAACCTGTGGGTTCGGGGTTCGAACCTCACTGGAGGCCACAACCGGCTAAGCTGCCCTCGTTCGGCAGATACAGCCTTGAAACCTTACCTTACCTAACACACACAGATGTACAAGCACACACCCACAGGTAACCAAGTGTTCTCTGTACATGCCACCTCAATTGGGATGCATTAGATGTGAGGCGCTAGGCCACTTGCAGCAGTTGCCTTGGCATGTCTCTTGCCAGTTGAATCCAAATGGCTTTGATAAGCCATGTGGCTTATCAGAAAAAATGCTTGACTGGAATCAGCCGCTCGCCTTGTGCAAAACACGCCTTGATGCATACATGCTGCATGCTAGTGATGTTGAAGAGCAAGAGGCGTATGCATGCTGGTCCTTTTATTCAGTGGCCTCACATCAACATAATCTCCCTTCTCCTCCTCAAGCAAGAACAGCGCAACTCTATCTCAGTGCACTCACGTGCAGGTTCATGGTTGCGGGTCGACAGCACAGTTAAATGGGACTGGTGTCCAGGTGGGAAGCACGATCAACAGAGGCCCATCAGATGCAGCACCCGTTTGAAGCAGGGATCAGCTTTCCTGCTCAGCCACAGCCATTGGAATGTTGCAGGAGGTATGAAGTGTTACGTCCGAAAGGACAGCCGGTCGATGTCACACCATCGATTAACTTTGTTTACGTCCACCACAAAGCAAGATGCGACAGATGTGACAAATCCGGTCAGCCGCAACATGCCGCTTTGTGATGCCGCAACACCCAATTCTGTGAAATATGTATGGGTGTCGGGGGTTGCGGGGGCTGTGATGACACGTGGGCGTGGGCAGTTGTTGGATGAAGGGAGGTTTATGGAGCCACCAGTCACTACCTTATCCAGAGGCACGTAGGGTGGGCAAGTGCTTGCCATTCTCAGCTCTGCGGGACCCATAAGTTGGGAATGAGCTGGAGCCCCGCAGCCTGTGGTGCAACTGCGTTCCACTCAGCTGACCTTGCAGCTAGGCTAGGTGTCGGGGGGAAGTGTTGCACCAACACCTCATGGGACGCCTGATGGTAACGGTGATCATGTGCCTGCCTCTTGGCGCTCACAAGCGGATGCCACCAGAGACGCGTACCACGTAGACCATACGTCTTATAGCAAGCTTGCACCGAGGGCCTGAAACACCAGCATGGTTTATTGTAATGGCATGGTATTCGAATGGTATATGCAGACCTAGGTCATGGTGACCGACAGCCCATTGTTGAGACGATGCGTTAAGGAATAAATAGTGCACGGCGCCAGATAGAGTGGGCATGTAGGCATTGCAAGGACTCTGAACCTGGTGTCACACAACTTCTATTGGCTGACTTTTTTTGCGGCGAGATGCTCTGTTGAGGAGACCCTGCGCGGCACTGTGACGCCTGCCAGAGGCATGAGGCCAGCTGTAAGGAACCCTATACAGGAAGGTCTTCTAATGGGCTGGCTGGGGAACGATCCCTGTTTATGAACTGGCCTAACCCCAGTCCAGCCCAGAGCCTGAGCCTGGAGGCTGGTTAGGTAGTTGGAGGTGGTCTGGTGATCAAGGAATGCCTGGTTTCGTTACAACAGCAATCAGCGGCTATATGCTGGCAAGCTTCAGCCTCTGTGCCTGGCAGGCAATGGGAGAGTATCTCCACGGATCTTGTGAAGCTGCCGGCCAAGGCTGCAGGCTGCAACTCAATTTTGGTGTTTGTTGATAGACCCAGCAAAATGGCGCACTTTGTGCCTACCACTGAGATGCTGTATGCCCAAGGGCTTTGCTGTGCATTTTGCCCACATTGTTGTGAGGCTGCCCTTGGTTTCCTTCCTCAACGCCACAACAAAATTTGCCATTTCATCTCAGGTATTAAGAATTACTTCCGGGCTGGCAAAGGCCGGCCGCAAACCAATCAGCCTAACAGCCAGGCCGGTGGCTAACCTTCATCTGTAAATTGTTGTGACACTTCTTGGTCTTCCAGGCAAATCTCTGATCATGGTCCGTTGTTCAACAATAAATTTTAGAAGGAAAATTTATGAAACTCTGGGCGTGGACAAGAGGATGTCTAGCACTTACCACCCACACATGGATGCTCAGACTGATTGCATAAACAGAAATGAGGAGGAAATGCTCGGATCACACGTGAGCTATGAGAAGAATGATTGGAGTTTTTTACCGGCATGTGAAGTTGCAATGAACGACCCTTGGCAAAAATCTGTGAAAACACACCCTTTTACTTATGGTCAGCACCCTCTGAATCCGGCTAGCGTGCAGCTGTCAAGGGATTTGCCTGCTGCCTAAAATCATGCTGAAGACATTGTGGAAAACATAAGGAGAGCAAGGGCGTGCATGGAGGCAGCGCAACAGGTGCGTGAAGGGGCGTGAAGATCAGAGGTGTAAGGAAGTGTCTTTTAAGCCAGGAGGTATGGTAATGCTCAATGCTTAAGCATTTCACAGCCAGGCCCTGGTGCCAAGAAGCTCAAGCCATTGCTAACGAGTTTTTTGGAGTTATTTGCATGGTTGGCAAGGTAGCAGTCAAGCTGTGCCTTCACGTCCAGTGGAAAAGGATTCATTATGTGCTCCAAGATAGTCTAGTATAGCCTTACACCAGGGATGCTAGCTACAGCCGTGTGACTCCGCCGCCCCTAGCGCAGGGTTAGATGGAGAGCCATTGTATACTTTTGAAAGCCTCCTTGATCAAATTGAAGTCCGCAAGGGACGCGGCAAGATCTGCAAGTTTCTGATCAAGGGGGGAGGTTATGCGAGGAGCACAACAATTGCACCAAAGACCTAAAATAGAAAATTACGCTTTACAGCACCTTGTTTGGGTTACCCCCTTTGCAGTCTGCTACAATCGCAAAAAGAAAGGAGAAGGGGGATCTGGCCATTTGGGGAACATGTCAGTGCACATGTAATGCAACTTTTGTGCCGTAAAGCCCACTAACTTCCCTGACAAAGATATGGCTTGCAATGTTATGGAAGCACCGACCATAAGGGATCAGCTCAGCACCAGTGGGCACATGCCTCTATGGCACCTTCCTACTTCAAAGTAGCAGAGCAAGCAAGCGCTGTGTGTCCGTCACCACAGGCCGAGGCCTGAGCCGACTGCTGTGCCTGCATCTGTGGCTGCGCTAGGGCCTAAGCCGGCTGCTGGGCCTGTGCCTGTCCCAGGGCCTGAACAGCTTGCCTACAATGTGCTGCTGCCTGCAGCCAAAGCGAAGCGCGCTGTATGGGCGGGTGGGCGCTTCGCCCGAAGTTCTTGGGGGGTGTCATCGCCCATGCTTAAATGACCAGATGTAAGGAGCGCTATGAATAATGATCTTTGGGCCGGCTTGGGAGCAATCCCAGTATATAAACATGCAAATCCTCAGGCCAGCCCGAATTCGAGCCTGGTGGTTGGTCGAGGTACTAAACTTGTATTTGGTGGTGATTTGGTAATCAAGGAAAGCCTGGTTTTGCTAAAGGACTTGCACCTTATCTCTTTTGGCCACCTTGCGCACTGCAAAGCACACGCATCAATTTAAAGTTGATCATTATCAATCTATTGTATTGCAATGTCGCACCTGTAGCAAGACTTGATGAGCACAATAGAGCTGAGGATACCCACATGGACAGCACAAAGTTGCTCGGGAGCATTTTTAGAATCCACGTTCAACCTGGGTGTATGGCAGAGTCAATTGAACAAGTCCTTGGTTCTGTTGCGCTTTGCTGCTAAGGTGTTGAAAGGCAAACAAATGGGGATGCCTGCTAGTCTGCTTAAACATTGGAAAGCAATGTAATTCCAATATGTGATTTTACTGTTTTAGCAGGCAATTGCTGGCTCAAAGCTCCTGTAGCAGCTGGGCCCGCAGCAAGAGAGTGTTGAACCAGACCAAGTTCCAGGCCCTCTCGTTGTGCTTGTGCTACTCCTCTGACATGACCTTTCTGAACATATGACATTTATTTGCCTCCCTCATTTTAAGGTGACCTCAGTCTGCTAAATCCAGTGCTTTTATTTTGATGACCCCCCCCCCTTTTGATTTGTTGCAATCAACTGGTCCTGACAGTTTCTTGGAAGCTTTTTCCTGGTTCCATGCAGTGCTGTGCCAATACAATGTGCGCCTGTCCAATACAATGACGCGCCTTTTTTCCTTTTTCTGAGTTTTTTTTGTAAATGCAAAAGTAAATGGTGCTACAATAGAATGATTCTTTTTTCCAATGCTTTCCGCATGCAGCCTCGCAGTTGCACCATTTTGATTACTTGTTCTCAGAAAGCCTAGTAGAATCTTGCATGGCAGATTAGGAAGCTGCTTCCTTTGAAGAACCCATTTTCCAACCAGCCTTCTCATTGGAGTGGAAGCATGCACATGCATACAAGCGCACACACTCGCACATGCACTCGCACACTATTGCTAGCACTTGAGTCAGACACACACACACACACCCACACACCCACACACACACACACGGTAAACGGTACCTAGAAAACGAATGTTGAACGCATGCCCTATGCATACCTGATTGAATTAACTTCAAAGGAGAGGCACAACCTTAGGTCTTGCAAAGACCTTGTGCATCCGGGATGACTTCCACAACCTGAGAGTGGGGGACACAAAGCACGCTTCTTTCTGAGTTCACTTTATGAGGACTCATCCGCCTCAGAGACTTGCTGAGCTTGAAGATCCTCTAAAAAGCCTCTGAATCGCCTCCGCAATGGCCTCATGAGCTTCATCAGTGTTTACTTGTTAGTGGTTAGTGATGACGAGCAGTGCCTTCTCAAGCTTGTTCTTGCGTGCGTGCGTGCGTGCTCATTGCTACAGATAAGCAGGGCACGCTACGTACCACTAGGGCCTCTCCGCTGCGATCCTGCAGGATCTGCTAAGGAGTGACGCCGGCTGACCGATCGGCCGATCACGAATGTGAGTTGTAACAATGCAGCTTGCAAAGAATATGAGAAACATCCGGGGTAATCCTGTGCTGATTACATGTGAGTTCGTACGAACGAGACTCACAGTCCAAGATAAGTATCTGATACTTAACAGTTTTCCATCGCAGAAATCACTAATTATAAAGACCCGCAAGAAGCGTGGGGGTTCATCCCCTCTTTCTGCAGTTTTTGGCAATTTGCCTTACACTGCTACATGAGTTGAGGATGATTGTGCAATGAGTAAAGATACATTGAGGATCACAAGAATCACAGGATAAACCCCTCGCACAGGGTTACAACAGAGAGAAATCGACATTGAGATTCCAAACAAGAACACATGATGACAGCATTTGAAACAAAAATCCATTGCAAAAGCCTATCAGATTTGCTCTATCTTGTAGCACACCAAGCGCTTGCGCACACAGGCTTGTGCCCATGAACGAAGTCAGACAGGATTGTGCATGGACTGGCCATGCACGAATTTGATTCACTACCGTACCAATTGTATATCACGCCTCCTGAATGATGTTTTTTGCCCTGCGGATTGACGGCGGGCACGAAAGATAAATAATAATTTAGGGGTTGCGGCATTGTGAAAATGTTGGGTCAGTCAATGAGTGGTCAGGGGTCCCCAGCATCCTTCTCCGACCCCCTCCCAGCAGCTCCCCCCCAGCAGCGGACCCCCCCTCCTCGCCCTTCGAGCAGCAGCAGCAGCAGCAGCAGCAGCAGAGGCCACCCAGGATCTCGAAGGACGCAATCCTGCGGGGTTCGTGTAAATAAATATTTCCAGAGTGATGCGGTTGATGCGGTATATTTTGGGGGGTGCGGCATGAACCCGCGCCGGTACGGTATATTCCAAGTGTAGATGCTTCTAAAATTATTAGCCCTTTTCTCTTCTTGTTTTGTCAGTTCAGCTATGGCGGTATTTGAGCAAATGTGGAGTGTGGACTGGCTGCTGACAGCGACAGTGTACACCAAGCAGACAACAGGTTGCCCGCGATGAGACTGAGGAGCCTCTGATACCCTTATCCTTCCCTGCACGTTCTCTCTCGCTTCAGCCTGCAAATAGGCAAGGTCAGCGCTGCATGCAGCTGCTGTCGGATGCACTCACAATGGACGGTGGACTGGTCTGGACTGGACTGGGCGCTGCCACGCCTGTGTGCCCCCCAAGGGCTAGAGGGGTCTACTCCCTGGCGTACATGTTACAAGGTCGCTAGGAGCAAACAAGGTTATACGGTATTACTGCAAGTTTGTCTTTGACGTGCCCAAATACAGCCATAGCTGAACTGACAAAGGGATCAAATACTCCTCCAACTGACTCAAGCGACCTCCAGGTCACAATGCAGCATGAATCTGGCACTGCATAAATCTGGCGTGACAGTTTCAAAGGATTTTTCAAGGTAAATTTTTTGTGGTGCTACTGTTAAAGACTCAACACCTTTTCCTTTACAACATGATATTTACATGCAGCCTAGCAGTCGCGCATGTTGATTGATGGCTTGATGTGACACCAGTAACACCAGAATACCCTCTTTCTGCTGGAGCTACTAGTATGACATAGGATGACTGCAAACTGAAAGCTTGCTCATGTAAGCAAGAGCCGCACTGGATGCTTGCCCACAAGTACTCCACAACGAAGAGGGCAAACATTTGTCTGACACGAGCAGTAAGGTCCAACGGCTTTTTCTTGACCAGTCCCTGACCTATAAGCCAAGTCACGCTGTGAGACTGCTTAATTTATATGATCAATTTAATCCAACGATTGCTTTCACGCACTGATCTGATCAGTGGCACTAATCTTGTTTGACACACTCACTCCAACAATGCATTTGCAGGGATACGTTGAAAGATTTACAAGCAACGTGCTATAACTAATAGTATAAGGCAAGGGATCCCAAGGGGTTTCGTCCACATTGCATGAATTTCCAGAAAGATGCATTGATCGCCAGCTTACTGCTCCTGGTGGAAAAAGCAAGACATAAGGCCATGTTCTTATGATGGGCATGTTCTGAGGGAGGTGCAGGGACAAAGGTAGCAGGGCAGGCTGACGCTGTCTGACTTTAAGCTGTGATACCACAAAATTGCTTGCCATATCCAAAACCTGGGCACTCCAGCAAAAGCGAATGGCATCCCCGCGCCTGTCTACTGCCTCATGATATTGCGCAGTGCGCTATTCACATCTGAATACTGCGTGAAAAAAATGATGGAAGTGAGACAAGATATGAGAGCAGGTCATGGTTTCATTGTTTGGCCATCAGGCAAGCAGGGTTGTGATGGGCCTTTCGTAGGCTGTGTGATTTGAGCAGGGGCGGCAATCAGAGCCACCTTTTTGCCGAATCGACATAAATGCTGTTTTATGTGCAGACCACACGCAGACCGCACCAGCACAACTCCATGCCGGCGTCATGGCGCCCATCCATTTCGGATGTGGCACCATCCATTTCGGAAATAGAATCCAAGCGGGCTCAGCAACAGCCTGATCTACCCCATGACGGCCAGGGTTCCAGCCCTCACCTTGAACTGGAAGCCTGCAGATTGGGTGCGGGCCGGCAAGACACGCTGCCCTTCCAAGACGACTGTCGCACCCTCACCCTGCGGTGCAGTACAGGCATGAAAGCAAGTAAGCGGCAGGCATTGATACGTGTCCAAAAGAGACACAGCAGCGTGTTTGTTCGTGTGGATTGAATTTCTGGGTTGTTAAAAATGCGAACTCAACAGCCCGCGAACAGCGGAGCTCCTAGCTGAGTGCCGTTTGCACAAGCTCACAGATGGCAATGAGCGGCCCTGTAGCAGCCTCCCCACTTCTATCCTTTTGACCATGGCCATAACCACTAGCCTTTTGACCATGACCACGACCCAACCAAGGGTGCAGGCCAGAACCCACAAAGCAAGTACCAATAGGCGCGCCAGGCCCTGCCCAGCAAGCCAACCTAGTGCAATCAGCCCTGGCTGGCGCTTGCTTGATCCAGTAGCTGCTGCACCCACCAGCAGCGCTTGGAGCGCAAAATCGGGCACTGGCAGCCAAGATGGCCGGCCAAGGATGTTGCCTGCAACGCATGGAAGTAGCCCCATCTTCAGAGGAAGTAATATTTGTCTACTAAACACAGTTGGAGGACCGAGTGGAGTCTTGGCGTCAGCCTGGGGTTTGCATTTCTATGGACCACCAGTGATTTCTGCAGCCATTATGACTGTCTACCCCACCAGCACCACTTCTTATTTCTCAGCGACTTCTAGTTCTATTGTGTGTGCATCCCAATTAAAAATTTAGTTCTTGACCTGAAGGCTGCTCCAGCACTGGACATGTACAAAGGAAAAGCTGGGTGCACTGATTCTGCAAGGCAAGAGACAAGATAGCTGTGTGCTAAGTACGCGCCTTATCGAGGCGGTAGCTTGAGCTCATGCACACCAAACACAGCCCATGCTCGCCTATCAAAGACCACGTACACCTGTCTCCCTTGCTGTCAGCCAGCTGAGCATGCAAGACAAAGCACAGTACGTAATGGGCTGCGCAAGTGGTGGGTTTTAGATGCAGCATGCATGCAGGCTCGAGCATGCAAGCATGCACACATATTCACACATGTGCACCCGCCTGCCCCGTCGCACGCGCACGACTCTGCTCCTCCTGCGTGCGCACCTAGAGCGCTGCACAGCTCTGACATCCGCACAGGCTTTGGCGCCGTGGCATTGTAGGTGCCGCTGTAAGCCGGGTTCTTCAGCGATTCCACGATCAAGTCCACCAGATCATCCCTGTGGATCCAGCTCATCCACTGGCGGCCACTCCCTGTCAGGGCCACAGGCACGCAGAATGCGCGCAACAAGGCATTGGAACAGCATCTCTCCTTACTATGTGCCAAGGCAGCGTGCGCGCGGCCATTTAAGTGCTGAAGTGCGCAGATGCCGAGGCAGCAGGCGGTAGACAGGTGTGCAAGGCTAGCAAGGATTATAATGCCGCAAGCAACAACGTTGAGATTCAAGGGCATCGATGGCGGCCACACTCGAGCCCGCCTGGTCCCCAAATCTGAAGCCCAAGCATGCTTGCCTTGTTGACGAGACCGGGAAAAGAGACAATGGGAATGCAGCATGCAGCATTTCCAAAAAGTGAGGAGCACCAACAGGAAACGTCTGTAGAATCGTAAAATGCAGTGCCAATCACTGCCAGGAGACCCCCCTCACTTTCTTCACTCTATGACAGCTCCACCCACCCACACCCCATTTCTTGTCTACTCACCCAGCGGGCCTCCAGCAAATATCTGGAAAACAGGTAGCATCTGTGAAGATCAGGAAATGACCAAGGTGTGAGTGTATGTGCAAATATCCGATACACACAGGTAGAATGAAAGCGCAATTGCAAGCTCCCACGTTTCTTCAGGTTACAATCATTTTGGACGCCTCTTGCAGACAAGGCCCACACATTGCCTAGATTGACAGCAAGCTGACACAGATATCAAACGTGACAGACTGCTGTAAGAAGGCAAGCGTGACAGCTGCAAGACAGCTGCAAGATGTCGACCACGACAGACTGCTGCAAGACGTCAATCGCAACAGCTTCAAGGCAGCTGCAAGATATCCATTGCGACGGACTACTGCCGGCCCATGTCAATCTCAGCCCTAGGATTTGAGCACATTCCTCCCTTACTCCAATTGATACTTCCGTTTTACGAAGCCAGCAGGCCTAGAATCCATGCCCTCCTGGAATCGTACCTGCACACCCCGCACACTTCTTGAGCACCCCAGGGGCCTTCTGTGTCCATGCACATTTCATACCTCCTAAGGCAGTCACCAGGCGCAGCACGCCTGCCTACCTTGCCTTTTTTCTAGCCTTAACATTGTTTGCTGCTTGCCCTATTGGTTTCTTTTACGGGCAGGCCCTCTATCGCTTTGGTTCGGCTGCCCATCTGATGGCAGTGCGAACACACACACAGCTAAGCCGCCCTGAGGCTTAGGCTGGGCGATGCTTGATGATGACAGGGAGTCAAGATGCATGGACACCAGGTACTTTCATAACATGGACACCAGGCACTGTCATAACATGGACACCAGGCACTGTCATAACGTAGACACCAGGCACTGTCATAACATGGACACCAGGCACTGTCATAACATGGACACCAGGCACTGTCATAACATGGACACCAGGCACTGTCATGACATGGACACCAGGCACTGTCATAACATGGACACCAGGCACTGTCATAACATGGACCGCAGCACGGTGCCGCCACATCTACCTCCTGCCCACCTTGCCGAGGGCGCCGCCGTCTTCAGCCAGCACGATACCGATGCGTAGCACCACCGTGCGCGTCCCGTTCTTCTCCGCCTCCTGCAAGTCAGCGCGCATCCGCAACAATACTATGTGTGTATGTGCGTGTGTGCATATGTGTGCGCGTGTGTTCTGCCGTCATGCTTCTGAGGAGCAGGCAAATTCAGGTGCAGCGGCTGGCTGCTGGGTATAATCAGGTGCCAGGGTAAACTCAGGTATTTCTTCTTGCCCTCGTGAAGTGACATAATGGCTGATTATACCCAGGAGCCAGCCGCTGCACCTGAACCTGCCCGCTTCTCAGAAGTATGACGGTAGAACACATGCCTCGTGAAGTAACATCATGGCTGACCCTTGGCACTTCACTGGCGTTTAATTGGTCAGCGGACATTTGGCGCGGTCCTCAAATGACAAGAGTTGAAGTGCAATACAGGCAAACACTTCATGTGACAAGAGGCGCATTTTATATAGGATGGCAGCGGCCTCCCTCTGCAACTCCAAGCGTTTTTTCATGAGGGACTTATTCAGTTGACAAGGCCCTTTTTTTTTCTTTGCAGTGTGACAGGCCAGGATAGCACAGACTAAGCAACATAGACTTGTTAAGATGACGAGGCCCTTCTAAGCAGTGAGACAGGCCAGGATAGCACAGACTAAGCACACAGAGCCCTTAGCGCTCTGCGCATGCCTTGATGCTGAACAATGCAGCAAGGCACAAGTCCGTGCACCCACCTTGGCAGACGCCTCCCACTCTTTGCACACCTCCGCGAGATAATCGTTTCCCATGGGGCTATCCTCGCTGAAGCTCGCATTCTGGCTGATGCCATAGTACCCTGCCGTGCGCATACACGCATGGCCCGCGCGCATGTGCGTGCATTTGTGATTTGTGTGTGTGTGTGTTTGTGTGTGTGTGTGTTTGTGTGTGTGTGTGTGTGCGCGTGCGTATTTGCGTGCACGTTTGCATGTGCGCTCATGCGCCTGTGTGTTGTGTGTGTGTGCACGCCCAGTGCGTGCCACATCGTGCATGCCCAGTACCAGCACTGCGCAGCCGCGCCTGCATGCAAGCAACCCACAAGCCGCAGGCCACGGACCACAGGCCACACCTCCGCGTGAGCGCACGCACCCACAGCCGACGCTGACACGAGCACGCTGGGGCGCTGCTCCGCCGGCGCGCCCGCCATGTAGTCCACGAGCGTCTTGGTCGTGCGCACGCGGGACGCCTTGACCTGCTCCTTGATCTCGGGCGTCCAGCGAGTAGCGATGGGCTCCCCTGCGAGGTTCACCACGCCTGTCGCACCCTGCGCAGCACATGCGAGTGTTGTGAGCTGTGTGTGTACGCATCATATGGCCAGTGCGCACAGCAGCACGCGCGCATGCTTCCAACCGTGGTGGTTGAGCGTATGGCGCGCGTGCAGCGGCACGCATGCGCACAGCGTGCTGTGCACGTGCCTGGATGCCGCGCGCCCCCCGGCGTGTGTGGGGTTCCTTGTTTGCTCCAAAGAATGCTTCAGGCTCCTACTAGGGCAGCCTGGCGGCCAGGCCCTATCTTGGCAGCAACAGAAGTGGCGGCAGTGGACCGAGCCAGAGAGGGGTTGCCGCTTGTTATGCGAACAAGGTAGCTACTGGACGTGTGTTTGGCCAGACATCGCAGACTACGTATTGGTTGACAATGTTTCAGGCACCAACCAATCAGCCTTACGAGCCCAGGCTGGCAGTGAATCCATAATTGTCTGCTCAGCCACGTAGTAAGCTGTGAGCTTCATCTACTGTCGCGGCTGCATCCCAGTCGTCAGCAGGTCCACACAAGGCGGCCGCAGCACACCTGGATGGCTTTGGCCCAGTCGGCAGGTCCGTACACCTCGACCCCTGGGAAAGGCAGCTTGGAGCGCGCGGAGTTGACGCTGCGCGTCAGCGCGCGCACTGTGTGGCCCTGGCTGGCCAGCTTGGACACCAGGCGGCAGCCCACCAGCCCCGTGGCGCCTGCACGCAGCATGTGGTGCAGCGTGCCACAGTCATGTGCGTGCACACCACGCGCCCTGGCTGGCCAGCTTGCATGCCCGACGGCAGCCCACCAACAGCCCCGTGGTGCAGCGTGCGCATGGTCGGGTAGGGAGTGGTGCAGAGTGCATCAGTTCAGTGTGCAATGCACAATGCAAAGGTGCAGCAGGCGGCAGTCCATTAGCCCCCGCGGCACAGGGGAACGGTGGCTGCCTGCCTGGTTGCCCTGCATGGCCAGGGCGCCAGGTATGGCTTGAAACTGGGGAATTGGAAGTATAGCACGCATTGCGCATGCATTGGGGACTTAGCACTGGGCATTTGGCACATTGGCAGGTGTTGGGCATTGGGGATGCAGAGCATTGCACTGGGGCGTTGGGGATGAAGCATGCATCGGGCATGCACTGGCACTGGGGATACAGCACTGCACTGGGGCATTAAGGGTGTAGCACGCAGGCGCTGCTGGAACGGCGTGTGCACGTCGTGCACTGCACGATGCCGCAGCCTCTGAGGCAGTGGGGCAGCGCTCCTCCTGCGGGAATGCCCATTCACGCCTTTGGGCCTGCTGTGTCATGAGCAGGCACCTGCGAGGACTAGTAAGGCGGGTCTAAGAAGCCTGACTCTCACCAAATGCGTGCCAGCCTGCCCCTAAGCGGGGCTGAGGCAGAGCAGGGCAAGGAGGCGGGACCAGCAGGGTGGGCATGGCGCGTGCGCACACGAGGAGTGAGGGTGGTGGGCTGCGTTACAGAGGCATGCCCTGAGAGAGAAAAGACTTTTGGTATGTTGGGGGCTTCAGACTGGATGTGCTGTCTTTCCTGACTCTTAGAGGGGCGAGATAGCCTCTATGACATCTGAGGTCCAGGTGCACTTGCAAGCTTGGCGCGTGCTTACTGCTCCAATAATGTCTGAGCTGTCAGTGGCAACGAAAAGTGTCCTAATTTCTCAACCATGCTACCATACGTTTTTTGGGGAGATGCTGAGCAAATCAGCGTATCATTCCTGACCATGGTATTTGTGGGCAGAGCTGAGTTGCAGCACCCAAGATCCCTTGAATTCTTAATATCAGATTGCACTCACCAGTGATGGCCACAGTCATCTTTTCTGAAGTGGCCATGGCAGAGATGACTGATTTGCGCCTTGCATTCGCTTTGGTGCTTGATTGTTGAGTGCCACACAACACAGGCGACTGCACTCCAATCCAAGAGCCGGATGAAGGGAATAGGCTCAGGCTTCCAGCAGGCCTTCTCTGCCGAATGGAACCTGCTGGCCCGATGGCAGTGCAAGCCACACCCTTTGTGCTGGTAGACGCTTGGCTCACATTCATAGAAACTGATTTGAAGCACAACATTTTGAATTTGGATTTAAAGAAACAGCACTGGCTCTAGGCCTCTCTGATCACAAACCACAGCTTTTGAAATCGCGGTGCAAAAGATGGCTTGAGCTCATTCGTATAAAATATAAACAGGTTTACTGCTTTCGAAATTGAAAATCGTGTTTCTCTCATTTCGCGTGACAACCTCATCGGCTCACCCCCGTCGGCAGCTCCAGAAAGCCAGGTATACGCGTAAAATGGTGAGTAAGAACATCGGATTTTTGAAGCGCAGTTCCTTCTGTGCTTGCACTGCAGACTGGCATTGCAGTTACTGAAGTTTAACAGTCAAGCACAGCTGTTGGACACTTCCAGCGCACACCCATTGTGCCAAGTGCTTACAGGAACAGATAGTGAAAGGATCAAACTGTGCATTCGAAAATATGCGTGCTCCTTAGACGAACTGAAGGAAAAGCAGGAAGCTGTTTTGTCTTTCCTCTTAGCTCTGAGGGAAATGGCTTTGGGCACCATCCCTGCTTTTAAAGTATCTTTTGAGCATGAATGTGTTTGAAAAAGTCTTATACTTTCATCTATGAAACAGACCAGACCATACAACTGCATGTGTATTTCCCAGCTTTGCGCGCGTGTTCAGCTTTTGAGAGCCTCATTTTGCAATGAATGATGATGACTTGTAGGTAGTAACAAAATAGGTGGCACGGCCTTATGGAGGACTACCAAAAGCAGTGGGGCGGCTTGCTGGGCCATGGCACCTACTCGACTGTCTCCCGCGCAATCCAACGCTCAACAGGCATGTACAAGGGAGTTATCAACTAACATCAGTTGAAATTTATGCTGTGTATAGCGCTTGAACCTTGGACAGGTGCATTTAAGCTTTGAAATTGCCCTCGAGCATGGATAACTTGGGTGTGGGTCCCACCACATAGGGCCCCTTGAGTCCATCCACTTCAAAGCCCGGTACGCCTACAGGTTGCCATTGTGCTGATCAATCATGTTTTCAAATACAAGGCTGCATTTCAAATCAATGGGGTGGCAGCTTTTATTGAGGTCGCATCCCGCCCCTGAAAGTGAGATGGACCGACAGCATTCCGTGCAAAGCAGCCCTTGAAAAGTGCACACCTAAACACAGGGGCAAGTGCACAGTGCACTGTGCCCCCTCCAAGTACATAGCCTGCAACGACACCGGGGAGGTGGGGGCGACAGGGGCAGCTAAGAGGGGAATGGCATGCGCCCACTGGCTGGCAGCCTGCTGATGCACGCGCAAATGCTGAGCGCAGGCCCTACGCTGTGCAAACCACGCTCGATCAAGAAGCTCTTACCCTCTGCAAGCCCCTTCCAAACATGCATGCCACAAGCATCACTCGTGAGCGTGCAAAGCCTGCGTGCTGCCCACCATTGTGCCTCGCTTGTGCACCCTCGCGCCTCTGAAGGCCGTGAGCAGAACCCCCTCCAGAGAGCTGGGCACTTACTCCTAAAATACGGGCAGCCGCCCCCCCTGCCTGCGAC
>LFCJ01001015.1_pt1 | contig 18778 bp, 15 predicted proteins | sample 643141 | NCBI WGS metagenome assembly LFCJ01 (sample SAMN03766243, study PRJNA286221) | soda lake metagenome | biome: soda lake; feature: Kulunda steppe; material: water; isolation source: sample B1-Br-g2 brine of Lake Bitter-1 | place: Russia: Kulunda steppe | collected 2010-07
ATCGATATCGACACGATCGGCGATCCCGATCTGCGCATGGGCGGTGCCATGGATGAGGCCGCGATGACCGCCCGGCGCAACAGCGGCACCCGCCGCGACCCGCTGCCCGCCGAGGATGACGACGCCGTTTTCGAGGAGATCGGCCTGATCCACCCCGACTGAGCCCGCCTGCGCCGCGCTTGCCAACCCCCGAACGGATGGGCATCAGGGGCGGCATGCCTCGGAGACGCTGATGACCCCCGCGCCGCGCCTTTCAATCCTGATCATCAGCTACAACACCCGCGAGATGACGCTCGAATGCCTGCGCTCGGTGGTGCGCGAGACGCGCGCGCCGCATGAGGTGATCGTGGTGGACAACGCCTCCCCCGACGGCTCGGCCGAGGCGATCGCGGCCGAGTTCCCCGATACCCGGCTCTTCGCCGAGCAGGCGAATCACGGCTTCGCCGGCGGCAACAACCTCGCCGCCGCCCATGCGCGCGGCGATTACCTGCTGCTTCTCAACCCCGACACGGTGGTGCTGGACGGCGCCATCGACAAGCTTCTGGATTTCGCCGAACGCACACCCGCAGCGCGGATCTGGGGCGGGCGCACGCTGTTCGGGGATGGCAGCCTCAACCCCGGCTCGTGCTGGGGGCGGATGACGCTGTGGAATGTCTTCGCGCGCACCAGCGGGCTGACGGGGATCTTCCCGCGCAGCCCGCGCGTCAATTCGGAGGATTACGGCGGCTGGCGGCGCGACAGCGAGGCCGAGGTCGATATCGTCTCGGGCTGTTTCTTCCTGATTGGCCGCGCGGATTGGGAGGCACTCGGCGGGTTCGATCCGGTGTTTCACATGTATGGCGAGGAGGCCGATCTGTGCCTGCGCGCGCGCCGCGAGCTGGGCGCGCGCCCGCGCATCACCCCCGAGGCGACGATAATTCATTACGGCGGCGCCTCCGAGGCGGTGCGCAGTGACAAGATGGTAAGACTTCTGCGTGCAAAGATGACCCTGATCAAGCGGCACCTGCCGGCCTGGCAGCGCGGCGCGGCGCGGCGCATCTACCGGCTCTGGCCGCTGACGCGGCGCATCGCGCTCGGGCTCGCCGGGCGGCGCGCGCGCGCTGCGGTCTGGGGCGAGATATGGGCGCGACGCGCGGAATGGGAGCACGGGTTTGAGTGACAGGTCGAGTGACGGGGCGAGCGGCGGGCTGACGATCTCGGTGGTGATCCCGCATCTCAACCAGCCCGAGGCACTGGCGCGCTGTCTCGCCTCGATTGCGGCCAATACCCGCGCGCCGGAAGAGGTGATCGTGGTGGATAACGGCTCGGCGGCGCTGCCCGAGGCGATCTGCGCGCAACATGGCGTGCAGTTGCTGCACCAGCCCGAGCCGGGGCCCGGCCCGGCGCGAAATGCCGGCATCGCCGCCGCGCAGGGCGCCGTCATCGCCTTCATCGACGCCGATTGCCGCGCCGATCCGGGCTGGCTCGCGGCGATCGCGGCCGGCTTCGCCGATCCGCGCGCCGAGATCCTGGGCGGCGATGTGCGCATCGATTACGCCGACCCGGACCGCGTCACCGCCATCGAGGCCTATGAGAGCATCTATTCCTTCCGGATGGACCGCTACATCGCCCATGAGGGCTATACCGGCGGCGGCAACCTCGCGGTGCGGCGCGCGGTGCCGGAGGCGGTGGGCCCCTTCGCCGGGCTCGGCATCTCCGAGGACAAGGAATGGGGCAAGCGCGCCACCGCGGCGGGGCACGATCTGCGCTACGTGCCCGACATGCGCGTCTATCACCCCGCCCGCGACGACTTCGACGAGCTCGCCCGCAAATGGGACCGGCACATGGGGCATTTCTACATGGAGGCGCAGCGCCAACCCGGCGGGCGGCTGAAATGGGGGCTGCGGATGCTGGCGATGCCGCTCTCGCCGCTCGCCGAGATCCCGAGCATCCTGCTGAGCGACCGCATCAGCGGGATGCGCGCGCGCGCGCTGGCGCTGGCCTGCCTGACGCGGCTGCGCCTCTACCGGGCCCGGGTGATGGCCTGGCTGATGCTGGGCGGCGATCCGCAGCGGCTGACCGGGCGCTGGAACCGCGCCGACGGGTAGCGCCTTGAACAGGGGCAGCGGATAAAGGCGCATGCGGGGCAGGCGCGGCGGTTTGCCTCGCGTGGTCCGCTGGCGGGGAGGCGGGGTTCGTGGTATCATCACACCGTGCGCCGAACCGCCCGGACGTCGTTCCCCGCGACCGCTTCGCGCGCATGCACCGCGTATTTCCTGCCCTGCCGAAAGGAGCTCCGGCACCGAGTCATCATCCGTATCGATCATATGCCCGAAAACGCCGCGCCCGTGTTCGTCGCGACCTTTCCGGACTTTCTGCAGACAAGAGTTGAAAGAGTTTCCAGTTCATGCAGTACCGTCCCGAGATCGACGGGCTCCGCGCCGTCGCAGTATTGCCGGTTATCCTGTTTCATGCCGGCTTCGAGCTGTTCTCCGGCGGGTATGTCGGGGTTGACGTGTTCTTCGTGATCAGCGGCTACCTGATCACCACCATCCTCATCGACGACCTGGAGCGCGGCCGTTTCAGCCTGCGCCGCTTCTATGAGCGCCGCGCCCGGCGGATCCTGCCGGCACTCTTCTTCATGATGCTGTGCTGCCTGCCCTTCGCCTGGATGTGGATGCTGCCCGCACAGTTCAAGGATTTCTCGCACGCGTTCATCGCGGTCGGCGTCTTCGCCTCCAACATCCTGTTCTGGCAGCAGTCGGGCTATTTCGCCCCCGCCGCCGAGGAGAACCCGCTCCTGCACACCTGGAGCCTCGCCGTCGAGGAGCAGTTCTATATCGGGTTTCCGATCCTGATGCTCATCGCCTGGCGGTTCGGGCGCAATCCGGTGTTCTGGACGGTGGCGGGGCTGTCGCTGCTCAGCCTGATGCTGGCGGAATGGGGCTGGCGCAACGCGCCGGATGCGACTTTCTACCTGCTGCCCACCCGCGCCTGGGAGCTGGGGGCGGGCGCGCTCTGCGCGCTGTGGCTGCACGGGCGCACGCCGCGGGCGCGCCCGCTGCTGTCAGGGCTCGGGCTCGGGCTGATCATGATGTCGGTGCTGGTCTATGACGCGGCGACGCCGTTTCCCTCGCTCTATGCGCTGGCGCCGGTGGGCGGGGCGGTCCTGATCGTGCTGTATGGCGGGGCCGGCACACTGACGGCGCGGCTGTTGTCGGGCCGGCTCGTGGTGGGGATCGGGCTGATCAGCTACAGCGCCTATCTGTGGCATCAGCCGCTCTTCGCCTTCGCCCGGCTGCACAGCCAGATGCATCCCGCGCCCGAGCTCATGGCGCTGCTCGCGGCCTGTGCGCTGGGGCTCGCCTGGCTGAGCTGGCGCTATGTGGAGCTGCCGTTTCGCCGCCGCCCGCGCCCGGCCCTGCCCACGCAACGCTCGGTCTTTGCCGCCTCGGGGATCGCCACGGCAGCGGTGCTCGCGATCGGGCTGTTCGGCCATGTCACCGACGGGCGCGAGACGATCTGGCGCAGCGCCAATCCCGACCTTGCCCATATGCACGACCTGTTCACGGAGGCCTGGCGCGGGCGCATCCCGCTCGAAGACGGCGATTGCCGCTTTCATGTCGCCGTCTTCACCCCCGAGATCGCCGCGCGGCTGCGCGACTGTCACGCCCGCCACGGCCCCGGACAGGCCGTGTTCGGCGACAGCCATGCGCGCGATCTCTATAACGGCGTCTACCAGGTCTCCGACGACACCTTCGTCTTCGGCCTCTCGCAGGGTGGCTGCGAGTTGAATGCGCCGGCGATCGGCTGCCGGCACGAGGTGTTCCTGCGCTTCGTGGCCGACAGCCCGCAGACCTTTACGCGCATCCTCTACACCCAGGCCGGGTTTCACCTGCTCGGCAAGGGAAACGGCGAAGCCGGCCGGGAGATCTTCGCGGCCACCCACGAGGATCTGGCGCTCGCCCCGGAGGCCTATGCGGCCAACGGCGCAGATATCGCCATGGTGCGCGATGCGCTCGCACTGGCGGGCGGGCATCCCGGCCTCGTCTGGATCGGGCCCAGGATCGAGCCCCATATCGGGAACGGCTACCTGCTCGACAAGGGCTGCGCGCATCCCTACAGGCTGCGCCCGGGGCTCGCCGAGGTCTTCACGATGCTCGACGGCGAGATCACCCGGCGCATGCAGGACAGCCCCGTGCCCTACCTGTCGCAGATTGCGGCCACCGGCCTGACCCTGCCGGAGGATTTCACCGATTGCACCACGCTCTACTGGCGCGACGGCGATCACTGGGGCTATGCGGGCGCGGTGCGCTTTACCGAGCGGCTGCTTGCGGCCCCGCCGATCCCCGACCACGCCAGGCTGCAGTGAGCCCCGCGCGCCTCACAGCGCCGCGGCCCAGACCCGGTAGCGCCCCTGCCCGGTGAGCTCGCGCACCAGCCCCGCATCGGCCATCACGGCAAGGTTGCGCTGAATGCTGGCGCGCGAGGCGCCGGTCTGGGCCTCGGCCATCGGCGCGGAGACCAGCGGCCAGTCGGCGAGCACCGCCACCAGAAGCGGCGGCGTGCGCCCGCTCAGATGCGCCAGCGCCGCATGGGCGCGCGCCTGCCAGTCCGCCAGCCGGTCGAGATGCGCCAGCGCCGCCAGCGTCGCCCGTTCCGCCGCGTCAAGCCACAGCCCGAGCCGCTCCGACGGCGGCCCCGATGCGCGCAGCGCCGCCCCCCCGCCGAGCATCAGCGGCAGGAACAGTGCCCCGCCCTGTCCCGCCGACGCCGCGCTGCGCGCCGCGACCACCATCGCCTCGACATCCTGTGCCGCCCCCGCCGAGATCGCGCAGCGCCGCCAGGCCGCGCAGCCGAACGCAGCGCGCACGAAGGGATGCAGCGCCGCGCCCGCCTGCATCATGGTGCCCCAATCCGCCAGCCGGTCCCCGAGGGGCTCGGCCGCGCCGGTCTCGCGCCGGGCCAGGAAGGCGGCGAGGGTGTCGGGCGCGGGCATCGGGCCCCCGCCGAGCCGCCGCGCCGCCCAGGCCGCGCGCATCAGCGCGAGATTGTCGTCGCGCACCCCCGGCAACCGCAGCCCCATCCACAACGCCAGCCGATCCGGCGCGACCCGATCGCCGGCATGCCAGCTCAGCTCGGCCGCCTCCATCAGCGCGAGCCGCTGGCGCAGCCCCGCCGGCGCGCCGCGCAGCCGGTCGTCGAGCGCGCCGAACTGCAACGCCACCCGCGCCAGCGCATCGGCATGCTCGGCCTGCGCCGCCTGCCACAGCGCCGCGTCGCCACACACCCCCGCATCGCCGGGCGCCGCGCCGTCCTCCGCCTCCGGCGGCGGCACAAACCACAGATCCGCCTCCTCGGGCGCACCGTCATAGGGACCGTCGAGCAGCGCCCCGGATACCTCGCCTGTCGCCATGCTCTCCTCCCGTCACGTCCCCGTCGTGCCACCACCCTGACAGCTCCGAAGAGTAGCACGGATTCAATATTCTGGTAGCGTCGATTTCATTTGAGGCCGTTTTTGCACAGCATCCCGCGGCGGTGCGGCGCAAGACCGTGCGGCGGCCCGGCCCCCGTATTTGCGGGGCGGACTCACGGTATCAGGATCTGCTCAACTCGTAGCTCAGGAACCCGCCGATCCAGCCGCGCAGCACGATCCGGAACTTCCCGTCGATCCAGCTTTCGAGATCCCGGCGCGAGATGGGCAGATGGTCGTCCTGCAGCGGCCATTTCCGGCCCAGAAGCTTGTGTATGGCGCCGGTCTTCGCCGTTTCGAGGTTTTCCTGATGCCAGTACAACGGTGCCCGGGGAGGTCTGCCGCGCGCCTCGTTCACCTCCTGAAGCGCCAGGCGCAGGATGTCCGGCCAGCTCGGCTCCATGTCCTCCAGAACGAGGAGCACCTTGCCGCCCGGCTTCAGCACCCTGTGGATCTCGTCCATGCAGCGGGGGGGATCGGCCGCATGGTTGAAGGTCCACAAGCAGAGCACCGCATCGAAGGACGCGTCGCGGAAGGGGAGTTCCTCACCGACACCCAGGGTGAAGCCCGGCTCCGCGCGCTCGGGCGCCAGCCGGCGCCGGATGCCCGGCCAGGGCTCGTCCATCCAGATCCGGCTCGGGTCGATGATGAAGAGGTCCGCCTCCGGCGGCAGGAACATCGACGCGAGCCCGGCGCCGCCGCCGACATCGAGGATGCGGCCCTGTAGCCCGCGCAGGAAGGCGGCGTGCGGGCGGAGTTCGTAGAGCATTGCCGCCACGGCGTCGTCCGGCCTGGTCACCAGCTCCCGATACCACTCTTCCATCAAGGATTGCCGGCTCTGCCACGTCGCTTGCATGTCCTGCCCCTCGCCCGGCCGCCCCGCCGGGGAGGTGGCTGGCTGCAATCGGGCTTTGTCTGCTGATCCTCACTCGCCTGCGGACATCTTGTCGATGTAGAGCCGCGAGTAAACGCCACCAGCGCCGGCCAGTTCGTCCGGCGTGCCGGCCTCGATGACCCGGCCCCGATCGATCACGATGACCTGGTCGGCATTCTCGATCGTTTCGCGGCGATGCGCAATGACGATGACGACCCGCCCCTGGCGGGCGTTCTCGATGGCCGTGCGCAGGGCTTCCTCGGTGGGCCGGTCGAGCGCATTCGTGGCCTCGTCCAGGATGAGAACGTCCGGTTTGCGCAAGAGCGCACGCGCCAGGGCGATGCGTTGCTGTTGCCCCTGCGAAAGCCGGATCCCGTCCTCGCCGATCGGGGTGTCATAGCCTTGCGGCAACTCCTCGATGAAGTCCCCGGCCTGGGCCAGTCGGGCGGCCTCTCGAACGGCATCGAAATCGGCGTCGGGATCGCTGTAGCCGATATTGTCACGCACGCTCGCGTTGAAGAGAAAGGCGTTCTGTTCCACGAAGGCGACCCGGCGATGCCAGTCTTGCGGGCGAATCTCGCTCAGCGGGGCGCCATCGACGAGAATGCGGCCGCTCTCCGGCTCCAGGAACCGCAGCAGCAGCGCGGCGAGGGTCGATTTGCCCGCCCCGGAATACCCGGCGACCGCGGTGACCTCGCCGTAGGGAAAGCTGCAGGAGACGTCGTGCAATGACGGCCGGTCCGCCTTCGGATAGCGCGCGCAAACATGATCGAAAACGATACCGTCGCGCAGGCCGGAGAATTCGCGCCGCGCCGCGATCACGGGCTTTCGAAGGGCAAGCGCCTCCTCGATCGAGCGCACCGAAGCCTCGAGACTGCGCAGCTGCGTGCGTGCCCCGAGCAGGGCGGTCACGCGCGGCTGCATGCGGTAGGCGATGGCCAGAAAGCCCACCAGAAGGCTCAGGGAATCGCCGCGAAAGACCGCGACGCTCAGGATGAGGGCCACCATGCCGACGGTCATGATCTGCGTGATCGGGCCGACGACACCGTTCAGGATCTCCAGGCGCGTGAAAACATGGCTGATCTGCGACGAACGCTCATCGAAGCGCGCGCGCTCATGCGGCTCGCGCCCGAAGCCGCGGATGACCCGAAGGCCGGCCAGGGTATCCCACAGATAGGCCATGAAGGCTTCATTCGCGGCGACGGCGGCATCCCCGAGCCCGCGGACCCGCCGGGTGGCAAGATGCACGACGATTGCCATGGCGCCGGTCACGCAAAGAAGGATGAGCGTGTAGAACGGTGAGATCGTGACGAGAAAGGCGAGCAGGACCAGGAAGGTGATCGCCTGGATCACGAAGCGGATCAGCACGAAGAACGCGTCGCAGACCTGCCAGGTTTCCGTGGCGAGATCGTTGAAGAACTTGCCGGACGGGGCGCTCTCGATGAGCGCGATCGGCCGTGTCAGCGTCGTCTCGAACACCCGCATCCTGAGCCTGTGGGCGACCTTCATCGTCACGATCGTGGAGACGACGATGTTGAGATACCCGACGGCGATACCGAGAAAGAAGAAACCCGTAACGAGCAGGACCACATTGGTGACGGTCAAGCCGATCCAGGCGTCCAGATGGGCCAGCAGCGGCCCGATCACCGGCACCGAGATATCGGGCTGCGCCCCCGTCGCGAAGGCCGCGAGCGGAATCAGAAAGGAAAGCCCGATCCCTTCGAAGACAGCCGAGGCGAGGCCCAGAAACACTACGACGGAGGCGGACCTGTAGGGCCGTCCGGCCAGATCAAGCACGCGCCGCGCCGTTGCGATTTCATCGATCCGGAATGTCGTCATGTCGCTCGCTCAAGCAGTTTGCGCCCTCGTGGCCATCCGGGCACCCTGGCTGAATACCCGGCCGGGCCCAGGGACCCGCTATCGCCCCGGAAACGGCATCCTGCGCGCCTGGCGAAGCGCTCCGCCCGCGTCGCTGTCTGCGAAGGCAGGACACCGTGTCTCATCTCCACCGACCCGTCAATCGCCCGAGCCGGCGCGCATATCGGCGCCGCGACCGCCAGGCCCGCAAGGAGATCCGGAACGCAAGCCTGTCGAGACGGCCGCGGATGCCGCCGTCGCCCTGGTAGGCCGCGCGCGCCAGGCGCAGCGCGCGCGCCAGACGCCGATCGGGCGGCGCGTCGCGCAGATACTCCGCGACCCAGTCGAGGAAGGGGCCGCGCGCCGCGTGCTCGCTCATGCGGTCGTACTGGCCCTCCGCCGCCGCCCGGGCCGAGACCGACCCGGCGTGCTGGCGGTACCGCGACAGGCAGACGGGCGTGACATACACGTCGTGGTGGAGAAACAGCTTCACCCACAGCGTCTGATCCTCGTAGAGCCGGAAGCGTTCGTCGAAGCCGCCGAGCGCCGCGACGGCGGATCGGCGCACCAGCACCGAGCAGATGCAGGGGACCTGGCCGTGCTGCAGCAGGAGCAGCGATCGCAGCAGCGTCGGGGGGCGGTGCAGCCGGCCGGCCCGCCCGTCGGTCGGTTCGAGCCAGTCGCGCCCGCTGTCGTCCGGATGCCACCACAGCGTCGGCCCGAAGATCATCGCCGCGCCGGGGTGATCGGCCGCCGCCGCGAGGGTCGTGGCGAGCATGTGCGGCTCGAAGAGGTCATCGGCGTCGAGGAAGGCCACGAAGTCGCCGCACGCGGCCGCGATCCCGGCATTGCGCGCCGCCGCCGCGCCGCGCGGCGCATCGCGCGGCGCAGGCAGCAGACGGATGCGCGGGTCCCCCTGCGCGGCGGCCTGCGCGATCGCCACGCTGGCATCGGTGGAGCCGTCATCGACCAGCAGGAGCTCCCAATCCGTCTCGGTCTGGGCGCGCACGCTGTCGATCGCCTCGGCGAGATGCGCCGCCGCATTCAGGAACGGCGTGATGATCGACACCCGGGTCACCGGCGCGGCCCCAGCAGTCGGCGCGCCGCGCCGCGCAATTTCAGGCGCAGCGGCCGGAGGCGGGATCGAAGCAGTCCGTGCAGGGCCCGCAAGCGCGCGCGGCGCAGGGCCCGGCGCACCCGCGGCGGCGGCGCATGGGGGGCAAGCGCGCGGTCGAGCCGGCCGAGTGCTGTCAGCAGGGCGCGTTCATCGCCCTGCGCCGACGCCGACACGGCCGTGCAGCTTGCCGCGTGCTGGCGGTATCTGGCCCAGCTCCGGCCCGAGACATGGGCCGGCGCCAGTGCCAGCGCCTTGCCGAAGAAGCTCAGATCCTCGAACATGCCGCGCGCGCGCGGATCGAAACGGCCGACCGCCTCGAAGATATCGGCGCGCATCATCGCGTTGCAGGTGGTCGGGGTCTGCGCCCGGTTCTCCAGCAACAGCTCGAACAGCGCCGGCGGCTCGTGGCGCGTCTCCGGTTCGACCCCGAGATCGTAGTAGTGGTCATCGCCCGCCACGCCGGTTTTCCAACTGTGCCAGATCAGGGTGCGGCCATAGACGAGGCCAAGCTCCGGATCGGCCTCGAGGATCGCCACCTGCTCGGCCAGCTTCTCGGGAAGCCAGACATCATCGGCATCCAGGAACGCGACGTAGCGCCCCCGCGCCGCCGCGATCCCCAGGTTGCGGGAGGCCGCGATGCCGAGATTGGCGCCATCCGGATGCGCCAGAAGGCGGATGCGCTCCGGCTGCCGGGCGCAGTAGCCCCGGGCGATCGCCGCCGTGCCGTCCGTCGAGCCGTCATCGACGATCAGCAGCTCCCAGTCGCGCAGGGTCTGCGCCAGTATGCTGTCGATCGCCTCGGCGAGATAGGTCTCGCCGTCGAGCACGACGATGATCGCCGAGACCAGCGGGCGCGGCGCCCCCTCAGCCATGCGCCAGCACCCGCGCGCGAAACTCCCGCGCGTCCCAGTCGGCCGCGAGCAGGCGCGGGATGGCGAAGGGGTCGGTGCCCCGGCCCGCCGGGCGCGGCTCCACGCTGCAGGCATGGGTCAGCCCCGCCCGCGCCACCGCCGCCACCGAGGCCGCGTCGTGGTCGCCGTAGGGATAGGCAAAGCCGGTGACCGGGTGGCCGAGAAGGTCCTCGCAGCGCCGCCGGCTGTCGGCAACCTCGCGCTCCTGCGCATCGCGGCCGAGCGCGGTCATCGGCGGGTGCGTGACGGTATGCGCCCCGATCTCGATCAGGCCGCTCGACGCCATCGCGACCATCTGATCGGGCGTCATCGTCAGGTCGCGGTCGCGCGGGTCCGCATCGGTGCCCGCGCCCGCGGCGAGCTCGGCCAGGGCCGCATCCCGCGCATCGGGCGCGGCCGGACGCAGCAGCGCATGCAGCTCGAAGAGCGCCGCCATCCGGTCCGCGCCGTCTGCCCCGATGCGGACCTGCCGGGGCGTCCCCTCGAGGCTGAAATCGAGCCGCTCGGGCAGCGCAGGCGTCTGCAGCAGGATCCGGCTCAGGATATCCCACCAGAAGCCCGCGCGCGAGCCGAGCGCGCCGGTGGTGATGAACACGGTGGCGGGGCAGCCGGCGGCCTCGAGGATCGGCCGGGCATTGCGAAAGACATCGCCATAGCCGTCATCGAAGGTCACGGCGGCGACATGGCGCGGAAGGCGGCCGGCGGCGAGTTCGCCGGCGAGCCAGGAGAGCGGCACGACCCGCCGCGCCGCGGTGAGCAGCGCGATCTGGTCCGCGAAGCGCTCGGGCGTCACCGCGAGCTCCCAGGGATCCGCCGCCAGCGTCTCGACCCGGTGATACATGAGCACGATCGGCTGCTCGGCGCGCAGCACATGCCGCGCGGCGCGGCGGATGGCGCGCAGCCGCCTCACGCCTGCGCGGCCCTGACGGCGCGCCCGGCGACCAGCACCGGGCAGCGGGGATCATGCACGTCGAGCTCGGCCGGTTGCAGCTCGTGCTCTGCCAGCCCGTAGATGAACGCCGTGGCCGCCAGCACGTTGCCATAGGCGTCAACCGTCGTCTGCGCGGGCTGGAACGGGCCGTTGAGCAGCCGGTTGAGCGCCTTCGGCGAGATCGACCACATCCACTCATCCCCCCATTCGCCGCGATCGATCTGGCTGATCCAGGGCACGGTCACCAGCAGCACGCCGCCGGGGCGCAGCACGCGCCAGAGCGTGGCGACCGCCGCCTGCATGTCGAACAGCAGGTGCAGCGTCTGGGTCAGCACGATGCAGTCGAAGGCCTCCGACGGCAGGCCCGCGCCGTCGCCGAGATCGCCCACGAAGGTGGTCTCGGGATGCCCGGCATAGCGGTTGAGCACGTCGACCTGCGTGACCCGGTCGCCGCCGAACCGGCGCGTATAGGCACTGTCGCCGATCTCCAGCACCCGGCCGCGGATATCCGCGGCATTCGTCTTCAGGAAAGCCTCGATATAGTAGCGGTCGACGGGATTGCCGCGGCCATAGCCGAAGTCGGGGGTGATCGGTGTCGTGCGGCGCAGATCGCCAAAGCGCACGCGCCCGACCGCGGGTGCGCCGCTTCGCGACTTCGGCTTGAGCGCGCGAAGCGTCGTGCGGGGCGCGCGCCGGGCGACGCGCAGCGTGCCGGCGAGCGCCCCGAGCGGGTTGGTGCGCTGGCGCAGCGCCCGCTTGAGCGCATTCACCTGCTGGCCGACATAGTGGCCTTGCCATTCCAGCTTCCCGAGCTGGAAGGCTTCCTGCCAGTCCGGCCGGGAACCGGCGGTCTTTCGGTGACGCTCATGCACGGCGAGCGCCCGGTCCAGCATGAAGGGGATGTCGTTCGACATGTTGGCGTCATGGCGAAGATAGGCGGCGAGCGGCTCATCCTGCGCAGCGACGGGATGCTTGTGCGCGAGCCGCAGATAGACGTCGTGATCCTCCACCGCCCGCAGCGACGGATCGAAGCCGCCCTCCGCCAGCAGGATCTCCCGGCGATAGAGGACGGTCCCGTGCATGCCGACGAGATTACCCGAGAGAAACCCGGCATAGGCGTCGGGCCCCGGCGCGCACAGTGGCGGCTGGCCGATGACCCGGCCGTCGGTATCGATGAACAGATAGGCGCCATAGACGAAGGCGCAGTCCGGGTTGCGTTCGAACTGGCCCAGATTCACCTCCACCATCCGCGCCAGCAACCGGTCATCGGCATCGAGAAACCCGATGAAGGTGCCGCGCGCGGCATGCAGGCCGGTGTTGCGGGCCGCGGCGAGCCCCTGGTTCGGCTGCCGGATCAGCCTTGCCGCACCAAAGCGCTCCACGACCTTTTCCGGCGCGTCGTGCGAGCCGTCATCGACGACGATGACCTCGTCGACGGCGACGCTCTGCGCCGCGACGCTCTCGAGCGCCTGTTCGAGAAAATGCGCCTGATTGTAGGTGTTTATCACGATCGTGACGCCGGGGGTCTCAGCCGCCATGCTGTGGTTTCCTCTGGAGTGGCTCGGATGGGTCTGCGTCCCGGCCGCCGGCACCGTCCCCGACCGGGTAGCCGGCAAAGGCGAGCCAGGCGAGGGCATGGCGGCAGGCGGTCTCGAAATCGACGATCGGCGCGTAGCCGAGCTCGCTGCGCGCCTTGTCCATCGGAAGCCGGACAGCGCAGAGATGCAGATCCGCCTTCTCCTGCGAGACCGGCGGTTGCGGCGTACCCGGCGGCGCTGCCGGGGCCGCCGGCGCGCGCCAGGCCGCGCGCGCCGCGCGCAACGCCCGCCGCGGCCGCGGCGGCAGCAGCGCGGCGGCGCGGCGCAGGGCCGTCATCGGATCCAGCCCCGCCGGCATCCGGCGCATTTCGCCCGGCGCCGGGACCGCCAGCGCCTCCCGGCTGTACCCCAGGGCGCGGGCGATGGGATCGCACAGCTCGGCCCAGGTGACGGTTTCGGCGTCACCGACGATATAGGCCTCGCCATCCCCGCGCGGCGCTTTGAGGGCAAGGCGGACGGCATGGACGAGATTGTCGACATAGATCGAATTGCAGATCCCGGTGCCGCCGCCGACCAGGTAGGCCTCGCCCGCGAGCAGCTCGTCCGCGAAGCCGCCGGTCCAGTACGAGCGCGGCCCGTGCACGATGCCCGGCCGCAGCCGCACGACCTCGACACCTCCGCCCTGCCGGAGCTGCTGCAGCCGTCGCTCTGCGGCGACCTTGGCGTTGTTGTAGGCCAGCTTCTGCCGGCTGCTGAGCGGGCTGGTCTCGTCGGTGCCGGGCGCGGGCGACTGCCCGTGAACCGACGCGCTGCTCAGATAGACGATGCGCCGGACGCCGGCCGCGGCGGCGGCGCGGTAGACCGGCGCCACGGAGCCGGTGATGACCTCGGGCGGGCCGGCCACGGCATGGACGACATGGCTGCACCCGGCAAAGGCCTCGGCCAGGGCGGCTTCGTCGCGCGCCTCCGCGACCCGGCCGTCGAGCGCAAAGCGCAGCGCCAGCGCCAGCGCCTCCGGACGCCGCACCACCGGGCGCACCACGTGCCCGCCGCCCAGATGCAGCATCTCGACAAGCCGGTTGCCGATGAAACCGCCCGCCCCGAGAACCGCCACGACCGGCCTCATCGCGCCCCGCCCGCATGGGCCGCCGCCTGCGCGCGCTCCTGCTCCGAGAACCAGCCCATCTCGAGCAGCCGGCGCTCGCGGTAGCAGGTCTCGATCAGGGCGCAGGCATCGCGGCCGGCGGCGGCCGGCACCGCCGGCGCGCGCCCCGAGCGGATCGCGTCGATCGCATCCGCGATCTGCACGGCATAGGTCGAGACGAAATCGGTCGTCCCCCCGGCCCCGTCGTCGAGCGTCACCAGCCCCGGCGGCGCCCCGTCGAGGCCGAGCTCGAAGCTCAGCGGCGCGTTCGCATCCCAGCGGATCGTGCCGCGCGCGCCCCGAATGGTGACCCGGTTCGGCCGGGCCCAGTCGCGACTCAGCCGCATGCGCACCTCGGCCGCGCCGCATGCGAGGTGGAGGCTGGCATTGGCCTCCACGCCGCCCATGGCATCATCGGCATAGTCGCGCAGCTGGGGCGGGCCGAGCCACCAGGCCAGCAGATCGAGCGCATGGGTGCCGATATCCTGCAGGATGCCGCCGCCCGACTGCGCGGCGCTGAAATAGCCGGGGCCGGCCACCGGCCAGTCGAAGGGGCCGCCCTCGAACCAGCAGACCGAGCGCGGCGTGCCGAGGGTGCCGGCAGCGAGCAGGGCCTTGATGGCGCGGGCCGCGGGCAGGTGGCGGCGGATCAGCCCCACCGCCAGAAGGCGCCCGCACGCCTCTGCCGTCGCGATGAGCGCCTGCGCATCGGCGGCGGCGAGCGCGAGGGGTTTCTCGCAAAAGACATGCAGGCCGCTCTTGAGGGCGATGGCGCACTGGCTGGCATGCAGCGCCGGCGGCGACGCGATGACAGCGAGATCGGCCCCCTCGAGCGCCGCCTCCAGGCTCGGCGCCGGCATCGCCGAGGCCAGCAGCGGGCGAACGGCCGCGACCGCATCCGGGGCCGGGTCGAAAAGGCGCGTGACCCTGAGGAGCCCACGGCCCTCGAGCGCGGCGAGCGCGGGCGCGGCATACAGGCGGGTGGCGGCCCCGCAGCCGATCACCGTGACGCCGAGCGCAGGGCCGCGGGCGCCGGGTCGCTCAGTGTCCGGTGACATGGCGTCTCCCGATCGCGAGGAGGGTGGTCGCGCAACCGCACAGAATGCGGGCGGAGGGGGCAAGCCGGAGCGCTTCGCGCAGCTGCGCAAGGCAGCCGGCGGTGTCGCCCGCCCGCAGCAGGTCGCGCGCGGTGGCGAGCGCGCTTGCGGCATAGAGGCGGCGCGCGCGGCGCGTGATCGCCGGTGCCCGGTCGGGCGGCAGGTAGCGGGCGAAGATGTCGATGGCCATCCGGTTATACGCGGCATCCGCCGCCGAGGCGGCGTGCCGGCCGGTATTCGAGTCCCCGTGCATCCGGTAGACGGCAAGCGGGCGCGGCTCGTACCAGATCGGGAAATGCGCCGCGATGCGGACCCACATCTCCCAGTCCTCGGCGCAGGCCAGCCGCCGGTCGAAGCCGCCGAGCCGCTCATAGACGGCGCGGCGCACGGCGATCGACGGCGTCATGATCCGCTGCTCGGTGGCAAGACGCGCCAGCGCATCGGGCAGGAGCCCGGCTTCCGGCTGCTCCTCGGGCACCATCGCGACCGCGTTGCCCGCGGCATCGGCGTAGACCGGCCGGCAGAAAGCGGCGCCGAGCCCGGGATGGGCGTCGAAGCCGCGCTGCAGGGCGGCGTAGAAGCCGGGCCGAACGACGTCGTCGCCATGCAGCAGGTGCACGATCTCGCCGCGCGCGCGCGTCAGGCAGGTGTGGAAATTGGCGATATGGCCGACATTGCGCGGCTGCCCGAAGAAGCCGACGCGGCCGCGGCCGAGGGCCTGGACCACGGCTTCGGGGTCGTCATCGGAGCCGTCATCGACCACCTCGATCTGCATGACCCCGGGGCCGGGATCCTGCGCCAGCACGCTTTCGAGGGTCGCACCGAGATACCGCGCGCAGCGATAGGTCGGGATCATGACCGACCAGCGCGGGCGCTCCGGCCCCGGCGGCAGCGGCGCGACCGGATCGCGCGATGCGGGCACCGTGCCGGTCATCGGCGCGCGATCGAGCGGCGCAGCAGCCTCGCGCCCATCCGCAGCGCCGCGCGGCGCGGCACCGTCCGGCCCAGGCCGCCGCCGAGCAGGCTTCGCCGAAAGCAGGAGCGGGCGAGCGCGAGGTCCCCCTGCGCCAGATACGCCTCGCTCCAGTCGAAGAAATAGCGCGAGCACCCGCCCCGCGCGGCCTCGGCGAGCGGCGGCGGCGCGCATTTCGCGAGGCGGCGGTAAAATCCCTGCACCGCGTCGAGCCTGGTGGCGGTGGGCTGGCTCGAGAATTCGCTTGCCGCATGCAGACGGTACACGCCCACGACCTCGTCGACGAAGGCCAGGTCGCCACGCAGCGCACAAAGGGCGTAGAGCGGCCAGTCGGTGATCGGAAAGAAGCCGGCATACCACTGCGGGACGTCCCGCACGCAGTCGGCACGCAGCATCCCGGCACAGGTGGCGTAGGGGTTGCCCTCCATGAGGGTCTGCAGATCCATGCGCGGCGCCGTTTCCCCCGGCGTCCAGCGTTCCCCGGACGGCGCGTCGCCGGCCGTCGTCCAGGCGTTGTGAAACACCGCCGTGCAGCCGGGATTGTCCTCGAGGAAATCGACCTGGCGCTGCAGCTTGTCGGGATCGCACCAGAAATCATCCCCGTCGAGCAGCGCCACATAGCGCCCGCGCGCCTGCCGCAATCCGCGCGCGACCACCTCGTTCGAGCGGATATTGCGCTCCGAAAGCAGCAGGCGGATCCGCTCCGGATGCCGGTCAGCGTAGCCGGTGACGATGTCCCGGGTTCCATCCGTCGAGGCATCCTCGCTGATGAGGATCTCGACGGGAAAGCGCGTCCTCTGGGTCAGGACGCTCTCGACGGCCGCGGTGATATAGCGGCGATGGTTGTATGTCACGATGAGGACGGTGACCAGGGGCTGCTTCCCGGCGCGCACGGCGGCAATGCCGGCGCCGGGCGCGATGGACGTCGCATCGCCCTCCCCATCCGACAGGGTGCGGATCGGGTGATCATGGAACATCGACATGCCGGGGAACCTGGGTGACCTCGAAAATCGGGGGGCCGATATCCTGAGGCCCCGTTTTGAAAAACGCCCCGAACGAGGTCGGGTAAAACCTGTCGACAGACCCCGCCAATGAGACGTAATCTTAAGTCGCAAGGACATTATGCGCAACGGAATTGATGATGCGTAAAGACTGTTCCGATCCTGCGTTCCGGGCCGCACGCGCCGCGCGGGGGGCCCCGGACCGCACCCGCCGGGGCGGGGGAATCGCATGCGCATCCTGATCACCGGCGGGCTTGGCTATGTCGGAAGCCACACCGTCGTGGAGGTGCTCGCGGCCGGGCACCAGGCGCATGTGGTGGACAATCTCGGCAATGCCGGCATGGCCGTCCATTCGGCCATCGAGCGGCTGACGGGCCGCGACTGCGGCTTCACCCGGGCCGATATCCGCGATGCGGCCGCGATGGAGGCGTTGATCGCGGCCTTCGCGCCGGAGGCGGTCATCCACTTCGCCGCGCTGAAGGCCGTCGGCGACTCGGTCGCCCGGCCGCTCGACTATTTCGACAATAACGTCGCCGGCACCATCACCCTGCTCAGGGCGCTGCAGCCGAGCGCCTGCCGATGCTTCGTCTTCTCCTCGAGCGCGACGGTTTACGGCGAGCCGGCCTATCTGCCGATCGACGAGGACCACCCGCTGCGGGTCACCAATCCCTATGGCCGGACCAAGCTGCAGGTCGAGGGCATCCTCGAGGATCTCGCCCGCAGCGACCCGCGCTGGTCGATCGCGCTGTTGCGCTATTTCAATCCCGTCGGCGCGCATGCCTCGGAGCTGATCGGCGAGGACCCGGCCGGCGTGCCGGACAACCTGCTGCCCTATATCGCCCAGGTCGCGATCGGGCGGCGGCCCAGGCTCGAGGTCTACGGCGACGATTACGACACCGCCGACGGCACCGGGGTGCGGGACTATGTTCATGTCAGCGATCTCGCGCGCGCGCATCTTGCCGCGCTGCACTGGACGGCCGGCCCGATCGGACGGGGGTGCGAACCCTTCAATATCGGGACCGGCCGCGGCACCTCGGTGCTGGAGATGATCCATGCCTTCTGCGAGGCGAGCGGCCGCGACATCCCCCATGTCATCGCGCCGCGGCGGCCCGGCGACGTGGCGTCCTGCTATGCCGCGGCCGGCAAGGCGGCCCGGATCCTCGGCTGGCGGGCGGAGCGCGACATCCGCGACATGTGCCGGAGCGCCTGGCACTGGCAGCGCCGGAACCCGGACGGCTATCCGCGCGCCGCCAGGATCGAGGGCGCAAGCGGCAAGGTCACGCAGTGATACCCTGAACAGGGCGGCCTTTCAGGAGGCCGGAAGGCGGCCAGCTCAGCGGCATGCACCACAGGGGCGGCGCCATCGTTCTGCGGGATCGGCTCAGGCCATCCGGCCGCCATTCGGCGCCATTAATGGACCTTATTATCAATATTTTCACTACGCTATAAGCAGTATTTTCCTTTATTGCACACCACCCCCGAGACTCGCTCCCGCCTCCTGTCAAACACGATAAGGTTCCATTATCGCGCAGCAGAACGAGCGGCCCTTGCGCACCCCGCCACGCGGCGCCCGGATTATCACCGCCAGAGGCGGCGGGGAGGATGCTGGTCATGGCGTGCCTCCTTTGGGTCTGGTTGCGGCGAACCGCTGTCGGTTCTCACCCCGGAAGTCGCCGCACCCGCCCCCCTTGTTACCGCCCTCACGCACCTGTCAGCCGCCCTGACCGCGCCGTGAAGCCGGCCGCGCGCCGGGCACGCCTGTCGCGCGCGGCGAGGGCTTGCGCACCCCCTTGCCCCGGCTTAGGCATGAGCGGTGGCCGGCTTAGCTCAGCTGGTAGAGCGCGTGATTTGTAATCACGATGTCGGGGGTTCGAGTCCCTCAG
>LFCJ01001016.1_pt1:0-15000 | contig 18778 bp, 17 predicted proteins | sample 643141 | NCBI WGS metagenome assembly LFCJ01 (sample SAMN03766243, study PRJNA286221) | soda lake metagenome | biome: soda lake; feature: Kulunda steppe; material: water; isolation source: sample B1-Br-g2 brine of Lake Bitter-1 | place: Russia: Kulunda steppe | collected 2010-07
CCAGTGCAAGCGCCCGCCGCATCCAGGCCATGTCGTCACAGGCTCGTTGGGTTCGGGGCATCGCCATAGATCTCGGAAGGCTCGAAGGTCTTTCCACGCTCCAGAAAGCGCAGCGGCGCGCCGGCCTCGGGGCCGGTCGGGATCGTCCGGTAGAAGCAGGAGCGGTAGCCGACATGGCAGGACGCGCCGGCGCCGGCGACCGCGACCCGGAGCCAGATCGCGTCCTGGTCATCATCTATCCGCGCCTCCACGACATGCTGAGTCAGTCCCGATTGCGCGCCCTTGCGCCAGAGCGCGCCGCGCGCGCGGCTGAAGTAATGGGCCGCACCCGTCTCCAGCGTCAGGCGCAGGGCCTCGGCGTTCATCCAGCCCAGCATGAGTACTTCGCCCGAGGCGGCGTCCGAGGTCACGCAGGGCATGAGCCCGCTCTCGTCGAATTTCGGTGCGAGTTCCGCCCCTTCCTCGACCTGCGCAACCGTGCGGCGCGGATTCAAGCTGATGGTCATGGCCTCTCCGGGTTGCGAGTGGAAGTGTTATACTATAACAACCATGCAGCTAACTTGAGGAGGCCCGTCATGCAAGAGCCGACCGCCGATCCGCGCGTGCCGGTCACGCTGATCACCGGCTATCTCGGTGCCGGCAAGACGACACTGCTCGATCGCCTGCTGGCGACGGGCGCGGCCGGGCGCGTGGCGGTGATCGTCAACGAGATCGGCGAGATCGGGCTCGACCACGACCTCGTCTCCGAATCCACTGACGAGATGGTGCTCATGCAGTCAGGGTGCCTGTGCTGCTCGGTGCGCGGCGATCTCGTGACGACCCTGACCGATCTCGCCCGCCGGCGCGCGAACGGGCAGCTCGCCTTCGAGCGAGTGGTGATTGAGACCACGGGGTTGGCCGATCCCGCGCCCATCCAGCACACGCTGGTGCTCGATCCGGCCGTGGCCGCGCAGTTCCTGCTCGACGGGATCGTGACGGTGGTGTGCGCGGCGACGGGCATGCGCACGCTCGATGCCGGATTCGAGGCGGTGGGCCAGGTTGCGGTGGCGGATGTGCTCGCGCTGACCAAGGGGGACCTTGTTGACGGCGGCGAGTATGCTGCGCTCGCAGCGCGGCTGGCTCGGCTCAACCCGACGGCGCGGCAGGTCCGGGCCGAGCATGGTCGGGTTCCGGCCGACGCGCTATTCGGTCTTGGGGCCTTGCGCGCCGACACGGCGCTGGATCGCGCGCGCGACTGGGCAGGGCGCGCGGCCGCGGATGCGCTGCGCCCGGGGGCCGTGCCGGGGCTCGCCACCAATCTCGATGCGCCGGCGGCCCCGCAATTGCCAGACAGCCTGTCGGGCCTGTCTGGGGCACCCACGGCGCCCGCGGCGCTGCCCGACGCCGCCCCCGCCGCGGCACGCCATGACGCGCGGATCACGAGCCTTGCGGCGACCATCGATACGCCCGTGTCGAGCGACACCTTCGCGACCTGGCTCGAGACGCTCGTCTGGCTCAACGGGCGCGACATCCTGCGCTTCAAGGCCATCGTCCATACCGACGACACGCCGCATCCATTCGCCATCCACGGCGTTCAGCACATCCTCCACCCGCCAGTGCCTCTGCCGCACTGGCCCGGCGACGACCGCACCAGCCGCTTCGTGCTCATCGGCCGCGACCTCGACCGCGCCCTGCTCGACGACAGCCTCGCCTTCCTGAGCACGCATCCGAGCAACCCCGACGACGTCGAGTCACGGCTCGTTCTTCATAACCTCGATGATACGCCCTTTTGAGTGATGCTGCGCCTGTTCAACTCCATGGGCCGCCAAATCGCGCCCGTAACAGCCCGCCACCGCGACCATCTGTTGATGTGTGTCTGCAGGCCGACAGTCTATTCCTACGCCAATATCGGCACCGCACGGCCCCCGGTGGACTCTACCAACCGGGAGTTATGATGCAGCACGCGCCGTTTCCCACGCTTTCGATCTGCCTGACCTGCCGCGACCAGCGCGAGCGCGCGCGCGGCGATGTCCGCGGCGGGACGCGCTTGGCTGAGGCCGTGTTGGCCACGACAGCGCGGCAGTGCTGCGGCGCGCTCCTGCGCGGTGTGCGCTGCATGAGCCAGTGCAAGCGCTCCTGCGTGGTCTCGCTCACGGCGCAGGGGGCGTTCACCTATGTCTTTGGCGATCTGGACCCGGAGGATCCATCTCATGTGCAAGCGATCCTCGATCTGATCCCGCTTTATCGCGCCGCGCCGGAAGGGTTCCTGAGCCGCGATGCTCGCCCCGAGGCGCTGCGCGCATCGATCCTCGGCCGGTTGCCGCCGATCGGCACCGCCAGCGATCTGGTGTCTGCGCTTGACCCGACCAAGGAGGTTACCCGATGACTTTTCCGCTTCGCGCGGCGTTCACCGCTGCCGCAGCCGCGCTTGCGGCACTTCCGGCAGATGCCGCGAGCGAGCCGCCGCTCACCGTGGGCAAGACCTTCATCGCAGGCGGGCTCGACCCGGCCGAGGGATCGGCGGGCTGGGCGCTCGTCAGCCACGGGGTGGCCGAGCAGCTCTTCACCGTCTCGCGCACCGGTGAGGTCGTGCCGCAACTCGCCCGCACGGCCGAGCGCACGGATGCGCTCACATGGGAGGTCAGGCTGGCCGAGGATCGTGCCTTCAGCGATGGGAGGGAGGTGACGGCGCTGACCGTGGCTGAAGCGCTCAACCGAACATCTGAAGCCAACCCTGCTGCGCGCGCCAGCGCCGGACATCTCGAGGCCACCGCGACCGGCGCGCACACGCTTACGGTCGAGACCGAACGCCCAACGCCAGTGCTCGGTTCGGTACTGGCCGAATGGCCGATGGCGATCTATCGTATGACAGACGAAGCACCGGTCTTCACCGGCCCCTATGCCGTCGCCGATTTCGAGGCCGGCGCGCAGCTCGAGCTGACGGCGAACCCGCATTTTCCGCGCGCCGAGGAGCGGCCCGATGTCCGGATCGTGCATGTGCCGGACGCCCAGTCCCTCGCGCTCGGGATGATGGCCGGCGAGCTCGACCTCGCCTTCCACCTGCCGGCCGAGATGCGTGTCGCTGTCGCCGCGCGCGACGATCTGCATGTCAGGACGTTTCCTGTCGAATACCAGTACATGATGTGGATGAACACTGAGCGCGGTCCGCTCGCAGATGCCCGGCTGCGCCGCGCCATCGACCGGGCGATCGACCGCGACGCGCTCGCGACCGCAGCGGGCGCGGGGGTTCCGGCGACGGGTGCTTTCGCGCAGCGCTTCCCCTTTGCCGCTGATCCCGGCCCCGGTCATGATCCCGCCGAGGCCGCCCGGCTGCTCGATGAGGCGGGCTGGACGGTGGATGACGCTGGACAGCGGACTCGCGACGGCGAGTTGCTCGAATTGACGCTCTGGGCCTATCCGCAGCGCCCCGACCTCATCACCTTCCAGCCGGTCATCCGCAGCGCGCTCGCCGATCTCGGCATCGCGGTAGAGACGCGCGTGAGCGAAAACCCGTCCAGCACCGCCGAGCAGGGCGACTTCGATCTTTTCCTGTGGGCGCAGCACACGGCGCCGGCGGGGGATCCGGGCTTCTTCCTCTCGCTCTTTCTGAGCGAGGACGGTTCAAACAATCACACCGGCTGGTCCAACACGGAGTTCGAGGCGGTTCTCGCGACGCTGTCGAATGAGGGCGATTCGGCGCGACGCGCCGAGTTGGCCATCGAGGCGCAATCCATTGTCGCCGAAGAGGCGCCGGTCGCCTTCCTGCTCACCCCCGAATGGCATGTGGGCGTCTCCGACGGGCTCGCGGGGTATGAGCCCTGGGGCTCTGATTACTACGTGATCCGCGCGGATTTTGCGCTTGATCCGGCGCCGTGACCGGGCTGGCCGGCCGATCGCTCGGTGCCGTTGTGCTCTGGGTCACCGTCTGCGCGGCGGCCTTTGCGCTGTTGCGGCTCGCGCCGGGGGATCCCGGGGCGATCTTCGCCGATGCCGTCGGCGCTGGCGGGGCGGAGCTACGCGCCGAGCTGCGCGCGGCCTGGGGGCTGGAGCGTGCGGTGTGGGTTCAATTCTTCGATTGGCTCGCGGGTGTTGCGCACGGGGATCTGGGCCGGTCCTTCAGCGATGCCCGCCCGGTTGCCGCGGAGTTCGCGGCGCGGGCGCCCTGGTCGGCGGCGATCGGCCTCGGCGGGTTGCTCACCGGCGTCATCGCGGCGGTGGCGCTCGGCTTCGCGGCGGCGCTGCGACCCGGAGTAACCGCCGATCTCGCGACGCGGGCGCTTGCGCTGGTCGCGCAGGCGCTGCCGGCCTTCGCCGTCGGGGTCGTCGCGCTGTGGCTGCTCGGGGCAGAGCTGCGGCTGATCCGCCCGCTGACCGGCGGCCCGCTCGAGCGGCTGTTGCTTCCGATGCTGCTGGTCGCGCTCTTCTCGACCGGCTCGCTCGCACGCGTCACGCGCACCGCCTTTGCCGAAGCCCGCGCCGCCCCCTGGTTTCGCACTGCGCTCGCAAAGGGGCTTTCGATCCGCGCGGCGCTGTGGCGCCACGGGTGGCAACATGCAGCACTGACCCTGCTCGCGGCGCTCGTGCCGGAAATGGCCTGGGTGATCGGGGGGACCGCGGTGGCCGAGATCGTCTTCGGCACCCCCGGCTTGTCGGAGCGCGTTGTCACCGCCGTCGGGGCGCGGGATTACCCGGTGTTGCAGGCCTACGCCGCGCTGACCGCAGCGATGCTTCTGGCTGCCCGGCTCTCGGCGCGGATACTGGCCGCGCGGCTCGATCCGAGGCCGGTCGCGACATGACCCGCATCCTCATCTTGGCATGGCTGATGGTTCTGATGCTCGCCGCCGCCGGCGTGGGGGGCGGCGGCGCGGTCGATCTCGACGCGGCCCTCGCGGCGCCGTCGCTGAGCCATCCACTCGGGACCGATCACCTCGGCCGCGATCTCGCGGCCCGGCTGGTGGCCGGGGCGGCGCCCTCGCTGCAGGCGGTCGCGGCGGCGCTGGCCGGTGCCCTCGGCGCGGGCCTTGCGGCCGGTGCGGCGATCTCGCTGGGGCCAGCATGGCTGCGCGTCGGACTCGAGGGGCTCGCCGCCCTCGCCCTAGCGCTGCCGACCCTCGTCGTCGCCCTGCTGCTGGCGGCGGCCTTCGGGGGCGGGCCGCTCGTAATCGGCGGCGCGCTCGCGCTCACCGCCTGGGCGCCCTACGCCTTGACGGTGGCGCAGCTTTGCGACCGCATCCGCGGCGAGCCTTACTGGTATGCAGCGCGGGCGCTCGGCGTGGGCGCGGTGCGCGGGTTTCGCACGCATATTCTTCCCAACATCGCGCCGCGGATCGGCGCGCTCGCGGGGGCGGATGCCGGGCGGGCGATCCTGCTCGCGGCCTCGCTGGGGTTTCTCGGGCTCGGCGTGGATACGTCGCGGCCGTGCTGGGGCGGGCTCGTTCACGAGTACCGGATGTTTCTGTTCTCGCATCCGCGGCTGCCGCTCGCCCCGGTGGCGGCCATCGCGCTGATCTCGCTGACCCTGCATCTCGCCCTGGATCCGTTGCGCCGCAGGACCCCGCAACGCGGGTGCCGCGATGCGCCCTGAGCGCTGCTTACGAATGCGCTCCAGCTCGCAGCGGCGACCGCGGCGGCGCTGCAGGCATTGCCGATCGCGCAAAAATGTTATATCATTACATTTCTGGAGAGGGTAATGACGGCAACCCATGGCCTCAGTGCGCGCGATAAGGCGCTATACGCTTATCTCAGGGCGGCGGAGCGGCCTATGTCGGCCTATGCGCTCCTCGACGCGAGGCGCCACTTTGAGCCGCGCATTGCACCAACCACGATCTACCGCTCGCTCGCCAAGCTTGAGAAAGCTGGACTCGCGCAGCGCGTGGCGTCGCTCAAGGCTTGGATCCCTCGCAGCTCGGTTAACACGGCCGGGGTGCTCGCCATCTGCGACAGCTGCGGCACGGTCGAGGAGGTCACGGGTGCGACCGCCGTGACCGCCGTCACCAAAGCCGTGGCCCTAAGCGGCTTTCACCCCGCGCGGCCGGTGATCGAGGTGCACGGCCATTGCCCGCGATGCGAAAGCGACCCTGCAACACGGAGTGTTAGCCATGTCTGAGACCGAACAGGTTCCTGTCACAGTCCTCACCGGCTTTCTCGGTGCCGGAAAGACCACCCTGCTGAACCGCATCCTGACCGAACAGCACGGCAAGAAATACGCCGTGATCATCAATGAGTTCGGCGAAGCCGGTATCGACAACGACCTCGTCGTGGATACCGACGAGGAAGTGTTCGAGATGAATAACGGCTGTATCTGCTGCACCGTGCGGGGTGATCTGATCCGCATCCTCGGCGGGTTGATGAAACGCGCCGACAAGTTCGATGCAATCATCGTTGAGACCACCGGCCTCGCCGATCCCGCCCCGGTGGCGCAGACCTTCTTTGTCGATCAGGATGTGGCCGACCGCACGCGGCTCGACGCCATCGTGACGGTGACCGATGCCGTTCACCTCAACGACCAGCTGGGCGAACATCACGAGGCAGACGAACAGATCGCCTTTGCCGATGTCGTCCTCCTCAACAAGACAGACCTCGTCGACGCGGACGGCCTCGGCCGCGTCGAGGACCGCATTCGCAAGATCAACCCGTATGCTAAGATCATCCGCACCGAACGGTGCGGGGCCAACCTTGACGAAGTGATTGGACTCGATGCCTTCAGCCTCGACCGTGTGCTGGCAGTCGAGCCCGACTTTCTGACCTCCGACCACGACCACGATCATGACGATGATGTGAAAAGCGTCTCGCTCTCCTCTGACACGCCGCTCGACCTCGACAAGTTCCAGGCTTGGTTCGGGAAGCTCCTCCAGACCCGCGGACAGGACATCCTGCGCTCCAAGGGCATCCTCGATTTCAAGGGCGAGGACGACCGCTACGTCTTTCAGGGCGTTCACATGCTGATGGACGGCGCACCGATGGGCGCCTGGCCGGAGGGGGCGCGGCAGTCCCGCATCGTGTTCATCGGCCGCGATCTCGATACGATGGGGCTGGAGGAGGGCTTCGCCGCATGTCGGGCGGCGTGACGGCAGAGGCCGTGCGCCAGAATCCGCGCCGGCAGAGCTTTGCCGAGACACAGCTCGAGCGGCAAGGCCTTACGCTCGACACGGGCGCACCGGTGACCGCCGCACTCCCCCTCGGCGAGGGCGTCGCGGCCGGGTTCGGAGACGGTGTGATCCGGTTCTTCCGTCCGGACGAGCCGCCGCTGATCGTCGAGGCGCATGGCGGTCCCGTGCTGAGCCTGGCGGCCGACCCGGCATCGGGCGGCGTGCTGACCGGCGGCGATGACGGCCGGTTCATGCGCGTCATGCCCAATGGCGCCATCGAAGAGATTGCAAGTTTCGGCACGCGGTGGGTGGATTGCGTCTCGGCGGCCCCCGGTTACATCGCCTGTTCCTCGGGGCGCACAGCTCATGTCTGGCGCATCGGCGACACCGCCTCGAAAGCCTTCGATCATCCGAGCACCGTCGGCGGCCTCGCCTTTGACGGAAAGGCGCGTCGATTGGCCGTCGCGCATTATGGTGGCGCCACCGTCTGGGAACGGGGCGAGCGGCGGTGGAAATCGTCGAAGCTTCTCTGGAAGGGATCGCACGGCGCCGTCGCCTTCAGCCCGGATGGAAAATACCTTGTGACGGCAATGCAGGAAAACGCCCTGCATGGCTGGCGTTTGCGCGACAAGGCGGACATGCGCATGTCGGGCTACCCTGCAAAGGTGAAGAGCTTCGCCTGGGTCGGCGACGCGCCTTGCCTTGCCACCTCAGGGGCCGACGAGGCGATCTGCTGGCCCTTCGACGGCAAGGACGGCCCGATGGGGCGCCCACCGGCTACCTGCGCCTATGGCGGCAAGCAGCTTTGCACGGCCGTGACGGGGCTGGTCGGGCACAATGGGGTCTTCGCCGGCTTTGCCGATGGCAGCGTCCTCGCAGGCCGTCTGTCCGAGGGCGAGCCGCTAGAGGACCTTGTGGTCAAGGGGGCGAGCGGATCGCCCATCGCCGCCCTGGCGCTCACACCGCAGGGCTGGCTCTTCGTCGGCGAGGAGTCGGGGCGTGTCCTCTGGGTGCGGCTTGGCGGAGACGACGCATGAAGACCCTGTTCTCGCGCAGCAAGGCGCCACCCGGCCGGGCGTCGCTGATCAAGGGCTGGATCACAGAGCGCTTCGGGCTCTCGGACGCCGATCTCGTTTCGGTCGCCGAACTTGCCTGCCACGAGCCCGGCTGCCCACCGATCGAGACCGTCGTGACGGTGCATGGCGCGGACGGTCAGCGCCGCACGTGGCGGCTGCACAAGCCTGTCGCCGAGATCACCGCGACCGACGTCGAGGCGCTGGAGGCGCATCCATGACCGGGACGGCGCCGGCACGTCAGGACGAGACCTTCGCGTGGTCTTGGGGCGGACCTGATCTCACCTGCGCCCTGACGCGCCAGGGGACGGGGTCGCGCGCGCTTCTCCTGCCGGCGCTGTCCTCGATCTCGACGCGCGAGGAGATGGCGCCGCTTCAAGCGCTGCTGTCGGAGCGGTTCGAGACCGTGGCGCCGGACTGGCCCGGCTTCGGCACGGACGACAAGCCGCGCGTCGCCTGGACCCCCGCCGCCATGGCCGCCTGGCTCGATCATGTTCTGAGCCGCGTCGTCCCGGACCCGGCCCTGATCGTCGCCGCGGGCCATGCTGCGGGATACCTGCTGCGCCGTTTCGCGGGCGATCCGGCGCGCGCGCCGCAGCTCACGCTTGTCGCGCCAACATGGCGAGGGCCGCTGCCCACCATGATGGGCCGCCGCCCGGGCTGGCTCGCCCGCGTACGGGCTGCCGTGGACATGCCGGTCGCGGGTACCATCCTTTACGCACTCAATCTCAACGCCCTGGTGATCCGGCGGATGGCGACGGGCCATGTCTACTCGGACCCGGCCTGGCTGACGCCCGCGCGCATGGGCGCCAAGCGCAGGGTCTCCCGCGCGTCGGGCGCGCGGTTCGCCTCCGTGCGGTTCGTGACCGGGGCGCTCGACCCGTTCGAGACAGGCGACGACGCCCTTGCCGCAGCGGCGGCAATGCCGAAAGGGCGTCTTCAGATGATCTGGGGCGCGGAGACGCCCCGGAAATCGAAAGCGGAAATGGAGGCGCTCGCCGCTGCGGCCGGCGTCACGCCGACCGTTCTTCCGCACGGAAAACTCGGGCTGCACGAAGAATTCGCCGACGACGTAGCGGCGGCGATCCTCGGGCAAGCAGCTGAAATCGAATGAAGGAGAAAACACCATGAGCGGTATGACCGAGGCGGCCCATGCCGAGCACCTTGCGCAGGCACAGGATCATTACCGCTGGCGCCGGGACCACATGGAGGCGCTGGCCATCCTGAAACCCGCCGAGGCCACGATCTTCGCGCATGAGGCGCGGATCCTGGCCCATGACGCCGAGATCGCGCGCCACGAGGAACAGATCGCCCACGGCGATGCCCATGCTGACGCGCCGCCCGCGGACGAGCAAGCCCGGTTCGCCCGTGACCATGCGGAAGGGACGGAGCATCACGAGGCGTTTCTGGAGGCCATCCGCGCGCCCGACGCCCACATCAAGGAACAAGAGTGCCATGAATGACCTGGATACCCGCCTTCCCGTCACCGTCCTCTCCGGCTTCCTCGGGGCCGGCAAGACGACGCTTCTGAACCGTGTCCTGAACAACCGTGAGGGCCGCCGCGTCGCGGTGATCGTCAACGACATGTCCGAGGTGAACATCGACGCCGATCTGGTGCGCGCCGACAGCCCGCTGTCGCGCACCGACGAGACGCTGGTGGAGATGTCGAACGGCTGCATCTGCTGCACCCTGCGCGACGACCTGCTGGACGAGGTGCGCCGCCTCGCAGCCGAGGGGCGCTTCGATTACCTGCTGATCGAGTCGACCGGCATTTCCGAGCCGCTCCCCGTCGCTGCCACCTTCGACTTCCGCGATGCCGAGGGCGAAAGCCTTTCGGACGTCGCGCGGCTCGACACGATGGTCACGGTCGTCGATGCGGTGAACCTGTTACGCGACTATTCCAGCCACGATTTCCTGCGCGACCGGGGCGAGACGCTGGGCGAGGAGGACGAGCGCACGCTGGTGCATCTCCTGACCGACCAGATCGAGTTCGCTGACGTGGTGATCCTGAACAAGGTCGCCGACGCCGAGCCTCATCGGGTGGACGCGGCCCGCAAGATCATCCGCAGCCTGAACGCCGACGCCCAGATCATCGAAACGAACCACGCGGACGTTGCTGCCGAGGCGATCCTCGACACGGGCCTCTTCGATTTCGAGAAGGCCCATGAGCATCCGATGTGGGCGAAGGAGCTTTACGGTTTCGCCGACCACGTGCCCGAGACCGAGGAATACGGCGTCGGTTCTTACGTCTATCGCGCGCGGCAACCTTTCGAGCCCGAGAAGATCCTCGCCCTTCTGAACGGCGAGATGCTCGGCGTCATCCGCGCCAAGGGGCATTTCTGGATCGCGACACGCCCCGACTGGGTAGCCGAGTTCTCGCTTTCGGGCGCGCTGTCCTCGGTCAAGCCGCTCGGCACCTGGTGGGCCGCCGTGCCGCAAGACCGCTGGCCCGACCACGACGGCGCCCGCGCCTACATGGCCGCCCATTGGCAGGAACCCTGGGGCGACCGGCGGCAGGAGCTGGTGTTCATCGGCGCCGGCATCGACTGGCCGCGCCTGAAAGCCCGGCTCGACGCCTGCCTCGTGCCTGAGCACGTTGCGCCCGGCCCGGATACCCTGCCGGACCTGCCCGACCCCTTCCCGACCTGGCGGCGCGCGGAGGCCGCATGACCCTCGTTCGAGAGATCGTAAAGGATGCTGCGATTGGCGTCGGCGTCGCGGACACGCCCGAGGGGCTGTCGGCGATCCATCGCCCCGGCTGCGCCGCCGCGATCTGGCGACGGCAGCCCTTGCCGGGTTTCCAATCCTGGATCGACGCGCTCGATCCGGACATGTTGCCGAGGGCGCGGGTGATCCTGCGGCCTGAGGCCGTGCGCGACGCCGCATCGGAGGTCTACGACGCGTCCGGCACGCCCTTCGGCCCGGAGCGGGACCGTCTCGTGGACGACATCGCAGCGCTCGCCGACATCTTCGCCGGGCTGATGCGGGCCCGCTGGCTGCGCCTTAGGCTCGACGTGGTGACGACGAATGCCTGCCCGAAGTTTCATATCGACGCCGTGACGGCGCGGCTGGTCTGCACCTACCGGGGCACCGGCACGCAATACGGTGTCTCCACCGACGGAGCCGAGCCGCGCCAGATCTTCACCGTGCCGACCGGCGCGCCGATCCTGCTGCGCGGCACGCGCTGGCCCGAACGACCGCGCTCGGGGCTCGTGCACCGCTCGCCCCCGATCGAGGGCACGGGCGAGACCCGTACGGTGCTTGTCCTCGACCCCGTCGACGATCAGGAGGAGGAGGTCTGATGCGCGGCAATCGCGGCCAGACCAGCCTCAAGCTCAAGCGTCGCACCGAAGACCCGATGCGAGACTTCGACCGGCTGCCTGCCGAGCTGCGCGCCTGGCTCGCTGCGGCAGTCCTGCCATGGCGGCCCCGATCCGTGCGCCGGGCCTTCGAGCGCGCCGTCGCACAGACGCGAGACCGCGCGCACGCATTAGAGGAGCTCGACCGGATTCAGGACAGGCTCGTTGCAAAGGACGCGCGGGAGGTATGGGGGCGAGAGCATCCCTACACATCTACACTTGGTGGCCGATGATGCGCATCCCGGTCACCATCCTTACCGGCTTCCTTGGCGCCGGGAAGACCACGCTCGTGAACCGCCTGATGACGCAGCCGGGCTTCGGCGATACGGCCGTCATCGTCAACGAGTTCGGGGAGGCGGATCTCGACGGGCTCCTGGTCAACCACGTCGAGGACCGCGCCTTCGCCTCCACCACCGGCTGCCTGTGCTGCACCGTCTCGGGGGACGTGCGGTTCACGCTCCTGCGGCTGCTCGACGAGGCGGATCGTGGCGTCGGACCGATGTTCAGCCGCGTCGTGATCGAGACGACAGGGCTTGCGGATCCCGGTCCGATCCTGCGCACGTTCATGTCGACCCAGCGCATGCTGGACCGCTTCGCGATCAACGGCGTGGTGACGCTGGTCGATGCCGTGAACGGCGCCGAAGCGATGGACCGGTTCGAGGAAGCGCAGCGCCAGGTCGCCGTCGCGGATCTGTTGATCCTCACGAAAGGCGACCTCGCGGGGGACCACGACGCCCTCGGGCCAAGGCTCGCGACGCTGAATCCGAACGCGCGTCTCCAGAGTCTAGAGGAGACAACGGCGGGCGACATGTTCTCGTTGGCCGCGTTCGACCCGGCCGGAAAGCCGCCTGACGTGCGCGCCTGGCTCCGGTTCGACGCGCATGGCCACACGCATGACCACAACCACCACAACGATGACGAGCACCACCACAATCACGACCACGACGTGAACATCCACGGCGCCACGACGGCCTTCTGTTTTTCCGCGGAGGGCCCGATCGCGCCGGCGGACCTCGAAGCGGCCATCTCGGCGCTTCAGGCATCGTTCGGCGCCGATCTGCTGCGCATCAAGGGGTTGGTCGAGATCACCGACCATCCTGGCGCGCCCTGCGTGCTCCACGTCGTCGGACATGTCGCGAGCCCGCAGCGCATGCTTGATGGTTGGCCCGCTGGGATTGATGCGTCGCGCGTCGTGATGATCGTCGGCGGACCCGGCCGCCATGCGGCCCAAGAGATGTTCGCCCGCTTCCTGCCGGAACTCACATCTATAAGTCCGACCACCCGGAGCCGAAGGAATGAGCCTTAATGGCAGTAAAAATCATCGACTTAAGTTGGAGGATGTTGACCATCGTTCCCGTCCCCGCCACTTGCCCTCAGCACAGACGACCCTCGGCGGAGGTTACCATTCACCATTGAAGTGAGGCGAATTCCGTCGAGTGCAGCCGAATGCTGTTTTTCGGTTTTGGTGTTGATGTGGTGTTGATGTAGGTGTGCGATTGGCGTGTAGTATCTGGATACCACCCGCTTAAAGCTTTGATATTATTATAAAGTTTGGTTGCGGGGGTAGGATTTGAACCTACGACCTTCAGGTTATGAGCCTGACGAGCTACCGGGCTGCTCCACCCCGCGCTGGGTGTTTTTGTCATCGTTTTTGAGGGATACGATTGTGTTTCTTTTCAGGTCCGGCGGCGACCTACTCTCCCACGACTATTGTCGCAGTACCATTGGCGCTGCGGCACTTAACGACCGAGTTCGGGATGGTATCGGGTGTTTTGCTCGCGCTATGGCCACCGGACCTGAGAAGAAACACGCATCAGTTTTTATCTATCGTTTGTCTTGCTTCTGATCGAGCCTTGCTGTTTCCGGATCGGATCAAGCCAATCGGGCCATTAGTACCGGTCAACTGAACGCATTGCTGCGCTTACATTTCCGGCCTATCGACGTGGTGGTCTTCCACGGCCCTCAGGGGAGACCTTGTTTTGAGGGGGGCTTCCCGCTTAGATGCCTTCAGCGGTTATCCTGTCCGATCATAGCTACCCTGCACTGCGGCTGGCGCCACAACAGGTCCACCAGTGGATCGTTCACCCCGGTCCTCTCGTACTAGGGGCAACTCCTCTCAAGTCTCCTACACCCACGGCAGATAGGGACCGAACTGTCTCACGACGTTCTAAACCCAGCTCACGTACCTCTTTAAATGGCGAACAGCCATACCCTTGGGACCTGCTCCAGCCCCAGGATGAGATGAGCCGACATCGAGGTGCCAAACACTGCCGTCGATATGGACTCTTGGGCAGTATCAGCCTGTTATCCCCGGCGTACCTTTTATCCGTTGAGCGATGGCCCTTCCACGCGGGACCACCGGATCACTATGGCCGACTTTCGTCTCTGCTCGACTTGTCAGTCTCGCAGTCAGGCGGGCTTATGCCATTGCACTCAACGAGCGATTTCCGACCGCTCTGAGCCCACCTTCGCGCGCCTCCGTTACGATTTGGGAGGCGACCGCCCCAGTCAAACTACCCGCCACACAGGGTCCCGGAACCGGATAACGGTTCGCGGTTAGACATCAAGCAGGCGAAGGGTGGTATCTCAAGGGCGGCTCCACCGAGACTGGCGTCCCGGGTTCATTGCCTACCACCTATCCTGCACAACGCATGCCTGATGCCAGTGTGAAGCTGTAGTAAAGGTGCACGGGGTCTTTCCGTCTGACCGCGGGGAGCCTGCATCTTAACAGGCAGTTCAATTTCGCTGAGTCGATGTTGGAGACAGCGGGGCAGTCGTTACGCCATTCGTGCAGGTCGGAACTTACCCGACAAGGAATTTCGCTACCTTAGGACCGTTATAGTTACGGCCGCCGTTTACCGGGGCTTCATTTCGGTGCTTGCACACCTCCATTTAACCTTCCGGCACCGGGCAGGCGTCAGACCCTATACGTCGTCTTGCGACTTCGCAGAGCCCTGTGTTTTTAGTAAACAGTCGCCACCCCCTGGTTTGTGCCCCCGACACGCGGTTGCCCACGCACCGGGCCTCCTTCTCCCGAAGTTACGGAGGTATTTTGCCGAGTTCCTTCAACATCGTTCTCTCAAGCGCCTTGGTATTCTCTACCAGTCCACCTGTGTCGGTTTAGGGTACGGTCTGATGGAGGGCTATTTCCGGGAACCGCTCAGCTGCCTGCCCAATCCGATAAGGGCTGACAACACCTGCGATCCGTCACATCCTCCTGGCCCTGGAATATTAACCAGGTTCCCATCGACTACGCCTTTCGGCCTCGCCTTAGGGGCCGGCTCACCCTGCTCAGATTAGCTTTAAGCAGGAACCCTTGGACTTTCGGCGACAGGGTCTCTCACCCTGTTTGTCGCTACTCATGTCAACATTCTCACTTCTGAACGCTCCACCGGTCGCTCACGCGCCGGCTTCAAAGCCGTCTCCTCGTCTGCGCAACGCACCCGGGGGCACGCTGAAGAGACATGGAAACATGATCAGAACGCTCCGCTACCGCATGCA
>LFCJ01001019.1_pt1 | contig 18730 bp, 24 predicted proteins | sample 643141 | NCBI WGS metagenome assembly LFCJ01 (sample SAMN03766243, study PRJNA286221) | soda lake metagenome | biome: soda lake; feature: Kulunda steppe; material: water; isolation source: sample B1-Br-g2 brine of Lake Bitter-1 | place: Russia: Kulunda steppe | collected 2010-07
AGATGACCTGACCCTTCTAGCTAATGCCCCTGATGCCATGCAAACCATGCTAAACAGGCTTGTGGTCTATGCACGCTCCAAACACCTGACCATCAACACTGCAAAATTAGAGGTGGTCCACTTCAACTCAAAGCGCGGTGCTCAGGTGCCCACTTTTATGTTAGCCGGCGCTGCTTTGAAGTGCTCTGACTCGTTCAAGTACCTTGGCATGACTTATCACCGAACATTGAACATGACAGCCTCGTCTGAGCATGCGGCTATACCAATGCTTGCTGCAGCTCATCAAATACGTGGGTTTGTACGGGACACTGCCCTATGTGACAAACCTTTTGCTTCCCTTTGGCTTGCTAAGCTTATGTTGTGCCTGCTGGTATGTATGGCTGTCAGGTTTGGAGCTCTGCTGTGTGCCAGTGGTAAATCGTGAAACATGTTTGCAAAGTGAAGCCTCAACGAACACATTTGCATGCAAGGACACAGGAAAGAGCGTGTTTTGTCTTGAATTGCCTGCAAGCCACACTTATCACAGGTACCATCATGATGTTCCCAGCTTCTTGTCTCGACACGCAGCGCATGGGAATGTAACCTGAAACGCGCCACGTTGCGCCGTGTTTACTTGCCCAAATCCAGATGCAGATACCTAGGTACAGAAAAAGGCGGTCTATCAACAGTCACCGACTATATACAAGGGGTTAACAAGGAAAGGCCTTGAGTCAAGAAGGGTGACTGCTATCCTGCTCGTAAAAAGGTATGAGTGCATAAAGGAAGAAGTCAGGATAATTTTGTTCTGGCTCAGAAAAGCAGGCACATTGTCCAAACCTGCGGGAGGGCATTTGTCCTGCGAAGAGAGAGCACGTGTGGGTGAGAGCAGTAAAATGGATGTGCTGCTCATTTTGTACATCGTTAGCATTGCACAAGTCACAATCAGGGGAGGTGTTGTGAATCCAGGTAACAGTTTCAATTTATAGGGGCACGGAGGCTGAAGCGTGCCACGCTGCAAATAAAACAAGTACTGAGCTCTTAGGCACTGGCAGGCATACTGGCAGGTGAGGGAAAAGCCAAGGGTAAAAAGGAAAAGGCACGCATGCAGCTTTAACAGGCAACTTGCAGACTTGTGTTCGGTATGTATAGCCAAGAAGGTAGTCTGTGGGATGTCAAGCTTAAAACCTCGATACTGCATAAGTTATACCCTCCCAAACTATCCACAGCTGTTCAGCCCTCGAATGTTCAGATGTACATTATGTACATACAAGTACAGCTAGCTGAACTGACAACAAGATCATATACTCCGCCAATCAACTCAACCAACCTCCGCGTCACAATACAGCATAAATCTGGCACTGCGCTAATCTGATGTGACAGAAACACATGTTCAGGACCAGAGATGAAAGCAAATGGTCAGCTCCAACAAGATTGCAATATTACAATATTGAGGTTAACCAGAAGCCATAATGTTTGGCTCATTGGCTTCATGGCTGGTTATTGCCAGCTGAAGGTAAAGGACATCGAAAGCTCACCAAAAGCAGGGGATAAACAAGACCCCAAGCTAATTACCAATGCCTCTTGCATGCACTGCTACAAGTAACATGATTTAGTGTGATATCAGTAGCCCCAAGGTCTACTTTACAAGTTTAAGGGTTAGATTTAGGCCCTTTGTGTGGCCAGTAGACAGCCAAAAGGAAAAGATAAGATGCGCAGGCAGCAAGATGCTCCCTGGCCCCACCATCAAGCTCTGAGTGAATCTGGCTGAGCCTAGGATGAACTGACAGCCACTGAGTCTGATAATGTTTTGTGGCTCTCCAAGAATCATACAAGTCTGTGATGAAGTTCATATTGAGGTTAGTTCATCAGCCAGATGGGTTGACTGCTGGGCTTGATAGGAATGCCAGCCTGAAAAACATGACCAAGATAAAGAGAATAGATCTATTTGTTTGCACGAAATGGGACAAACGCACTCCCTTGGCATGTATCACAAATAACACCTTGGCCATGAGCAGATTCTTACGTTGCTACAAGTAAGCCGATTGGTCTTCATAATCGCAGCGCATGTGACTGAAACTGTTGCTCATCCTGAACTCATTCACATCATTTTCTTACACATTTAGTTGCCAGATACCAACCTTATCAATGTACGGGCACGAAACTGAAACCGTGCAACATACACAACACATGCTTCCTTGAGGCCTGAAAGGGAATGCCATCCAAGGGAGTGCCATCAACATAGTATGTTAAAAATACTATGTTGCGATACCACGATGTCTTTCACACCATTCGAAGCCCTCACGCAGTCCACGGATCTACTGGCTGCATGAAGGTTCGAGATTGAGCTAGCTTCCAGAAATTTTGCTGATTATAGTGAGTGGTTGAAGCATAGATTTAACAATTGCTAGAATACGTAAAAAAGGAAGTACTTTCTCGACAACAACAGCGCGACCAAAGATGGTTGACACTCCCATGGCTGACCCAGCGGCTGACAATGCCACCCCAGCGACCGGAGATGTGCCGCAGAGAACAACGGAAACCTTTGCTTTCCAGGCGGTGAGTTGCTACTTGAGCGCTGGCGCGCCTTCTGCGCTTCAACTTCCCAAGGCAAGCCCTGTCCAGCCTGCCCTGCGCATGAGTGACATCGTTCCCCCAATTCCGTGGCCATGTATGTTTCGTTCGGCACCAGCGATCATTCCTCGCCATCCAGCTCAAAAGCCCCTCCCCTCCACCTGAGATCATTCTAGTCTCCTCCTTGTGGTTCCTTGTGCGGTGTGCTCCAGTCACCCACAATAACGCTGTGCAAGTACATGCTCATGTGCCTTGCTTGTACAAGGAGCCTTCAGCGCTACCAGGTCCAGTCTGATGTCAACTGCGCACTGCTCACTGACCCACTTATGCCTGCAGGAAATTAATCAGCTACTCTCTCTGATCATCAACACCTTCTATTCGAACAAGGAGATCTTTCTGAGGGTAGGTGGTTAAGATTAGTGGTTAGGTAGTCTGAACAGCGGAGCTTTTCAAGCGCTGGCTTGCCCTTAAGGCTCAAGCTTGACAGGCACACGTTGCTGATGGAAGAAGGCCAGCTCCATCATGCTCCTGAGCAAAATGATTGTAACAATATCCTTTCCTTGGCGTGTGGCCAACTTTCAGGAGCTGATCAGCAACTCCTCAGACGCCCTGGACAAGATCAGGTGGGCACAAACACGCATACGTTTTCATGCACGCATGCACGCTTGCACGCACACACCCGCGCACACACACAGCCACACAGCCATACAGCCACACACACATACACACACAAACACACACACACACAAGCATGCACGCATAAGCACACGCACACGTGCACTCGCACACACACACACGCACACACACACACACAGACACACACACATACATACATACACACATGCACACACGCACAAGCACACACGCACACATGCTTACACGCACATAAGCGTGCACGCACACATGCACATACACACAAGCATGCACGCATACGCACATGCTCACGCACACTCACACGTGCGCACATGCACGCGCACACCCCTCCCCCCCCCTCAGGTATGAGGTCATGATGGAGCTTTCTTGGCAGGCTAGCATAACACTGGCCCATGTGCGCATTTCCCTGCAGGTACATGAGCCTCACGGACAAGAATGTGCTAGACAGGTGGGTTTTATGCTGAGTTCTGTGTGAGATATGAAGCATTTGAAAATATGCATTTGTCTCAGTTGTAATTGGTCAAATCGAGATCCTGTGAACCTAGAAATGATAATGCATGTCTATTGCTTTGTCCTTGCAGCAACCCCAACTTGCACATTCGCCTCATCCCAAACAAAGATGACAGCACGCTGGCAATCCAGGATTCTGGGATTGGTGAGTTCATGTTCCTGGCCTCTTGAGCGCATATTGCCCCTGGTGTTTGCACCAATCAAGGTCTGATGCACAGTATGCGAGGCTGCTTGTCCGCCCAAGAGGTCACTCCAGTTGCAGAGAGGCATCCTCATGCTTTGACCTCAACTTCTGCTGCCCTCCATTGGTGGCACGCACAGGCATGACAAAGGCTGACCTGGTCAACAACCTCGGCACCATAGCAAGGTAACAATCAGACACACGCAGCCAGTGCATTCATGCATGAGACCACTGTCACTTTGAGTGGTTTTTCCTGCTTAATGTTGAACAGGCTTTCTATGCTCAGCTAGTCTGGGCTGGGCAGCCTTGCTGCACTGGCTTTAGAGGGCTTGTAACCTAAGTCAACTGACCGTACATCAGCTTCCTTATAGCTGTACGGCATGCATTAAAGGCTTGGCATATTACAAAGCGAAACATGCATGTTGTAATGCAAAACATCTGCGCGCACACATGTGCAGATCCGGTACTAAGGCCTTCATGGAGGCCCTGTCTGCTGGAGCGGATGTGTCCATGATCGGGCAATTCGGCGTGGGCTTCTACTCGGCCTACCTCGTGGCCGACCGCGTGACGGTGATAACCAAGCACAATGATGACGAGCAGTACATCTGGGAGAGCCAGGCCGGCGGCTCGTTCACTGTCACGCGCGACACCGAAGGCGAGCCCCTTGGCCGCGGCACCAAGATCATCTTGCACCTGAAGGTACTGCGGGGTGTGCTGCTAGGAGCTCCTGGTGATTGTGCTGGTTGTGTCCATTGATGGTCATGCCTGGGGTCATGCCTGGTGATGGTCATGCCTGGGGTCATGCCTGGGGACAGTCATGCCTGGGGATGATCTGAAGGCTAACGAAGCAATCTGTGCATTTGGGTGGGGGGGGGCTAGCGTCTCTGGCTTGTCAGTAGTCTGGCAGTTCTTCCTGTGTTGTATTTGGTACTGTCCCCATTCTTGGAAGGTCCCAGAAAGCAAGGCCCGCACCTCTGTTGCCATTTTTGCAAGGTCTTAGAAAGCTCTTTGAGGGTGACCTCTTTTGGGCAAATACTTGAGAGCAAAGCATGAGAGGTGCATGGGACCCTGGGCGTGAGAGCAAAGCATGAGAGGTGCATGAAACCCTGGGTGTGAGTTCATGAGAGGTGCATGGGACCCTGGGTGCATGAGAGGTGCATGAGAGGTGCATGGGGCCCTGGGTGTGAGTTCTGGCTCTGTGGTTCTATGGAGCAGGGCAGCCTGTGCTTGCCATCTCCAAAACTCAGTTCTTGCCCATTGGCCCACATGTCGCAGCCCTGTTTGCTGCTGCTCGTTTGTTGCACCTTGGCAAGCCCTTGCAAGCTCATGCGTGGCCTACACGTGCAAGCCTATGCAGCTTTTGCCCAAGTGCAACCAAAGAGTAGTCCGCCCAATGGACATTAGTAAACAATCAATGCACGCATGCCTGCCATCAAGTTGGACCCCCCGCTTAGTCGTCATTAATGTGCGGCTTGGCAGCTTGCCTTTCATGGATGCGCTCTTGCTGGTTTGGACCTTGCAGGAGGACCAGCGCGAGTACCTGGAGGAGCGCCGCCTGAAGGACTTGGTGAAGAAGCATTCCGAGTTCATCAGCTACCCCATCGAGCTGTACACGGAGAAGAGCACTGAGAAGGAGGTGTCAGATGATGATGAGGAGGTGACCACGGAGAAGAAGGAGGGCGCAGTGGTGAGTGCTTTTGCTGTCAGGAGGGTAAGGGGTGTGAGGGGAAGATGGTCATGGAGAAGAAGGGGTGCGCAGAAGTCAGTGGTTTTGGCGTGATAATGTTTTAGGGGGGTTGAGCAACAACGGCCCTGCTTTTGATCTGAACTCGAGCTCCTATGATTTGGCTGCCCGGCGTGCGATGGCGTGCTTTTGAGGAGGGGTTGGCTACATATTGTAAGGTTTCTGGTGCAGGGTGCATTTTGAGGAAGGGTGCACCAAAAGCTCTAGAGGTGTTGATGGTGTGGGACCTCGATGAATCTGGTACGTGAATTATGGCTCATTTACCATGATTTCGCTCCCATCGCCTGCCCTGTACTGAATTTTCCGTGCTTGTGCCCCTTCGAGTGGCATGGTGTGCTGCATGTGCGCATGCCAGCGCGGGAGCATGTAAGACACATGACACTGCCTGCTGTGGCATTATCCAGGAGGAGGTCAAGGAGGAGCCTGAGAAGAAGAAGCGCAAGGTCAAGGAGGTCACGCCTGAATGGAACCTGCTTAACAAGCAGAAGCCCCTGTGGTAAGTGTTGGCGCATGTCTGAATTACAGGAGGGCTGGGCCGCGTGTGATGCAGTGGCTCAAAAAGGGGCGACAGGAGTGTTGATGTAATGAACGCCGTCACCTGTGTCCTCTACACAGTGCCACTTCAGCGTCGTTTTGAACTGATGACTTGGTGTTGAACCGAATGCACGGATGTGGCTGATGCTGCATTGTTGTGCCTGGAGGGGGCATTGTGGGACTTGAATGGGTACTTGTTCCCCCGCCCCTGCTACCCAGTGGTAGGAGTGCGATCTCTAGACTGGCCAGCAGGTGCAGCCCACATGCCTCTGCTACACCTCTGTACATGCCAGGATGAGGAACCCTGAGGAGGTGACACGCGAGGAGTACGCCTCATTTTACAAGTCGCTGACCAACGACTGGGAGGACCACCTGGCAGTCAAGCACTTCAGCGTGGAGGGTCAGCTGGAGTTCAAGTGAGTCCAGCGCCTTGGCTTTCTAGAGCTTCAGTAATGAAGGCCAGCTGGGGTGTAAACTGAGTCGAGTGTCCTGCAGGGAGTCCGGTGTGGTGGAGTCTGAGGGGCGATTGGGCGGATCCTGTGCCGTACAGGGAGCTTGAGAGGAGTGTGATTGGGGCTTTGAGAGGACCACTTGGCATGTGTACAGGCCCCATGCCCACGACAGCTGGGTCCGTGATGAGCAAGGTTTCAATTTGTGGACCCCATCCTGCATTGATGCTTGCTTTCTCCTATGTGCATGTGTCCATTGCTCGGAAACTCAGATTTCTGTATACATAAGTCTGAAGAGCTTCAAAAGAGTGCTTGCTAGCAGCTGAAATCACGCGCTTGGCACAAGTGATGCACCGTGAAAATATGAGTGCCAAAATGAAGCATTGCATTTCATGAAATGGTTCAAAATGGCTGATGGGATGCAGGATCAGTTGGTGCCCCTGGTCGACTTATTGTTTTGCATCCCACCCCACCTTGCTTCTCTGATGCCCCCTTGCAGGTCCATTCTATTTGTGCCCAAGCGCGCACCCTTTGAGCTGTTTGAGCCACGCCGGAAGCTCAACAACATCAAGCTGTACGTGCGCCGCGTGTTCATCATGGATGACTGCACTGAGCTGATTCCAGAGTAAGTGGGCTGTCCTCCCTTTTCAAATGGCCTAATGGCATGCAGGAGCCCCTCTGCTTGCCAGGCAGCTCTGTGATGCGCCAGGGTGGATTACTGTTGAAGTATCTGGGTTTTTTTACGATGTTTGGCTAGTCTGGCCATCCTTGACAGCATCTAGCTCCTCGAGCTTTTCTCACCCTGGCCATCCTTGGGCTATAAATCCTGCTGCATTTGCTGCTTTTGGCCTCCCCTTCCGCTCAAAAATCTAGACTTGATCTAGACAGTCAATTGTCAACCCTGTGTTGTGCATCCCCCAGGTACTTGGGCTTCATCAAGGGTGTTGTGGACAGCGAGGATCTGCCGCTCAACATCAGCCGCGAGACGCTGCAGCAGAACAAGATCTTGAAGGTAGGAGTTCTTGCCTTTTCTATATCCTCATGCCTGTGGCGCTGCAGCAAGACAAGATTTGAAAGGCGCTGAACTGCTCCCATTGCAAAAGCCACAAGTTGCTTGTCGTCTTAGAGCATATTCAGGTAGGGTTGCAGGATGTGGTATTTCTTTACGTGTAGCAATAATACTCACAAATTTGCCCATTTTGTGCCAAGTTGGGAGCTAATGCGTTTTCATGCCAGCCAGTACATACGTATGTACCAGATGTGCAAACGCATATGTATGTACATACGTGTGTATCAGATAGATGCAAATGCGCACACGGTACCTGGACACATACACGCTTGTATGTGTGAGTGTGTGTCACACATGCACTTGAGCTGAGGGGACAGTAAGTCACTGAATTCATGCCGCCAGGCAACCAGCATTTAGAGTTCTGACGCTCCTGCATGACTGGCATGCTGCTGCATAGGTCATCCGCAAGAACATAGTCAAAAAGTGCCTGGAGATGTTCAGCGAGCTGGCGGAGAACAAGGATGAGTACGCCAAATTCTACGAGGCCTTCTCCAAGAACATCAAGCTGGGCTGCCACGAAGATGCGCAGGTGTGGGGCAAGAGCATACGCCAGAGTGCTGTTGTAGCCTCCTCAGGAACACGAGCTCGTGCATGTCCAGGCTAGCCATCCTGACACCTGGTGGACTGTATGAAATGCTGGACTGTATGAAATGCTGGACTGTACGAAATCCTATCACCTGGTGGACTGTATGAAATGCTGGACTGTATGAAATGCTGGACTGTATGAAATGCTGGCACCTGGTGGACTGTATGAAATGCTGGACTGTATGAAATGCTGACACCTGGTGGACTGTATGAAATGCTGGACTGTATGAAATGCTGACACCTGGTGGACTGTATGAAATGCTGGACTGTATGAAATGCTGGACTGTACGAAATCCCGACACCTGGTGGACTGTATGAAATGCTTGCCTGAGTAGTGGAGGGGCTGCTGATTCTCTGGCCTTCTCTTTGGCTGGTCAACATCGGGCTGCGCTCTACGCACACTGCTGTTTGTTGTGCAGTGCATACCTATATCTCCAGCTGTGACCAGGTGCTGCCACTCCCATTGCACCCACTACTTTTGACATTGCTTGACACTGCTTTTGGCTGCTTTTGACATTGCTCGGCATGGAGTTGACAGCATACACACTCTCAGTGGGATGGCCCCCTCCACCTGCCTGCATGGCTGCACAACCTCATGAAGCTGTCTGAGCTGCTGAGCTTCCATTCCACCATGAGTCACCCATCCACCATGAGTCACCCACTCAGTGGGATAGCCCCCTCCACCTGCTTGCACGCCTGCAGAACCGCGCAAAGCTGTCCGAGCTGCTGCGCTTCCATTCCACCATGAGTCACCCACTCAGTGGGATGGCCCCCTCCACCTGCTTGCACGCCTGCAGAACCGCGCAAAGCTGTCCGAGCTGCTGCGCTTCCAGTCCACCAAGAGTGGCGAAGACATGACCTCCCTGAAGGACTATGTGACCCGCATGAAGGAGGGGCAGCAGAGCATCTACTACATCACGGGTGAGGGTAAACGTGGACATGCATGAAGGGGGAGCCAGCAGGGCATGTACTACATCACAGGTGTTGGTGAACGTGGACATGCATAAAGGAGGGGCAGCAGAGCATCTATTACATCACGGGTGTGGGTGAACGAGGACATGCATGAAGGGGGAGCCAGCAGGGCATGTACTTAATCACAGGTGAGGGTGAATATGGACATGCATGAAGGAGGGGCAGCAGAGCATCTACTACATCACGGGTGTGGGTGAACAAGGACATGCATGAAGGGGGAGCCAGCAGGGCATGTACTACATCACGGGTGAGGGTAAATGTGGACATGCATGAAGAGGGAGCTAGCAGGGCATGTACTCCATCTCAGTGAGTGAGGCTAAAAGGACGGGACGCATTGCTCGCTGCCTTGGCTCCCCGCAATCCCAGGGGTGCAAAGGAGTGCTGCTATGCCAGCAGATGTGCAATGCTCCCTTAAGTGTCGTGGGGTCATCATGTCAGCAAAGGACCCATTGGCGCAATAGAGCCTAAGCAAAGCAAGGAGCACCCCTCTGTGTGCACGGCAGGCGAGAGCAAGAAGGCGGTGGAGAACTCTCCCTTTGTGGAGAAGCTGAGGCGCAAGGGCTATGAGGTGCTGTACATGGTGGACCCCATCGACGAGTACGTCACGCAGCAAGTGAAGGAGTACGATGGTGAGTCCACTCCTGCCACTAGTATTCGCTGCTCCATGGTCTTGCAGGCTTGTTGTATGTGTGAAAGCATGCTGCGTGCTTTGCGCACGTATGCTTTGAAATCGGCACCCACCAGGCCAGCGTTCCTGCACGTGAGCTTGCTTGTACCCAGAGAAAAGTCAGGGCATGAAGGCTGAGGTGCCCTCGCTTGCCTAAGATGCCCTCACGTGCCAGAGATGATATAAAATGATATAAGATGATATAAGATGTCCTCACGTGCCAGAGATATTCATGATTGTGCACACGTATCCCCTTGGAAGGGAGCCCGCTCACGAGCATCCCCATCTGGCTCGGACAAGGCATCAGTACCACACACGTGCATCTGGCACTACAGGCAAGAAGCTTGTGTGTGTGACCAAGGAGGGGCTGAAAGTTGACGAGACAGAGGAGGAGAGGAAGGCGCTCGAGGAGCTCAAGTCACAGTTTCAGCCTCTCTGGTGAGTTCAGGGTGGATGCTGTGGATGAACCACAGTCAAATGTGACCACAAGAAGCGGTCAAATGTGGCCACATGAAGCAAGCTGTGCCTGCTTGTGAAGGCTTGCAAGCTACAGCAAGTTTCTCTCATAGATTGAAATTTGAAAGGGTTTTACAACAGATTGCAACGAATGACTTGGAAGCCTTTGTGAGCTTCATGATGCTATCCCTCAAGCCCTACTGATGTCCTATTTATTGTCGATGATGGCCTTTTGGCTACTGACTACAACAATACACCTGAAGGGCTAGGCACATAAAATCATCATTCTCAAGCACGTGCATCTCCCTGCTCAAAACACCTTATAGCTATCATGACATGCTCCTTGTCCCATCCTTCAATAGCACAAGCTAGCAAGCATTGCTGTGGGTGCAATGGGCTCTTATCAGGAAGCCGTCATCATGGAAGAATCGAGTATGGTATCCCTCATGTGCATTTATGCAGTAGACCCCTGTGATCTGAATTTCTACATATGCTTCCTTCATTGACAGCATTGTAACTGTTTGATTTCTACAATCCGCTAGATAGTAACTGAGGGGTCTACCAAGCTTGGGAGATATGCTGCATACGCATGCGTACCGTGGTGCGCTGTACCTCATACATGCACGCTAACCACAAGTAAGACTGCTGTCCCTCACTTTTCCAGGCCTTCAATGCCACAAATGTCCTGTGCCAAAACAAGTCTTGTATCATTCATGCGGCTCAGCTGCACTGGCATCCTGCCCTGGCATCCTGCTCTGCACTGCCACCCTGCTTGGGGCCCTACAGAGCACTGCAACACACAATGAATGCGGAGGTTGCTGACAACACGATCTGGGTTTGCTGATGCCTTGCAGCACACTCATGAAGGACATCCTGGGTGATAAGGTGGAAAAGGTGGTGGTCAGCGAGCGCCTCGTGGACTCCCCATGCATCCTGGTAAGTGCACCTGCCCACTCACTCCCTGTGTCGCTGTATCCTTGCCATACGCCCCGAAGGTCTACCCCCGCCTTCCTCTGCACTTACTCGACTGGAGCTGCTGCTCACGTTGGAATGGCAGAGACCTCAGGTGCAAAAGCAGGGGCAGCAGACCAGGAGACCAGCCTTCCACTGTCACTTTTGTGCCTTCCACCGTCAATCTAGCACCTTCCACCGTCAATCTAGTGCCTTCTTCCGTCAATCTAGTGCCTTCCACCGTCAACCTAGTGCCTTGCTGCAGTGACTACTGTCCCATGTCGCACTTGATGCTCTGCCCCCTCCCTTACCCCATTTTTAGTAACCTATATCCACCATGGCTTGGCAAGGAAGAAAGGAAAAAAACAACTGCGCAGGCAGCAATGCGCTTTCTGCACCAATTGAGGAAAAGGAGACAAGTCGCCCCTTTGTGCTGCGAGTCTCCTCCACCCTGGTGCCTTGGCAAGTATATGGCTGGATCAGGGTGTCAAATGCTGTGAGCGCCAGACTGTATTCCTATTACGTAAGAGCTGCTCAATGGTGCTCCGCAGGTTACTGGCGAGTATGGCTGGAGCGCCAACATGGAGCGTATTATGAAGGCTCAGGCCCTGCGCGACAACACCATGGGCATGTACATGATGAGCAAGAAGACGATGGAGATAAATCCAGACAACAGCATCATCAAGGTTGGTGCAAGTATGAACCATTGGCACACGACAACAATGGACACCAAGGCTTCCTTGGGCACCTCTGTGTGAAGGCTACTGATTAGTGGAAACGGTGGACAATCAGGTTTTCTTGGGCACCTCTGTGTAAACCTTTTTGTGTAAAGGTTACACAAAGGTTACCTGATTGGAAGTAAAGGAGCCGGGAGCATGATATGCTGGCTGGAAATTGGCTCAAGACAAAATGCAAGCTCCATGATGGACTGGTGCAGCACAAATGCAGCTTACAGGCATTGTTGTCTATGAGCCACCTGTTGCCTGGCGCAGGCGGCCTGTGGACGGCGTTAATTGCCCTTCTCTCCATTGCCCCCATCCCCACCCACAGCAATGCCACAGGGCTTGTAGCAACAGTGCGTCCACTACAGCGCACATCGGTCTGCTCATGATGTGTAGAATGGATATCCACAGCGCACACTAATCTGCTTGTGATGTCATATGGACAACCACAGTGTTCATCGATTCGATTATGATGTGTCATATGGACATCCTTGCAGGTGCTAAAGGAGCGTTCTGATGCGGACAAGAGCGACAAGACAGTCAAGGACCTGATCATCCTGCTGTTCGAGACCGCCCTGCTGGCGTCTGGCTTCTCCCTGGAGGACCCCAACACGTTTGCAAGCCGCATCCACCGCATGGTCAAGGTTAGTGCTCCGAGGCCTGCTTTATTTGCTGAATGGTCTGGAGGTGAGCACCCAGTCCTGCATTCTTTACTTGGCTTGCTCAGTGCTCAGGCCGGCATCCACTGCATGATCAAGGCAAGCAGTAAGTGCTACAACCTCCACTTGGTCGAGGTGGGCAGTTTGGACCTGCCTGGGTGCTCATGGCACTCCCTGGTACTCCCTCCTGCAACCCTCCCTAAACGTGGCTGCACCCTGCGCCTCAGGTCCGTTGGATGCTTCCGTGCGGCAGGCGGAAGTGAGGTGTGGCTGCATTGCCTGTCAGTGATGCCGTGCGGGACATTCATACAATGATCACCATTGTCATCTTATCGCACGCGTCTGCAGCTTGGCCTGAACCTGGAAGAGGACGATGAGGACAAGATGGCAGAGGACCTGCCTCCCCTTGAGGCTGTACCTGAGGGCCAGGACCAGGGCTCTCGCATGGAGGTGAGCATGCGGGGCGTAAACAGCCATCCGGATGCCTGAACATGTGCTGCTTGGCAGCAGAGCGTGATACACACTTCCTGGACTTGGGCTAGCCTTGAGCACTGTTTTGTTGCCACCTGCTTGCCACCTGCACCTACGTGTCCAGTCCATGCGCTTACCATGCACATTAAGCATGTATCACATGATCAGCTGTGAAATGGGGCATTGATTAGTTGATCACCATTCTCACAACTGACCTTGCATTCCATGCATGTGCAGGAGGTTGACTAAGTGTTAGCTCCTGCTTGCTGAGGACCCATGGCATCAAGTCGGCTTTATCTTCAGATCAATGTCATTTCTTTCCTGTCAATTTTCCATGACTAGCCACTGCTAGATGACCTGTGCTCTGATCAGGCATGTAACCTCGTTCAGACGCGCACAAATAAGACCAAATCAGGTTTTGATGCCTTGTTCTTTTTCGTTGTTTTATGTGGCAAATATGCTTGGCTGTTACCCATTCAGTTTTGTTTTATACCTACTTCCATTTCATTTATTTCATTGCCCAAAATGTGCTGAGATCAAACACAATTGTAAACATCAACAATTCAGACCAGTGAATGACACCCTGCCAGTCAAGATCATTCCGGAGATCTGTCCTAGGCTTTCAGCGACAATGTCCAAGTAGCAGCTGATGTACATTGAGGGCAAAATAAAGGCGCAGGCCATGGTCAGGGGCAAGTGTAAAATGCATTTGCAGTGCAACAAGCACAGGCTGCATCTGTCTGCTCATGCCTCTTACTCGTGCGTCGTGCATAAAATCAGTTTAATGAATTATTTTAATATCCTCTTGTGTTAATATCTTGTGATCCAGAGCGGTATTCTGATCGTAAATTACGTAAAAGCCCCAAGTAGGGCTGGAAAGGAAAATAATTTGAAAGGATTAATATCAAAAATCGTACACGTGTATATATGCTTCCTGGCGTGATGAACCCTTTCTTTCTGGTCCTTCTTGCGCCCACAATCTACTGTGCAAAGACCCCACAGAGGTTGAATGATGGTTTTAAGCCCCCCAAGTGGTGAGTTGCCAACTTGTTCAGCAGCCTGGATCTGGCTTTTCAGATCACGTCGTCACTGTGTATGCCTGTGGCCTGACATTGCAGAAGTGGATTATGTTGTCTTCCAGGTACCATGGCTATGACGGTCCCATTTATGGCGTCATGGAGAGCAGGGACAACATAGAGCACCGTTCGTATCATCCGACTGTCTGGGCCAGCACGAATTTCAGGTGGGGCCGCGCGCCCTTCTTGTGCACATGAGTTGCGTTCATGCTGCAAGGTAGCATCTGCGTGAAATTGCACGTATGAGTCACACATTCGTTGCACGATGCTCGTAAGCACGGGTGTCCTCTAGAATTTTACAGGTTTGGAACGCTCTGTTTTCATTCGCAGTGACACATCTTTTGATCAGGCTTACAGCCAAGGAGTCAAGGTGCGTTGGGGCTGCTTGAAGCCTGCAGAGAGCATGCTGCTGCCTGCTCAGTTGGGGAATTACACTGGTAGATACACCTTGCGTTTGTTTTTGCCTTTGTGCAAGCGCTTCTGATGCATTTCAACTTGTGCATGTACATGCTCCTGCGCCTGCAGCGCCTGGACAGGTGGGCTGGAACTTTGGAGCCGACATATGCGGTGGAGCTAACTCGGCTACTTTGTGTGAAGACAGTATCTCTTATGAATAACATATGCGTTGAAGCACTTTGAAAGGGGTTGCTTACAAGAAGGGGTTGACATGGCCTTCAAGACCATGACGGAAGGAAGCAAGACATGTTGGCATGTGCAGCTGAGTTTGACAAGCTTGGCAGGATTGCTGTAAAATGAGCAAGTCAAAAGCCCAATTCGCTACATGACCACAATTATAGTGCTTGAACGCAAACCTTCTTTTGCTGATCTGGTTCTCATCTTTTCTTGCACCTCCCTCCCTCCAATTTGCAGTTACTGGGGCGGAAAAAATGTCCCAGAGAAGGAGGCAAGTCAAACGCACCATGCTTTGCAATACAGAAACAAATGGAGCTGGTTGATGCTAAAGAAGTGCCCTCATTGGGGTTGCACATGCGCTTGAGTTCTTGCACCTACTGCATGTATAAGTAGCTATAAGTAGCTAGAGCTGCCATTCGAAAAACAATATAATGTTAATTGTGTGTTTGAGCCCCAAAGAGTGCATGGCATGTGCGCAGATCGCGTCTACTGTTCCGACTTTCATCCAAATGTTTCCCTCTCCCAGTAAGTAGATGACAACGCAGGCCTCAAAAGCGCAGCATAGAGCGCGTGCACAAGCGCAGCATAGAGCGTGTGCGCAAGCGCATGCTTCCTCGTTTGCCTTTGTCTTTGCAGTGCATGTCCTGCAGTACATGTAGCGGAAAGCTGAACACATCGCACTTGTTTCAATCAACAGTAAGGCTTCAATTCAACCCTGCTTCGGGCAAACCTGCTCCCTCTTGCTCCCCGCAGCTGGTAACAGAACAGTGAAGCACAAGTGGACTGTCGAGTATTTTGTACCGCACGAGCTGCATGTGAGTTGGTGTATGTGCGTGTGTGTGCGTGCGTGTGTGTGCGTGCTTGTGCATGAGTTCATTCGTGTGTGCACACTTGTGTGTGCGTGCGTGCATGTGTGCGCACTTGTGTGTGTGTGTGTGCGTGCGTGTGCGTGCCTTTAAGCCAGTTCACATGAGCACAGCTGCCAAGCTACAGGCTCTTTTTTATTTTGTAATTATATTGTCTTTCTAGGTGTGAACATTACAAAAAGGTGATGTGTGTGCAACGAGCATACTCAGGCAGTTGTGTGTGCCTCCCTCTCCTGTCCTTTGCCAGGCCAAGCCCCCTGCACCAAGTGCTGAGGAGGTGAACGTCATAAAGCTGCCACAGATGGAAGTCTGGGTAAGTAGAACTCACTCCATCAAATTTGCGACCAACAGGCGGTGTGCCTCCCAGGTTGGTTCCTGGAGAAATGTCCACACAAATTATTTGTGTGCCAAGGAACTGCAGTGCTGTGCGGCACTGACACAGTGCCCGGTGAGTTTGGGCAGGCTTGCAAATTCAAAAACATGGTGTTGCCTAGGATTAGCCTTTTTTTGTTGTCGAGGTAGCTGACATGTATACTGGTTTGGCAGGAAGGAGTGAAATAAGGTCAAATGAATACTTATTTTGGCAGAGGGGAGTGACAGGGTCAAATGAATGAGCCCTTGATCCGCATTGGCTGGAATGGATTCTACAGCAGCTCCATCAACACTCACGACCTCTCCTTTCCAGGTCAAAACTTTTGGGGGATACGCCAAGGAGGAGGACGTGATCAACCAGGCTTTTGACTTCTTTGATGACCTGAAGAAGGCGGGCGTCAGCGTGCGCAAGGATCTGGTGGGAGTGGCCTTCTACGACAAGCCCTACCATGTGCTTGGTCGCCACAATGAGGTGAGCGCCTCGTGCAGTAACTATTGGCGGAAGCAGCAATTTCCTTATGGTCCGGAGCAGGGGCGACCTCGTTGAATTGCGTCAAAACAGTGAGCGTCCTTTAATATGACTCATGATAAATGAGGCCAGAGCTGTCCAACAGATGCTCTCCTGCACAGGCTTGTAAGGGTTTCGGGCTAGATACATGCCCAGTCCAGAGGCAGTTGGTCATAGAAGTGGCTGCGGGCAGCATGGCCAGCATTTCAAACATTGAATGTGCTTATGCAGAGGATGCCCCTTACAGCTGAACACATATCTCAGCTAACCAGCTCGTTTCCTTCTGTTGCTACCTTGCAGATCTGGGCATGGCCAAAGAAGGTAAAGGGCACAACCAAGCAACGGGGAGGACTTATCATCAGAGAATTCTTCCAGGAATTTTTCTGCTCTTATGGCTGATCCTTCTTAATTGCATGCTTGAATACACGTGACCTTGGAGTTTATATGAAGAAGATTGGAGGTTTATTATTGAACACACATCACAGGAATAGTCATTACCTAACTTGCATGCCTATTATTTGCAAGGAAATGAGCACCGAGGACATCCATGAAGCACGCGCCAAGCTTCAGCATAATATGGAGGTGGGGAAAAGCATCCAGACCTTTATGATAAATCTTCTGCCTCCAACCCAATAAGTGAGCAGCAAATTTTATTCATATAAGCAAATTTTATTCATATCAGCAAGAGTGTGTGCACATATGTGCACATGCAGGCATTAGAGTGGTGGGCTGACTTACCCTGTGAGGCCAGCAGTGATTTCCCAGAATTGACTTTATCTTGTTGGCTAAACGATCACCATGTGCAGGCTGTTCTGCGTCAGAACATCGGGGTCGGAGCTTAAGTTTGGAGCCAATGGTTGCGCATGCATGCTCCATTGTGCAGCCTTTCCAAGCTGTTTCTTTCTTTCTCCTGGTTGACGCGCTTGATGTTGAGCGTGCTGTTGTGAGGTTGACAGCTGCAAATCAGAGATACTGCGTACTTTCACACATATTCCGAGTAGTGCCTGCCAGGATTGAGGGGAAGCCGGTCACAGGTATCATCAATTTCTGACTGCTATGGGAATTGAAAGAGTTAAAACTTTTTAGACTTTCCCTAGAGTCTGCAGACTGCAGCATACACCAACAGAACAGCATTGGGACCTAGGTATTTCCTCAGTAAGGTTGGCCTTATTAAATAAGATTGGGTAACAAGGTATCTCTTGAGCGATTGCATCAATGGTGGGAATCTGCCTGGTGCTTGCACCAGTTTCAATCTCTCCCTTACTGAGGGTAATCTCTTTCTTAATTAGGATTAGTAACGCACGCCACCAGGTGTATCCCTGCATCAGATCTTTATTACTATTTGTATTAGTAGTGGAAGTAATGTGTTATCTGTTCGAACCTATGATGGTCCAAATCTATTGAGAATCAGTGCAGCCCTTGTGGATCGTTCCCACTCCCTCCATTATGGGTATGAGTACTGGTAGCGCGCAAGTAACCCTGTGAACATTTTCCTGAGCTATTTCAATCTTGTGTATTGCTCTCCATCATTTCCCAAGTTACTTGCTGCAATTCCGAGTATCATTGGGAGTCCCAAGTGAATTGGCTGAAGAAAAGGAAAAAAGAAGAAAGACTGGTTATATAGGTTTATGCATGCAGTTATGATAACTTAAAACACCAGGGCTTTGACATTCACCATCCTTTCAACACCTGGGCAACAACACAAGGAGATATGATCCAACAAAAAGCTGTCTTTGGTATGCAGCCAACTAACCCTGAACTGGACATTCAACCAACTGGGAAATGCAAAGTCTTGATCACAGAGGTCAACCGAATTGCTCAAGCCAATCTGGCAAGGACCCCAAACTTTTAATTAAAACCCCAGGAGCGCCAGTCCCCGGCCCGGGTTAATTAAAAGCGGAGGCAGCGTGAGCAGCGTCAGCAGCAACAGCTGCAGCTTTGCGCAGCCCAAGAGCACCAGAAGCAGCAACTCCACCTCCAGCAGCAGAGGGAAACCCAAGCAGTGGTGAAGGAGCACAGAACAGCAATGAGGGCCCTTGAGGCCCGGCTCCTGGAGCAGCGGCCACAAAACCCCACTGACAGCCAAACAGAGAGGCAGATC
>LFCJ01001020.1_pt1 | contig 18729 bp, 31 predicted proteins | sample 643141 | NCBI WGS metagenome assembly LFCJ01 (sample SAMN03766243, study PRJNA286221) | soda lake metagenome | biome: soda lake; feature: Kulunda steppe; material: water; isolation source: sample B1-Br-g2 brine of Lake Bitter-1 | place: Russia: Kulunda steppe | collected 2010-07
CAGGGTGGAGGGTATATAAGGGGGTGCGCACAAGGCAGCCGCATTGGGTGGGTGTGGCGCGCAGCCGCCACTGTGGTCGTGAGCTTCACTAGCCGCGGGACCGTGCCTCTGGCAGACAAAAAAAACAAACCCCAGGCACCAGCAGCTTGGTAGGCAACTCGCATGATCGACATCTCTCCGCCTGACAGAGCAGGTGCCCGCGCTAGCGCGCGATGCAGCACGGCGCGCCGACCCACCTGCAGGCACTGGCCCGCCAGCAGTAGCGCGCGTGCGCGCAGGCGTGGCGCGTTGCACAGCTGCGCGGCGCTGATGGCCAGCGTGAGTGCTGTGTCCTCGGGCGGCATCATGGAGCCTGGGCCCGTGGGGCCTGACGCGCCCTCCATAGCATCGATGAACTGCGCCGGCAGCAACACAACACGACCCAGGCGCGCGCGGCGTTGGAGGATGGCCGCGTGCACCGACAAGGGGGCAGGGCAAGGTGGGGTGGGTTGGGGTGGGGGCGTGTATGTGCGCGGGCAAGCGGGCGTGCATGTGAGGCTCACGTTGTGAGAGCATGCAGAGCGCACAGCGCCGCGTTTTTTTTCTTTTGTGATGGGCTTGCGATGAGCAGAGCGTCCATGCAGGCGACTTCTTAAGCAAGACAGACACGCTCAGCCCAGCAGCAAAGGAGACCACGCGCTCACATCCAGCACTGGCAACCCCAGCCACGCCTACTTCACTTCACCTCTTGCTTTTTCACCCTCGTCCTTGGGCGCCCCCTCCCTTGTTCACCCTCCGCACCTCGACGACCACCGACTCCTCCTCGCGCGTGCCCGTGGCCATGAGGGGGTACTTGGGGCGCACGTTATTGCGGTCCTCAGCTGCATGCGCATCACGTGCACGGGCCTGCAGGCGTCCGCGCGCGCGCGCGCGCGCGTGTTTGTGTGTGTTGTGTGTGTGTGTTGCATGCACAGGTAAGCATATGCTTGCCAGCACGCACAACAGCACCCTAGCTACAACGCAACACCAGCTGCTGCCACGCAACATCGGCCTGTGCAGTATAAGCTCCTGGCATTGCTCATGGTCTTTGTACCTGGGACTGGCTTCTCGGAGTATCGAGAAGCATATGAAACATGGGTGCCCTAAATGGTACATGGGTGCCCTATATGGTACATGGGTGCCCTATTGTGCACACACAATAGGAGGCCAATATTTCTTGGCGGGTGCAAGCAAGTATGCCAGAGCCATGATTGGTTTGAGTGTCATGGGCTACACCTCCATGATGCACTTGCAAGGCGCAGCGACATTGTTTACTTTGCGCGATCGCATGTGCACCTGCAGCACTCACCACGCCTGCACGCTCGCGCACCTGCAGCACGTACCACGCCTGTGCACGCTCGCTCACCTGCAGCACGCACCGAGCCTGTGCACGCTTGCGCACCTGCATGAGCCGCAGCCCTGCCAGCGCCAGCCGCACCCTGGCCAGTAGCCGGGACACGGGCAGCGAGGTTGAATGCTCCAGGTCACGCGGCGCGGCGGCCGTCACAAACTTGGCAGCCATGTCCTCCGCCTGCTGCAGCACCCTCTCGATCTTCTTGTAGCGTGGCCGCATGTCCTTGTCGGGCTTGGGGTCCTCCATCTGTGAGTGTGTGTGTATGCGTGTGCGTGTGTGTGCGTGTGTGTGTGTGTGGTGTACGTATGACTGTGTGTTTGAGCAAGTTGTAGATTGCGTTAGCAGTGTGCATGTCAGCCAGTCTGCATGTCCTTGTCAGGTATGGGAAACTCGATCAGTGCGTGCATACGTGTGAGATTACTTTGTGTGCATGCGTGTGCGCACATGCATAAGCATGCAACAGTGCACGTAAGTATGCATGCATGCGTGCATGCTCAAGTACAAGCATGCATAACAAAACTGTATGCACAGGCATAACCCTTGAATCCTATTTGCCGCGCCAAGAGCAGTGACCTAAACCTGCTCAAGATCAAAATGTCTATCATCATATTTACCAGAAAACACAATCTCACCTGAAGCAGCGACTGGTGCAGCAACGCTTCAATGTGGGGAATGCCTGCCTCTCGAGCGGCCAGGGCGGCCATCACCTGAGGTTGCCGGAGCACCAAGGCAAGAAAGCAGATACAAAAAGGCAAGGGATTGAAAGAGCATGTGACGGCTATGAAGGAGGCACTGTCAGTGCACGGCACTTCCACTCGCTCCTGACCACATCCTGAATTGAGGGCCCAGGGCAACAGCACAGGCAGAAGTGCGGCTTCCCTGTGTTGCGTCGATCTTGGATGTCTAACAAGAGCCACCCTCTGTTATCCATCATCCATCAAAGTCCATCCTTGTTTGTTCATCTGCCTGGCAGGTGGCCACCCCATGATGAGCCAACACATCTTCAGATCAGAGGCACAAGCAGATGCTACACGGGTGATGAGTCAGCAAGTCCCCCGATTGGGCACAGGCACATGCTGCAAGTGGCCTAGGTAGATCAGGCACAGGCAGATGCTGCGAATGTGAGGCAAAGCACCAACGCAGCAGCGTTCCATCACGGCTGCACCAGGCTTGTGGGCCAAATATGGAGTGTTGTATGTGGCAGTGTAAAATGTTAAGAGCAGCAGGTACAGTCTACAGCAGCAGTTGCTGTTTGTAACCCCCAGGCCGCCTGCACTGCACACGGCAGGCGCGCCCCCAAAGCGGGGCGCTGCACCAGCGTACTGGTGTCAAGTCTGCATATGTCTGCTGTTGTCCAAAAGAGGCCGCGATTGAGCACGAGTGCCTGTGGCCACAATTTCTGGACAACCATCAGTTGCTGGCGGCACGTGTGCCTCTCAAACCAGCATTCAGTCAAGCAGCACAAGCAACCAGCAGCGGCACATGTGCCCCTTGGACCAGCAGCCCTTGCATGCACACCCACCTGACCGCACAGCGACACCGCCTGGTCGTAGTGCTTCTTCCAGTTGAATACGCCGTTGGCGCGCATCGTCAGCATGTCCGTCAGCAGTAGCTGGCTCAGGCGCAGCTTCAGCGAGGCGGCTGCCAGCATTGCGTCCTTCTCGGCAGCCCGGTCATCGCTGCGTGTGAGAGTGTGCATGATCGTGATGTGTATGTGCTCTTGCGCTTACTTGCACGAGTCGAGCCTGGCACAAGGATTAACGCACATATGGGTTTGCTGTTGCCCTGTCCTGGCGCTGGCTTGTGGCTCTGTGGACTGCGCATGCTGGTGCAGAAGCACGACAGGCATGCAGCAAATGCACTTCCATGACGGGTATCACCTGCATGCACTTATCCAACAGAATCTACGGAGGCCTTATGTGAAAGTGGAGCCCTGAAAGGCTGGCAGCCATTGTTTGCACACACTTCTGGTCCCACCTATGCACACAACATGACACACACAGAGCCTGGCGCATGCACACACAGCGAAGCGCGCAACACGCATGCGTTTGTGCAATCAGTGCACGTCGCCAATGCATGCACGCACACAGGGGAATACGCACCGTGCGATGATGGTGAACATGTAGATACCGCCTTGCAATGCCTCCCGAGCGTCTGTGGTGGTGGTGTGGGGCGCCGACAGGCGGCAGTGCACATAGGTCTGCACCGTTTCCCTCCAAAAGTCGTAATCGCCTGCTCGCACACGCAGGGGCAGGCGCAGTGGTTTTCATCTCAGCACTATGGCCAGCAAGCTGCATCTCTGCCCGTATGTGTGTGCGTGTGCGCACGCACATGTGTTGTGCGAGTATGTGCCTGCATGCCTCTAGCAAGGGCTCCCCAGACAACATTGCCACGCGCAAACAATTCAGGTACCGGGCCGCAAGGACTCTGCAAGCAGCCTGCCTCCAAGTTGTTCTAATGCACGAGATGAAGCGGCAGCCCCCTCATCATGCGGGTGCACAAGAAAAGAAGCGACGGCCCCCTCATCATGTGGGTGCACAAGAAAAGAAGCGACGGCCCCCTCATCATGCGGGTGCACAAGAGATGAAGCAGCTCCGCCCAAAATGATGCCGCAGCACATGAGAGGGAGCGGCTGTTTGCGAGGTGGTGCAGCTGCAACCTTGATCGCCCATACAAGCACAGCATGCATGGACACGCACGCCCCTGAGTGCTGCGCCGGGGCTGGATGAGGACTCGGGCATCGCTGAGCATGGAGCGGCCACACTCTTCCTTGCGCACAAACACTCAGCACTGCGCGCGCAGCACGCACCTCCGATGCGCTGCGCCTGCTGGATGAGGATGATGGCGCCGCTGAAGTCGTTGGCTGCCGATTGCGCCATTGCTTCCACCAGCAGCGCACGCGCCTCTGCCTCTGGGTGGTCCGCCGCACGCGCTAGCGTCTGAGCGCGGTGCAGCAGGCGGCGCGCGGCTGCGTAGTGGCCCCGTGCAATGAGGTGCTCCGCCTGCAGGGAGCCAGCACGCGCCGGGCGCAGGCATGCGGTTCAAGCATCTGTTTATGCAAGCGTCTGTTTGCAGGCATGCGCAACATGAAACACCTTGCGGCATCTGCGCACGACCACGCACATATACGTGCACATGCACGCTGTTGTGCAGCCACACTGCGAGCAAATGGTCACATGCACAGTCGCACGGCATTGCCACACATACAGCCACACGGCAATGCCTCTGTTCCGCCTCTGTTCTCACTCACACTGCACCGCACACCGCTACACCTCTACACAGCGCGGCCGCTGCACGCACCTTGCGCAGCCACACATCATGCAGCGCCACCGGGCGCAGCAGCAGCAGCGAGCGCACATGGTGCAGCAAGCCGCCACTGGAGATCTCAATGGGCTGCGACGCGGCGGTGCCGCTGCCGCCGCCGACGCCAGTGGACGCACCAAACACGCCGGCGGTGCCGGTGGAGTTGCCAGCCGTGGCACCGCCTGCCGCCATGTCGGAGGCAGCATCAAGCAGCCATTGGGGGGTGTTGGTGGCGTCCACGGCCTGCGGCCACAAAGGTGCACAAAAACGGAGAAGACAAGTGGATGCATGGATGCGCTGTGCATGCATACACGCATGCATGCAGGCAAGCGCGGTGCAGGGGGGCGTGGGCATGTTGCACACACAAGCAGACTGTGGCAGAACTGGAGGTGGGTGCACAGCGGTGGTGCAGGCAGCACGCAGCACTGGGAGCTTTGGGGCGAGAAAGAGCGATGGTGGAGGAGGTGTGGTCAAGGAGCGCCCACGGCTGCTGCCAGGCTCACATGCTCCTAGATGCCCAGGCATGGCACCCAAAAGGGCACTTATGAGTGGCGGATCACATGACGGGCACCACTCTATGTACCCTCTGCAGACAGACATGCTGGGCGTACGTGGCCTGTGCTTAGTGATAGATGCAATGATTCCTGACGGGTGAGGACCTGCTATTCACCCAGGCTGATGGATATAAAATATATGTGGAGCCAGGAGTACCGCATCGCTGTGTTTGACATCACCAGAGCAGCAGCAGAGCACTCAGACCACCTGTGTAGTATGGCAGAGGCACTGAAGGATGGCAACTTTGTGAGCACCAAGTACCAGACGTGCTTCAAGGTGTTTCCCAGGCCACATGTGGTGTTCTTCAGCAACCAGCTCTATGATGCAGACAAGTGGAGCAGGGACAGAGTGAAGCTAGTGGACCTGGACAACAACTACAACCATCTGCCAGCTATGGATGATGGCATTGTGTACCGCATGTTCAGAGAGCGCAGCCGCAGCCCAGTGCACCCAGCAGCAACAGCAGCAAACAGAGCCTTCAACGAGGAGGTGCAGCTGCCAGCAGACCCCTTTGATCAGGGATTGGTGCCTGCCTTGCCGAGGCTTGCCGAGGCTGAGCCACTTTAAGATTTTGAGACGCTCTATTTTCCACCCTTGATTTTTGAGAGCATGCGAGTGTACCAGGGCAGTCATGTGCCAAAGCGCCCCACCCCTACCCAAGCGCCCATACTGCAGCCCACAAAGGATAAAAACGCACCACAGCAGAGCTGTTCTTTCTTTGCTCATGTGTGCGTTTCCCTATAGGTCTCATGCATGCAGCAGCGGTGCACCAGAGCGCGCGCGTTTGGGTGCATGCTTGCCAAACGCAACCCTGAAAATCTGTATCAATAAACATATATGCACAGCCGTGCACGCGCACTCTCGCAGCCACGCTCAGCTTCGTCCACGCGCCTCACACCCACCATGCTGAGGCGCCCGCCCTGCAGGAAGGACTGGACAGTGCCGGATGCGGAGCCTTGATGCACCGATGGGTGCGCATCCATGAGTGACAGCGAGTCGCGCTGCTTGTTGCCAAGCATGCCCTTGCGCCTCGTCTTTGTGGACAAAGAACCTGAGCTGATGAACGACAGGCGGCCAATGCTCTGCAGCCGAGCCACCGAGCCGCCGCCCTTGGCGTAGCGCCGCGCCACATGGGACACCAGTGTCTGCGTGTGCACATCCACATGGTACGCACGTGTTTACTCGCGCGTGTGTACGCGTATAGCTGAACGTGTGCAGACGCTGTGTGGGGATGGGATGGCACTTGTGTGCTGTTTGAGCAGCCCCTGTATGCATTCATGCGCTCAGGTGCAGCAGCAACCCAGAGCACCGACTGGCCAGCGCTCCTGCGCAGCTGGGAATTGAAACGGAAAAGGGGCCGTAGGCAGCTGCACAGGAAGAAATGGCGTGCTTTCCCCCTCAAACCCAGTCCCTCTCCCCCGGTATGCGCATACGCCCACTAGCAGACCGGACAGACGCCTGCCTCTGTTGATCTCATTCTTGAACTCACACTTTGTACAAACATTACAAACAATCAAAGAGCCACGTGACGTGGCGCAGGCTGCTGCATGGAGGAAATAAAATATGCCCAACCCCTTTCCCCTCCCTTTTCCTGCAAAACCTGCAAACAGGACGGTCGTGCATGCACTCACTTTCACACCCACACACACGCACGCACACGTCCGCACACCTGCATCCCCGACAGCTCTGCCGCTTCCCTGTTCTCCTCATCCGTGGGCTCCCAGTACGCGCCCAGCGACAGCTCCAGCTGGCTGGCCTCCGCGCTCAGGCTCATCGCGTCCATCACTTCACACAGAGCAAGCGTGGCCACCTGGTGCATGCCCTGAGTGTGTGCGTGCGTGCGTGTGTGTGCGTGTGCGTGTGTGTGTACGTGTGTGTGTGTACGTGTGATTGTGTGCGTGTGTGTACGTGTGTGTGTGAGCATGACATGAAAACAGGAGCTTTGTCTTTGAACGGCAGCAAGGCGCGAGGGAGGCCACCTGGTGCATGCCCTGCGGGGGCATGGCCAGGAAGAAGTGGCGTGCAACTTGGCCAGGTCCAAGGCGCCATCTTTACCTCAACAAGACGTTAGTCAGCAGCAGAGACATATGGAAGGGCACAGGCATGGGCCTTGGAAACTTGGATGAACAAGCAACCGTGGAATGAGTGGGTGCAGAAAAGGGGGGAAGCGAAAAGGGGGTGGCGAAGCTGTATGGGCTGGGCAGGCCGCAAGCCTGCAACCCCTCTTCAGAAACAACCGCCCAGGGCAGAACCAGAGCACCCTGCAGCACCACGCAGGGGCTGAGCAGCACACACCTTCAGGCACCAGCACCAGAACTTGCACATCCATCCTACACTCACTGTGCTGCGCAGCGCAAGCTTGGCCACCAAGCGTTGCAGCTGGAACAGGGGCAGCACATGGACGTCAAACCCCCTGCGAGCAGCGCGTGTGCATCAGGGGCAGCGTGCGGATGTAGAGCCATGACAGGGGCTGCATGTGGGCAGCAAGGCCAGCGTTGCTGGTTGATGACCAACCCGTGCAAGCAGCGCATGAGCTGCAGGGGCAGCACAGGGGCAGAGGGTGCCTGTGAGCAGATGAGCCGGGCCTCTTCACTTTGAAGTCGCGCTCGGTGCGCTTGAGGGCGCTGCTGGCTGTCGTAAGCCCCAGTGCAAAAATGCACCTAGGAGGTGTGCACGTGTGAGCACATGCGTGTGCACGTGCAGCGCCTTGTGCAAAGCAGGCACGCACTCCCAGCAGCTCCAAACACGCTTCAGCCCCTTGCTTCCCTTCACTCATGCAGCCTGTGCTAGAGGAGCAAGACACAGTCCAGGTTGCATGGCTCAAGGACACATACAAACGCGCGCACTCACACACACACACACGCCCCCCACCTGCGCCTAAGGTCCCTGATGAGCAGGTCCAGCGCGGCCACGGTGACCTCGGCTTCAGGTAGCGTCTGAGGGGAAAGCGCCAGCACGCTCGTGTCCGCGGCCAGGCGGGCCAGCAGCTCCGGCGTGAAGGGGTAGCTGAGGGGCAGAAGCAGCGTACCACAGCGCTGAGTGTCCAAATGAAAAGGGCTGGAGTCTGAGGTGAGAAGAGCAGAGGATTTAAAAGGAGAAGGGTGGAGCATCCAAAGCAAGGAAGGGAGTTGGGGAATGTGGGTAGGTCAGGTGAGGGGGGGAATAGGGCCGCAAATGTAGGCATTAGTTTGAGGGCAATGGAGGGAGGGCGCGTGAGCTTTTACTTTTACCTCAGGCCCTTTGCCCTTTCACCTTGCCCACACAAAAGGATGGAAACAGTGAAAGTGTAAGTGAGGGCAGCGCGCAGCTCCACCAGGGGCCCCACATCCAAACTTTACACCCAAACCCATACACCCACGCATAAGTGCTGACCCCCCCCCGCCATGGCAAGCTGCACAACATAACACAGCGCAGATTGGGTTGTGTGGAGGCTCACAAGGCTACACGATGGGCTTTCCACACAGGCTTAGGGGCAGTCTGCACGGCAGCAGGCGTTTGGGGGCATACATACGCGCATGAACATGAGCATGCCACTCGCTGCTGTCAGCCCCCTCCGCGATGGCAAGCTGCACGGCATCATGTGCACTGCTCAATTCCCTATACGCCCTAGAGTGCACCCAGCTCCATCACAAGCAAAGCCGCACCCACCGCGCCCATCCCTCCAGCGTGTCCGGCAACGGCGGGTAGCGCAGTTTCTCAACCCCTTGCTCCTCTTGCCCACCCGCTTTCTCCTCCACGCCTGTGCCCTCTGCGCCACGCTCTGCCTCCCCGCCCTCAGCTTGCTGCTGCAGCGGCAGCGGCGGCACAGCTGCCCCACTTGCCCCGCCATCTGCTCCCACCCCCGCTGCAGCCGTAGCGCCTGGCTCCGCGATGGGTGCAGCGCCTTCGGCAGCGGGGGCGGCTGCCGCCGCAGCTCCAGGTGCGCCCGCTGCCGCAGACGTGCTGGCATCAGAGGCCTCTGCTTGCGGATCCGGCACAGCGCCGTCAGAGGAGGGAGCGATTTTGCGCATGAGGGAGCCGCTGGCCTTGGGCACGTGGTGCGCCGCAATGATGGCAGACGTCAGCATGCGCACCTGCGTGCAGGCGCAGGTGAGGATGCAGTCACATGGTGCGGCACACGCCTGCTTGTGCGCATGTGCAAACATGCCGCGTGACTGTGGGCGGCTGTGCAGGTCGCCAGGATGAGCCTCTGACACAGCGCACACCCAATTTCTTCTGTCCCCAAAAGTCCTACTGCACACGCACGTACACAGGCATGCATGACATACGCAAAGGCAAGGAGTAGCTGCTCGGCGTGACTCACCGCATAATGATGGGCTGTCAGCATGTAGTCAGTGTGCTCATCAGCAGAGTTGGCGACCTGCGTGCCGCAGGCCAAGGTAAGCATCCAAGCATTGTTGCACAAATGCAATCTCCTTTAAAAGGCGGCGCATGGCCACACTTCACATGCGCGCGCGTGCGCGCACACACACACACACACACACACAGGCCCCAGGGATTTGGTGAGTCTCCTTGTGCTTGTGATTGCTGGCCACGCTGGAATCAAGGCAATTTGTGAGGGAAAGGGAGAAGACACAGGCCACGCTTCGCAACAAAGCAATGCTCCCGCAAAGACTCACCCACACAGCCTTACACAGGCCAGCACAGGTAATGTGCCATATAAAACCACAAGAACCACAACTCCTGCACCAATCTTGAGGCTGTGCAACGCAATGAGCGGCACTGCTGCTAATGGACATGAGCTGCCCCTGCCACTTATCGCACATGCAGGCAAAGGCGCAAATCACACCAATCACTCGTGCGATGCACTTGTGCATGCGCATGCTCCTGTATGCAGGGCACTGGACGTGCACACGGCCTTGCAGCAGGGAAATGATGCGCATGGCACAGGTGTCAGACAACTTGACCATGCACACCATGGAGCTTCAAGCATGACTTTTTGAATCCACAAAAGCCGAGCACACATTGGCCCGTGTGTTCCCACACACACAGGAAAAGGCCCTGCGCAGCCACACCTGTGAAAGCATGACCCAGATGCGCATGAGCCTGTCCAGAAGCGGCGCTGTGAGCTTGGCCGGAGACTTGTTGGGGTCCAGGCTGGCCTCCTCGATGGACTTGCCCAGCCGCTTCTTCTTCTTCTGCGCACCCAGCAATAGAGGTTTGAGAGTCTGGTTGGTAAAGGGCTGCTGCTGCACCTCGACCATGCAGGCAACTGCTTGCTTGCATCCTCAAGGCTGCGGAACACTAGCCTGCCCCAAAGTGTGCATGTGGTGCATAGCCTGCCCCAAAGGGTGCATGTGGTGCATAGCCTGCCCCGGGTGCTGCAGCTCCCTTTCAACACAGTGAGAGCACTGCACTTCTCGCTCCACGCAGCCGCTCCTGGCAGCGCTTTAATGCAGCCCGTGTGAAGGGCCATGTCACATGGCCCATGTGACCTGGTCAGGGTTAAGCTTTAACGGTTTTGGTTCACGACATGAAACAGACATTGGCGCAATTCCATGGCAGACCCCACCTTCTTCTTTGCATCATCAGTGGTAGTGGACTTCTCCTCCTTTTTGGCATCGTCCTCTTCTTCATCCTCTGTGAAAGGGCACGTGCAGTGCACAATCCAATGGACAAGACAGTTTTACGGCTTTTGCCCCTGATGCGCTGTGCAATGTACAGCCATGTACCCACTGCAACTGTTTGCCCAGCTTAGCAGCGCTGCAGCCATGTGTGCCTGTCAAAAGGAGCATCTTGCACCAGTCGCATTAAGTTAAGGCCTTACTAGGGACCAAACCAAGCCAGGCCCCAAAGCCTACACCACAGACCACAAACCCATGCCTTGCACACCACCAGAGTATGCCCGCACATGCCTTGCACACCACCAGAGTATGCCCGCTGACCACCGAGTCACGCCCTGCAAACCACAAGAGGGCCCACCTTCTCCCACATCAAACTCCAGGAGCGCATCCGCGGCGGAGAGCAGCACGTCTTCTGCTGTTTCACCATCATTTTGGCCGCTGCTGATCAGCCACTCAGCGTACTCAGTCAGGTAGTCGGCCTGACGTTGCATGTGATGCACACAGTGTGGTCAGCAAGCACATGGGTTTGGGGCTCTGGGGGAGATTTAAGCGCCAGCCAGCCCATCTGCCCATCACAAACTAGCCAAACACAAGAACGCCCACTAGCAGCACAAAACAGCATGACAAGTGGTCAGTAGCGCAGGAGTCACGTGAGCAGCAGCGACATGCCCGTTTATCCCTTACTCTGCTGAAAGCGCTCATGGGTATGCTGCCTGCCGCCTTTCAGCAATTACACATAATGGGAATGCTGCAAGAATCGCCATATGGAAGAGAGCCTCACATCAAACAGAAAGCTATGAACTGATGCTTTCTATACTTGGGCATCACACTTAGGCGACTTCTTTGAGTTGCTTCAAAATGATTGCCTTGCCTAGAAAGCTCATTTCAGACTATTCAGCCAAATAGACACACAGTACAGATATGTGAATGCAGCCTTGAGAAGCTGGATAGAGCAGACAGACACATATGGTAAACAGATGGATAGAACAGACAGACACATGGTAAATAAATGTGAATGCAAGCTCGTAGCAATATAGAGCAGGTTTCCAAGACCAGTACAAATCGGCATGGTAATTGAGCATTCGTTACAATATGATGGCTGGGGTCCTCTAACAGTGCATTCATTGCAAGAGGCCTTGGCCTTACCACTGCACCTACAGCAATTGTATGTAATGCACTTTACATTTCAAATGATCTTATTCTTCCATTCCTGTGAACAGGTGCAACACACCTGCCATGCTCATGCATTACCAGGCCATTCACACTCATCTCAACAATTGCAATCCAGGCTCGTACCAAAGGCACACGCTCGTCGCATGGGTGAACATGTCGCATGGGTGAACAAACTCCTGTGACCCAACTCCTTCACAAAACGTCGCATGGGTGAATAAACTCCTGTGACCCAACTCCTTCACAAAACGTCGCATGGGTGAACAAACTCCTGTGACCCAACTCCTTCACAAAACGTCGCATGGGTGAACAAACTCCTGTGACCCAACTCCTTCACAAAAGCACATACACACACACACTACAAGATTGCCTATGCCCAATTGGCATCAGGTGGGGGAGCACTCCACAATGGAGTCTATGTTGAGCTGCTTAGTGGACATCGCGCATCGAGCCTGACTGCAGCGCCATACCTTGTTCCAAGGCTGTGCGGCCACGGCCTTGAAGGACTGTTGCAGGGCTTGGACTTGGTCGTACCGCGCTGCACTGTGGTGGCTGAGGACCGCCCACGCATGGCCCTGTAGCAATAGGTAAGCACGAGGCACACGGCATGCCAGTGCTGAGTGTGCACGCAGCAAGCCGGCGCCAGGCACTTTGGAGGCCGAGGGAAGCAAGTGCTTGGTGGTTAACCTTCATAAGTGATGGCCTGATCATGACCCGTTGTTTGGTTGTTGGAAGGGCAATGCATACGCTGCTGTGCAGGGCCAATAAGGCGCTTGATGTGATTGGTAACCTGCGGCATCAATGCCAGCAAATTGACTAGCTCTGCTGTCGCACTTGCCCATACCATGGCGCAGATGGACATGCACTTGTTTTAGAGTGCGTTCAAATCATGGCTTTCCCATCTCGCATTTTGCGGTCAGCCAGTGCAGGCAGGCAGGAAAACTGTTGAAAGGTGGATCTATGCAAGAGTCTGCATTGCTTTTGCTCACAATTCACAGCCCCACCAAGCATGCACTGCATGCTTCTTCCCAACAGGAAAGGACCCCAACAGGAAAGGACAGGGCACAATTTGCTTTGCATCTAACTATCAACCTCAACAAGCATTTTGTGCTTGCGCATGAAGTGATCACCAAAATAGCAGGGGCGTTCCAGCATAGGTCATGCACCCACATACACAAACCTGATACTCAGGGATGTATTCCTTAACCTTTGTCATCTCTGACAGCGTGTTGCGGCCCGACTACATACAATCAAAGGGAGAGAGGGTGGAAGGTGATCAGCAGGAAGCAAGACAGAAAGCCTGGATTTCCTATCTACGAGGACAAGACCAGCGGAGTGCAATCATGCTCCAGGGTGAATCCATTCCATGATACTGCTACAAGAAGGTAGGAAATGGAGGTGGCAAGGGGCCTGGCTATGGCCACGAAGAGATTAGGTTTTTACAAGCAGAACACGATATGCTCAGTCTCAGATGTTCAGCAAGGCATGCCCAGTATCTGTACAAATAAGGGCACATCATGAATGGAAGACTTATGTTGGCATCCAGTCGTGCACTACAGCATTCTGCATTCCAGACATCCAGACAAAATGCTGAAAGGGGCGCGCAAGCACATACCTGGGCCAAGCAGTATGACTTCCAGGTAAGCAGCGGCCGGTGCAGGGAGCGGTTAGGGATGCAACGGATGGCCTCGTCCACGCAGGTCAGCGCCTCTGCCCACATGCGTGCAGATGCCAGCGCTTCCAGCAGCAACGCATTCATGTGCACCTGGCGAGCCGTGGGTGTGTGCAAGGGAACAAAATGAGTGTATGGCGTCTGCAGGCACAGTTAATGTTGTTGTTGTTGTCGTTGTTGTTGTTGTTGTTGTTGTTGTTGTTGTTGTTGTTGTTGTTGTTGTTGTTGTTGTTGTGTTTCTGTGGATATCTCTGTGGATAGCAAGCACAGCTAAATGGTGTGCAGGTGTGAATGCGTGGGCATGCACGCACGGCCAGCATCACAAGCACACACAGTCAAGTGCAGGCAGGCAGACAGCATGAAGCGATCTGTCCAGGCTCATATCCTGGGGCATTTTGGCCTGGTTGCTGGCCAAATTGGTACAAACGAGGAAGGTGAGGGGCATAGCTGCTGGGCTAGGCTGGGCAAGCATGGCCGTGGCCCCTAAGGCTTTACGTAAGCCTGGGTAAGAAGGCGGCAGCTCTCCAGATCAGTTGATGGCAAGTACCCTTTTTGGTATGATGGGGGGTCCTCAACTGGCACAACAATTTTTCATTGTCGATCAATTGTTTTGCACGTGTGTACGTGCGTGAGTGTGTTTGCCCACGCCTTGGTTTCATACTTGACCCACCACATGTCTGCGCGTCCGCCTGCCCACCTGGAAGTGGCGATCCGAGGCCCCAAGCAGGTTGAGGTTGCTGGTGATGATACCCAGGGGCCGGATGATGGCCACGCGTAGCAAGGGCTTGCGCAGGAACGGCTTGGCCGCGGCCCAGGCCAGCCGCGCAATGTGCTCCCCCAGGTCCGCTGCGCAGGTCCGCGCACCAGAGCCCATGGGCACAAGTGCATGGTCCAGCAGGCCATGCAAACTAGCAGGCAGTTGGCTTTGCTTAGTCAGACTTGAACATTTATGGAAATTTCTTTTGGCCTTGCAGATACGTGCACATTAGCAGGCGGCTGCTTTGGGGCATACACAATGCCTCAGATCAACACTGCTTTGGGGCATACACAGTGCCTCAGATCAACACTGCTTTGGGGCATACACAGTGCCTCAGATCAAAAGCCGCTGCGCAGGCGTGCTCGCCCCTGAGTGAAGCAGCAGCTCTGGCATCAAGTTCTGGCCATGCCACTCTGTTATGGGAGCACCTCCCATTGTTTGAGCATACCAAGCGTAGCACAAGCCAATACGAAGATTCTGGTGCACTCCAGAATTGGAACAGCCACGCTCAGGCTTGCTTGCGTGTGTAACACTTGTGTGCTCAACACTTGCACCTTAAGCTGTGGCTGGGTTTGGTCTGCACATCATGCTGTCTTCTGCAAAAATCTGTGGTTGGGGGCCTACCATAATGATGGTCTGCAGTGCCTGTGAAAGAGCACCTTCGCCCTCATGGGCCAACCTTCCCTTACAAAACTAACAAGCCTAGCAGCAATCAGGTTGTCTCGTGCACAAACCTGCGGTGGCAAGCCGACCATCAAGACACCAAGCAGCGTCCCCTTTGGACCCACCTTTCCTCACAAAGCAGGTGAGCCTTGAGGCAATCATATACCCACCATTCCTCACAGAGCAGGTGAGCCTTGAGGCAACCATGTACCCACCTTTCCTCACAAAGCAGGTGAGCCTTGAGGCAACCATGCACCCACCTTTCCTCACAAAGCAGGTGAGCCTTGAGGCAACCATGTACCCACCTTTCCTCACAAAGCAGGAGCCTTGAGGCAATCATGTACCCACCTTTCCTCACAAAGCAGGTGAGCCTTGAGGCAACCATGTACCCACCTTTCCTCACAAAGCAGGTGAGCCTTGAAGCAATAACGTAGCTGTCCAGGGCTGTCCGGCGGAGGTTGAGCTGGGTCACATCACTTTGGGCACGCGGGCGGACCTGCACAGTGCACAGCCAAAATTCACATTGCGATTCACCTGGACACCTTGCCTTGCATGAATCTCGGAGGAGCAGCCCCAACCAAGACAAGTACGGCATGGACTTTGTCAAACCAATTCCATGTTTAGATTAAGACCACCATGCTCCTTTGCGACATCATGAAGTCAAAAATTTGGCTCAGCAACAGATGCTGTGGCTTATGCTCTTGTGCATGCCAACCCAATGCTATCCTTCTCTTACTTTACTCCGATCAACAAATTTTCATCGCTTGCAAAAGTCACCAAGCCAGCATCTGAGCAAGCTGGATCAGCCCAATCATTTGCACAGTCGTGTCTCCCTTGAGTCTGCAGCCCACAATTGAAGCCCTGCCAGTTTCAACAAGCTGAGGGTGGCCCTTTATCAACTTTGCAAAATGCAGCGAAAAAAAGCAGCAGCAGCAGCAGTAGCAGCAGCAGCAGCAGTAGCAGCGGCAGCAGAAGCACAACCACCGGCGGCGCCACCACCTGCCAGTGCCATAATGACTCTCCCTCCTTTGGACTGTGAAACCGTTGCCACCACCCACCAGTGCCATGATGGCCCTCCCTTCAATGGACTGTGACACTGCCAGCCAGAACCAGTTGTTTGAATCAATCTCCGGCACATCTGACGGCGACTCAATCTCGTTCATCTCAATGCCCAGAGGCATGACCTACATGCAGCACATGCTTGCTTTTGATGCATGTGCATAAATCTGCAAGGTGTGTGGGCAACAACACTACGCAAGGGCACGGTCAGGGAAGGCTGAGCTACAAGTGAGGTGTTGATGTGCATGGCATGGCCAGGTACGGGATGATGATGTGCACAGCATGGCCAGGCACAGGGTATTGACGTGCACAGAATGGCTAGGCACAGGGTGTTGATGTCCACGGCATGGCCAGGCACAGGGTATTGAGGCGCACAGCATAGCCAGGCACAAGCACAGGGTGGAGAGGCAAAGCAGGGCCTGGCAGCACGAGTGCATGTGTTTGTGTATGTTGTAAGTACCATGCTTGTGCGCCAGCCAGATACCCGAGGCAGTGTGCCCAGTGGCGTGCAGGGAGAAGTGACGCCCTGGTTCTCCTGATTCCGAGTGGCAGGGAGCGAGGCGATCCTGATTCTCCCGATTCAGAGTGCTTTGGAGCAGTGATTTCGGTGTCTGCTCATCAAGATGGCCCACAAAGGGCTGCGCCGCACCTTTGTTGCCTCACGGGCACACTCTAGTGCCACGTTCCAGACCTGCACACCCGCAGCAGCACGGGCCAGCTTGGCCCACAGCTCCACGCTCAGCAAAGGCAGGCCCTGCACAGAGCGTCAAACACCCAGGCAGGGTGCTCTATGATGCCACAGCTGACAACCCCAAGGAGAGCACATGATGCAGAAATTCTCCAACTTTCTATCAAGAGTGTGCACAAGCACAAAGAAATAAGCACACAAGCGCACAAACGAATGCGCGCACGCAAAATTACGTAAACACAGAAGCACACATGCACAGAAGTAAACCTTCCCTTTTCACCGTCCTTCACACACACGTATGCGCACATTCACACACACACACACACACACACGTACACACAGACACACACGTACACACAGACACACACATGCATGCACACAAGCACACAAGTGTACGCACACCTTGAGGATGTCCATGGCTTCACGCAGCTCAGGTTCCCCTCCAGAACCCCGCGCCAGGGCCTCAATCACGCCCACGACCTGCAATAACGACACGGTACACAACCAATTTAAAGCAATCACAACAAAGCACTGGGACAGGTCGTGCGTGCTTTGATGGTCAGGGTCGCGTCTGCTGCTGCTGCGGCGGCTGCTGCTGCTGCTGGAGGCCGTGATGGTGGAATTGAGTGCAATGCCTAATCACTGTGCTTGCACGACACGTGGCAGACCTAGCAGGGGTTCAGCGGAGCTGCAAAAACGCTGGTGGTGGCGCGGGTGTGTGGGTGATGAAGAGGTGCAGCAGAGTCTGCATGTATGCTGAGGTGGTGCGGGCGTGCATGCATGATGAGGTAGGTGGGCTAGATGGTGTGGTCGGAGGCGCTCAAGCCCCATAATCTGTTGTTAGGAGCGTACAGAGGGGAGAGCCATGGAGCAGGGGGCAAGGAGCATCTGAATCATGCTGCAGCTTTCGCATTGGCATGTCCTGGGTGTACAGCATGTCGCGGCTTCCTTCCTCCAGGCGGTGCAGCCCATCATGCACGCCCTTCACTTGGCTGTAATTGTAGCAGCCTTAAGTGCTGGGTGCAAAGTCAGGCTTGGCTTGCAGTGGGAGGTGCAGGTCACTCGTTGCACCAGGTCACTCGTTGCATCAAGCACCAGGCCACGTGTTGCACCGGGTCAATCATAACAATCATAACTATGCCTTCACCGCTCAAAGCTGCCAATATTTGAGAGCAACAGGCAGGCATGGGGTGGTCAGGGCCGCGTTGGCTTGCGTGTAAAGGAGATAATTCTCTCTTCCAGCGACGCATGCGCCTGGTTACAGGCCAGGTTGTGTTCTATGCCCCAAAACCCTTGACAACAGGCACACACACATGAGTGACTTACCTTACATACCCTTGACCATACGCGCACACGCACGAATGCACACATGCCAACACCCATGCACAAATGCGCGCACCTTGCTGGTGCGCTCGCTGGTGGCTGCAGTGCCATGCGGGATCGACACAGCCTGGCCGCGCAGCTGCTGCAGCCGCGCGTACGCCTCAAACAGCGACTGCGATTGCGCCGTGCCGGCCTTGCTGAGCGCGGCCTCGCAGCTGGAGGTGCACAGCGGCAGGTGTGTCTGCATAAGGGACGCCGACACCGGGTTGGACTGCGGGTCCAGGCCGGCTGCAGGGAAAGGGGGGGCAGCCAGCAGGGGGTGCGCAGCGTCAGCTGCAGCACAGGTTGACAGCCTCTCTCACCCTAAGGAAAAGCCGCTGCTGCGTTTGGGTCATGTGCCTGACTGAGTGTCTTGGCCCCAGCAGGGCCTGCCACAAATTGACCCTGGTGTGAGTGTACCGCCCCCTTTCCGTGCACACACTGGCATGCAACCCCGTTAGATTACACACACACATCAGGAGCGCGCGTTCACACATATGCACGCAGGCACGTGCGTTCACACACACACACACACACACACACACACACACACACACACACACA
>LFCJ01001021.1_pt1 | contig 18725 bp, 21 predicted proteins | sample 643141 | NCBI WGS metagenome assembly LFCJ01 (sample SAMN03766243, study PRJNA286221) | soda lake metagenome | biome: soda lake; feature: Kulunda steppe; material: water; isolation source: sample B1-Br-g2 brine of Lake Bitter-1 | place: Russia: Kulunda steppe | collected 2010-07
CGTGGTCCGGCAGTGTCTCTCGAAGGGACGCTGCATAGTCAGCAGCCGAAAGCCCGTGGATTTTGTGATCGAGAACAACGATGTCCGTCATACGGTCTCCTCAGTTTCGTACTCTACTAGTTGTGGTTCGATGCTGGATCGTGGTAACATTTTGTGAATCATGTATCTCTGTTCTGTTGAGCGCTGACCGTACTACCCATACACATGTCTACACTCCAGATTATTTCTGTAGCCTGCCGGCAACTGCAGGCATGCGGGAGACGATTACCCACAGGGGCAGTGCATCTCCATTGCATCTCCGCTTATGATGCAATCGGGTTGTACAGCAAATAACTAATATATGGATATAAAAATAATTCGCTTGCTTGTAACCGGTTGTCCTCTACTATGTGTCTGCATGGATGGTTTCGTGTTTTCGGTCGACTCTCAACGACCGAACCGAGTCTGTTATCTGTTGTCGCTGGGATAGGAGTTGTTCCGTCGCCTCCATATTCGGAAACGTTGTCACGAACGACGAGATAGTACCTCCGCTGTACAAGCCTTCTTATCCTCTGAGCAATATTTTCACCCATGCGACTTGCTCGCGTGCAAACAGCAGATGGTCCTGTTACGGGTGTATACGAGGATGGAATTGTCACAACAGAATCGAATGCGTACGATACGTGTTCGGAAGCGGAGCTACTCGCTCCTGTCGACCCCTCGACAATCTACTGTGTCGGTCGAAACTACGCACCGACGCTCGACCAGATGGAATACGAACGTCCAGCGGAGCCCGACTTTTTCATCAAGCCCACCGTCTCCGTCCATCCACCCGAGACGCCGATTCCATACCCTTCCTTTTCCGATGAGGTCACCTACGCCGGTGAACTTGCGGCAGTCATCGACGAGCAATGTGAGCATGTCACTGAAGACGAAGTCGACGACATTGTCCGTGGGTACACTATTATGAACGATATTGACGCTCTTGATCAGCCCGGCCGAACCGCCAGAAAAGCGTTCAATGGATCCGGCCCGCTCGGTCCCTGGATCGAAACCGAACTCGATCCAGTTGGGGTCAAGATGCACACGATGATTAATGGCGAGGAACGACAACGCTCTAACACTGAACTGATGTTGTTCAAACCTTACGAAGTGATCCCTTTTCTTTCTGAGCGATTTACACTCCGGTCGGGCGACGTGATTGCCTTTGGAAGTCGGGCGAATCCTAGTTTAGTCGAACCCGGAGACGAAATTGAGATCACTTATGAAGGGATCGGGACGCTTCGAAACACCGTTGCTAATCAACCAAACTACGGGGAGCAGCCTCCTGAGTAATTCAGTGCGACACCTAAAAACGCAGGTGTCTATCTTTCTGCAAGGAGAGAATCCCGGCGTTTACGCCGGGCGTGAGTCTGACAATTGATTCATAGGGCTCGAGCTGCCGAATGGGCGTCAGGGGCTTAAACATTCATTGTAGTCACACTCTTTTGACGAACAATATATGTGTGTTACATGATTAAAAAATGCTCCACTAGAAGCCATTCGAATCTTTGACCCACATTTTGGACAAGACTGCACTTGTTTCTTCATGCTTTGTCTATACCTGCATAGATTAGGCAAAATACTTAAAACGTTGTAGTTTGAGGGGTTGTGTAGGTCTCGTCAGCGGATTTCGCTGGCACGACGTATCGCTGATCGCTACCACGACCAACGATTGTGAACACCGGTGGCTTGTCCTTGTCATAGCTTCCACGACCACGTTTCGAGAGACCACGCGAGCGCGGCTCTTGGTCGCGCTCGCGGCCTTTCAGTCCTGCAGTCACGTAGAATTCGTCGATTTCGACCGGGCCAACGAGGTTGATTGCTGGCGCGTCGAGCGTTCTGGCGAACTGCTTGATGCGCCGCCGAAGTGATCGGTACGAAACAGTGAGTTCAGCGTCTAACTGGCGAATACTCGCGTTGAACCGAAGGGATGCGTACAACGCGAATAGTAACTTATCGAAGCCGATCTTTGCGTGCGCGAAGATCGTGCCGGTCTTGGGGTTGAACGTGCAGCCACAATCCTTACACAGATACCGTTGATACTCTCGATAACTGCCGTGTTTTATCACCGATTCAGATCGGAAGTACGGGCAGTAGAGACCATCTTGCCAGCGAACTTGTACATCAGGTTCGCAGTGCTCGCCTTTGAACGCAGCCATTGAATGGGAACACATCGGGTGACGCGACTGCGTCACCATTCCCGCTACGCTTCTATAGCGTCAGCTTTGCTGACCAACAACCTGCTTCCGAAGAGCATCGTTATTTTCTCCTCTTTAATTGAATTCTGGCATCCGTCTTTAGTTAGTCACAGAATTACAGTACAGCGGTTGCTTATCGAGCCTTCTTTTCGAGAGGAATGAGGAGGCAGCAGTGTGTCCAAACAAGCCTCCTCAACCCGTCTTATGTATCGTCTAACTAGCCTCTTTCCATCCGAGTTCCTCGAAGAGCACGCCGAGGAACTCGGCGTGGTCGAACGTGATCGAAAGCTCCAGATCCCCGCCTTCGTCTGCATGCGTGTTCGGCCTTCGCCAGCGAAGGCCGAACACTTGCTGATTTTTGCCGCTGTTACAATTCAACGGCCGACAAAACGCTTTATATAGGTGGCTTCTATCAGCGGTTGCCGCCAACTCTCGAAGAGTACTTCAGCGATCTCGTCGAGACCGCTCTCGACGAGATCGCTGTTCCCGATACTGCTGGCATTAGTGTTGATCGGTTTAGAGAGTGGTGCTCGCTGATGGAACCGTTCTACGCCTTCACGAGCTACTATCTGAGGAGTACAAAGCCTGACACGAGGAGCAGCCTAGAGCGAAGCTCCACCTGCTCCACAATGCCACCGAGAAGACGATTGAACGCTTCGAGATCACGCATGAGAAAACTTACGACAGCAATTTGTTTAAGACCGGATCGTGGCTGCAAGGACGACTCATACTCTTTGATCTGGCGTATTTCAAGTACCGCCGGTTTGCGTTAATCGACGAGAATGACGGCTACTTCGTTAGCCGACTGAAACAGAACGCTAACCCGATGGTAATGAAGGAACTCCACGAATGGCATGGCGACTTCGCTTGGAGGGAAAACAGATCCAAGACGTTGTGGACGATCCCTACCGCACATACATCGACGTAGAGGTCGAAGCAGAGTCCAAACGGGGGCTGTACAACGGCACTCAGTCATTGGATACGGAGTGATTCCGGGTCGTCGGCGTCTGCAACAAGGACGCCAACGACTACCATCTCTATATCACGAACCTCCGGCAAGAAGAGTTTCTGCCGTTGGATCTAGCAACGCTGCATCGCTGTCGGTGGGAGGTAGAGTTGCTGTTCCGTGAGCTCAAGACGCAATACGAGTTGGATGAGTTCGATACATCCGATCCAGCGGTTGTTGAAATTCTTGTATACGCAGCATTGTTGTCATTGCTTATGAGCCGTGATCTGCTCGAGTTAGTCACTGAGTTATCTGATGACGCGATCGTCTTCCCATCGGAACGCTGGGCGGCGACCTTTCGGTCGCACGCCCAGCTCATCCTCTCGAAACCCGGAGAATTCTCAGGATACTCGCCACGGCTACTGCTGGAGCGGTTGATCGAAGACGCTAAAAGATACCCAGCAACGACCAATTCACCAAGAGACGCTCGCTATCGCCACACAACCGAGGTGTGAGGCCTAACTAAAGACCGATGGCCTGCTAAGTCCCCACGCATGGATGAACGAATGGGGTGACAAACGCTGACGACTAGACAGTGCGGTCTGGCAATCGTATCCCAAGGAGTACTATTACGAGTGCAAAGAGGGCTAACGATAGAAATACTTCATTGAAAAAACCCCAGCCGGCAGCTATTCCGAAGAAAAAAGGACCCATCGCTCCGACTGCGAAACTAATCGTCCGGAGCACGCCAAAACCCGTTCCTTCCATATCGCTGGGAAGTTCGTTTACGAGATATGATTCTGTTGCGGTAGAAAATCCCAAAAACGGCCCCAGGAGAATTGTGACCATGATGAGTTGCCAAACGCCTTCCACTAACGGTAACAATATAAATCCAATGACAGATACAAGCACTATTAAAAATGTATATTTGATATTCCATCTATCGTATATAGCACCTGAAATTGGGTGAATGAATGCGTTTATCACGAAATATAGGCCGAAAATCATGCTTGCAACGGTTGCGGACATTCCTTTAATCTCAACTAAATACATGGGATAAAATCCAGTGAGTGATTGCCAGATAGACATTCCTAAAATAAAAATAACTGTCCCGGAGACAATTGGAGGGGTGTATAACTCAGATAACATGCGCCGAACCGTTGTCAGACAGAGAGTATCAAGTAAATACGTTTCGTTTGGGGAGCTATTTGGCATCGTCAACCAGAGCGTAACGGCGATAATAACGAATAGCGGGATTAGGAAAGCAAATCCATACTGCCAGCCGACCACAATCGCAATAAAGCCGGCAATTGGGGGTAACAGCCCTTGACCGATCTCTGAGCTAGAATTCGTTATCCCGATAGCGGTTCCATAGTTTTCTGGATAAATACCAACAAGAGCGGTAAACCGAGGAATCGCGAAGAGCCCAATACCGATACCGAATATCGACGTTGCGATGAACAGCGTGAGACTCGAGCCGGCAGTGATAACTAGTATGAGCGCTCCGCTGGCGATCAACAAACTCAGCGTTAATGTTCTTTTTTCCCCAATTCGATCCGTGAGAACGCCACCCGGAAGTTGACCAAGAGCATACGCGAGAAACAGAATTGTTAAAAGTGATCCTGCGACTGCGAGATCGAGTTCGTAGGTGGTTCGTAAGTGAGGAAGGAGTACTGGATAGATCATCCTCCCACCTATCGTCAGACTCCATCCTCCCGCGATGGTAATTAGAATCTTTGTCCGATTGCCGCCTCGGAGGTTATCTAACTTGTCTATAAATAAATAGACGTACTGATAGATGAGAAATGCACCTGATAAATAGCTTCTCGGTAGTAGGAATAAATTTTTTGGTCGCGCCACAAAGTCCTTTAGAGTTTGCCTCTGGTACTCTCAGTTGGGTGGTCACAGATGATTGCTGTTTTGGTTGATCGCTGGAGCAGTTCGTCGAGGAATAGTTGGCTGTGAGATGGATTAGCGTACTTCACGAGCTGAAGTTGAAGTAACGCCTCTAGTCCCTCTGCTTTCCATCGCATCCGCTGGTTCTTACACCGCCTGCTGACTCCCCTATCAGACGTTTGACGGGGTTTGAGGTCCACGGGACTGGAAACCCTCGATAGCTGCCTCGGCAAATGTCAGGATTGACGGCAACCACCCTTGGAGATACCCTGCAGCCTTCTCTGATCCGTACTGATCCAACTGCCACGCTGTCTTCTCGATACGCTCGGTCGTTCGCGGCGATCCGCGTAGTACTCAAGTGAAGTTATGCGGATGGATGACAAAGTCTCTCTGTGGGTAGAGATCGGAGGAAAGAGATTATTCGACATCTCAGCGAGGAGGATCTTGATCGACTGCTCTCGGAGGCGGACGATCCGAAGACCGTCCGCCGCCTCACGTTTGTCAAAAATCTCTACGCCGGCGATACGCTCGAATAGGCAGTTGCTCGCGTCGGAAAGTCTGAGTCCACAGGTAGTCGGTGGGCACGACGCTGGAACGGAGGGGATCTCGGACAACTCACGCCGAACTTCGGGGACGGACGTCCCCCGAAGCTCGGCGAAGATGAACAGGAACAGTTGGTTGAGATGCTCCGTGAGGGTCAGCCCTGGCAACCACAGGAAATTCACTATCTTAATAACGAGGAATTTGGCGTCGAATACCATCCAGTCGATTTGAGTGAGTTTCTCAAGGACCTCGGTCTCATACGCAATTCCACGGACAAAGCAACCTTACCGACCAGACAACGCCGAAGAGATTCTCGACGAGCGCGTTGATGACGCGCTCGCCGATGAAACAGACGAGCCCCACAACAAACGCGAGAATGACGACGACGAAGGCTTGGTTGTAGACGACGATATCTGTACGGACGGTGGGACGGTGGTAGGCTTCTTTGATGCGTCGCATCCACAGCCGTACGACAACTCACGTTGGATGTGGTACGTCGATGATCCACATCATGAACGACCGCTGGTTCAGATTTTCGAACCAGCGGTTGGGTTCTATGCACTCAACGGTCAGAGTGTGGTGAGCTTCCCAGAGGATCAGACGAAAGAACGGATCTGTGAGTGCTTAGAACAGATCCGCGAGCAGAATCCCGCCAAGCGGATTCTGCTCGTCTTGGACAATCACTTCGCGCACACGTGTGAATACACGCGCAGACGTGCTCACCAACTTGGCATCGATTTCGTTTTCCTCCCGGTTGGCTCGCAGATCTCAATCCAATTGAGCAGGTTTGGAAGAGTCTCAAGTGGGAAGCTTCCCCACTAATCGTCGAGAGCGGGAACGAGTTCCGCGCCCTCGTCTCCGATCTCTTCGAGCAGCTCACCTCACGACTCAGCTTCGCCAAATCGTGGATCGATGAGTTCCTCGGCTCTCGGTTGCAGTTTTTCTCCTAGGTACTATAGCGGGGGCGAACACGAGTCCACAAGCCACTAGAACTCTTCAAAGGCTTTCTCCACTGCTACTACAAGGCATCTACGGCACACGACCAGTCACACGAGAACTCCAAAATACATTGACGTTGATGGTCTGTGGCTTCGAAAAACCGCCCTCAAGAGACGTAGTTGATCGGTTTCTCACCGATCTTGAATTATTGGTGGATGATGTCTTCGACCACCTCGTCGAGCAGGCCGCCTACCGGGGCCTGCTCGACTCTACATACCGTATCGATTCGACTCACGTCACTGCAATCCAGTACAATGATGAAGCGACGTAGAACTACCACTCAACCGCTGAGGAACACTACTACGGCTTCGGTTGTGTGATTGTTTCCGCCGGGCCAAAAATTCCGATTGCAGCCGAGTTCACACAACGAAAGCAGATCAATGCTGAGACGGCGATGCGCGTCACGAAGGACGCGCTCGCCGTCGACACACCGATCTGGATGCTCGGAGACAATGCCTACGACATCTTAGACTGGCACGACTTCCTGCTGGCGCAGGGGGTCGTGCCGATTGCACCGTACAATCCACGCAATACGGACGACCCGCTCGACATCGAATATAGGGTCGAAGACCGTCTCGACGAACACACCGAAGACATCAGCCTCAAGCAGTCAGTGCTGGACGAGACCTACGATCACCGGACGCAAGTGGAACGAACAAACGAAGCCTGCAAGAGCTGCGGCCTCGGGCACGTCCACGCCCGAGGCCGCGTCCACGCACGAGTACAAGTGCTTGTGGCACTCTGTCTCCGTGTGATCGTCGCAATCACCAACCACAAACAAGGAGAGAATCCTGGACAAACGAAACTCAAGACCCTGTGACTGATTCTATGACACGCTCCGCAAGTAGCTAATTACTGCCCTTGCCAATTATTGATCCAGGGCCGCCTGTTTTTATTTCGGTGGCTACTCTGCGTGGAACGTCGCCTGTCCAGTGGATCCTTTTGGATTCCGACTTTACCTGAGAGCAACCATTGAGGAGCAATGAATATCTAGGTCGTTGATCTAACCGGAATTCAAGCCACGCAAATAAATGTCTGCCCGTTGGAGAGGCGTCTTCAGTTCCACACTTTCAAATCTTCCTATATTCTTATAGCTAACTGCTAAACTGGAATGTTGCCAAAAATATAATATACTCTGCAACCAATGTCTGTATATGACAGTAACAACGGGAGTTCTCCCTCCTGTGACAACACCGATGACTGAAGATAAGACTGTTAATTATGATGCTCTCGGCGATCACGTCCGTCGACTTGAACGCGCTGGTGTTGACGGGATTATTCCATGTGGATCTACGGGCGAGCGAGCTACATTAACACGTTCAGAACATAGACAGGTGATCGAAAGCGTTGTCGATGCGGTAGACGTTCCCGTTTTAGCAGGTACGGGAGCGAGCTCGACGCAAGAAGCTATCGATCTAACGAAAGAAGCTCAGGACATCGGTGCCGATGGAGGCCTTGTTATTTACCCTTATTACAGCTGGCCAACAAATAAAAATGTGGTACGACATTTCAGAGCCATCGCTGATGCGGTCGACATCCCGATCGTAATTTACAACATCCCAAAAAGAACCGCACGTAATCTCGAACCCGATGCGGTGGTTAAGCTAGCGGAACACCCCAATATCGCTGGTATCAAGGAATCATCAGGCGATATCAACCAAATTTTCGAGATATTGAAACGAACGGCGGATCTCAACTTCGATGTTCTCGCTGGATTCGATTCACAGGCGCTCGCGACGATCTTGATGGGGGGAACAGGCGTAACGAGTGTTGCGGCGAACGTATTCCCAGAAACGGTTTGTGGGTTGTACGACGCGGCCATCAACCAGGATCTTGAGAGGGGTATTCGACATCACAACGACATTTTAGAGATGGAAGAAATGATGAATCTAGAGACGATTCCAATTGCCGTGAAAGCCGCTCTCTCTTTGCTGGAGGTGCACGACTCGCACGTCCGGCCACCACTATACAACGCCGACAAAGAGACGTTTGCCACGCTGGAACAGTTTTTCGCCGATCGTGATTGACTTAAATAAACTGGAGCAAGGCAGCTTGATTTTATAATTTCAACAAAATTTTAGGTGGCGGTGATAGCGACGTCCTTTTGTAGTCAATATTGGATTGGCTTAACCTGGGTCTCAATACCTAGTGTAGAGGTTACGGATGACTCTTACTGACCGATGTCGTAGGTAGTTACGTCAAACCGACTCAAGAAATGAGACTATCGGTAGTTCCCATCGACCCTGATTGCTAACTCGATTTCTGGTGCTAAATGAACGTGCTGAAAATGATAGTCCCTGTGGATCAGGTAAAAACAGGGGTCTCAAGCCAGTGAGAGCGTCGCCACCGAGAGAAGATCCGTAGCTATCGCTCATCTAATAGGCGACTGCTGGACGCGGGCTAAACCCGCCCGCGTCCAGTTGACTGTAGGTCGCTGGAATACCAACGCCGTTGGTTGGTGCTTCCCATTTTTGGTTCGACCTGAATTTGAGACGTGATCAATCCACTCTCGGAATACCTCGGACCGGAACCAGATAGGGAGTGCTTATCCAAACGGACGATCAGCCAGAGGTTTCGTAACAGAAAGCTAACGAGAACGAACAGCAATCGAACGACCGAATCGGTGGAGGTTGTAAGCACATATGTTTCGCGCATCGTCCGGAAGGTTGGCTTAAAGATAGAGCGTCTCTGGTAAGGGCTTCGACTTTTCTCGGCGTGTGTTCTGACCGACCGCACGTCACGTACGTTTGCATGAGCAATCCTGTCTGTCCCGGTTCCCCTGTTGATAGGAAACACACACCGTGAACAGGAAGCGCAATTCCCGCTCGCCTCCCTCGTACTTCACGTACTCCGTCCAGTAGGAGACTGTTGTCTCCTGTTTCTCGGCCATCTACTTTCCACGGCGGATAACCGGGAGAGCAACTATACCCAGGAGTGATCAGCGCAACCTTTGAACATCTGGAAGGAACGTCCCGGTCCAATCACTAGCGAAACTCAGCCGATGGCTAAAGCGGAGAAATCTCTCGGTGAGGAACACTCTGAAGTGATATCGATCCGTGAAGATCTCTGGCGAGATCTCGCGCTTCAGATCTTTCCACAGTGGTTCGATGTCGTTCAACGTCGGTGAATACCACGGGATGAATATAAACTCGACATCGAGTTCGTCGGTCCGTTGTTGGGTGAGGTTCGCGTGATGAGAGCCGTAGTTGTCGGCTATGAGTAGAATCAGGTCAGGCGGATTCTGCTCGTGTACCTCTTCGAGTGACTCAACAATCGTCTCCTTGACCAATCGTTCTTTGAACGTGATCACGCTCTGTCCGGTGAGTGCGTAGAACCCAACCGACCGTCTAGGAAACGTTATCACCGGTTTTCGATTTTCACTGTCCGATCAAACGACCACATTAGCTGAGAATTGTCGAACGGCTGGGCCACGCTTCATCGAATGAATCCGAACACGACCAGTTCTTCTTATTTATCTGGCTCCTCGGAGAGAATCTCTTCAGCATCGTCGGATCGTCGTGGATCCATCGGCCGCGGTTTGGCGTAGTTCATTCCTGCTTCTCGAAGTTTTCGGCTAAGATGAGAGGGATGGTATGTGATGTTATATCGGTCCTTGATAAGCGTGTGTATCTGATTAGGAGTCCATGGCTGGCCCTCTTCGAGAATCACACAGACTTCGCCACACTGTTGCGGGGTGAGCTTCGGCGACCGGCCGCCTCCGAAGCGTGGGCGCAGACCCTCTACGGCGCCATCATTCCACGCCAGTGCCCACGGACGTGTCGGGTTCTTCCTGATAGAGGTTCTTGATGTAACACAGTCGCTGGACGAAACGGGTTTTGTCTGTCTCTTGTGCCGATTCAATTGCTTGTTCGAGTTCTTCCTCAAACAGATGCCGCACCAACAAACCACGCTGACTCTTGCTCATCGAAAAATATAATCTTCCAAAGGAGCCAACGCTTTCGCAGATCACTCTAGCACTAGTCGCTTGATTGTTCCCTGGCGATGAGCACGCGGTCAGTGAGGAGTTCAGATACCTCGAATGGAAGCGCTGCGACGTGGTTGAGCAGTAGCTTGACCGCGTCGCTCTTTGATTCGTCACCACCGACTGGTGTGACCGTGACGACAGGTGGCTTGGCTCGACAGAGGACAAACCCAGCGATGTAGCGATGGCACTGAGAGGTGCTGTCGTGTGGTTTTGTGTGGCACAGATCGCCAGCAGCAGCGTGTAGGTAGTCGTGATAGTGGATGTCGACGACGTCGAGGCAGACGATCCTCGGGCTAGGGCCGAGGATCATTGCCCCCTCCTGAGCGAAGAGATAGTTGACGATAGTCTCGAGTTCCTCCGGCGGGACGGTGTGAAACTGCGCAAGCGTGTAGTCGTCAGAGTAGGTTTCACGAGTGGTTTCGGCGACAGCTTTGATGTATTTCTGATCGACAGCGGCTTGTGGGAGTGTGCGACAGATAATCTTGGAGTTGAAGCCGTAGCTTTCGACTCCGGGGACCGGTATCTCTGCGAGGAGACCCTCCGCTAAGGTTTCAAGCTCAGAGGCCGTAGGGATAGTGTCTGGATGGTATAGGTAATTCACAACACCCAATCAGACGCTTTCTGAAAATCTGTCAGTTGTGACCATCTGTTGAATCGATGGGAACTACCGAATATTGGAAACACATATGTTGAAGAACCTAGATCACAGTTAACCTAACACTTATCACAGTGGTATTCAATGTTAGCACATGGCGCAGGTTAAACTGAAAAACTTACGAAAGGTATTTGACGTTCCTGGTAGCAAAGAAGTCGCCGTCGATGGTGTTCACACAACTATCAAAGACGAACAACTGACGACAATCGTTGGCCCGAGTGGTTGCGGGAAGACGACTTTACTCCGGATGATTGCGGGCTTGGAAACGCCGACTGAAGGGAAGATTGACTTCGACGGCAAGGACACAACAAAAGTAACTCCCCAGAACCGCGGTGTTTCGATGGTTTTCCAGAGCATCGCGCTATTCCCGTATATGTCCGTCCGGAAGAACATTGCGTATGGGCTTAAATACGAAGACGTCCCTTCTGAGCAGGTCGAAACGCAAGTAGAGGAGATGGCAGAAATGCTGGGTATTGCAGAACTACTAGATAAGAAGCCGGGACAGCTCTCTGGCGGACAACAGCAGCGGGTGGCGCTGGGACGCGCACTCATCCGCGATCCAGAAGTATTCCTCCTTGACGAACCGATGAGCAAGCTAGATGAACGGATTCGGACTCGACTACGTTCAGAATTAAAAGAACTACAAAAAAAGCTGTCGACGACATCGGTTTACGTTACTCACAATCAGGAGCAGGCAATGACACTCTCTGATGAAATCATCATCATGAATGACGGAAAAATCGAGCAGCAGGGTACTCCGTCGGAAGTTTTCCACGAACCGGTCAACACTTTTGTCGCCGGGTTCATCGGTTCGCCGAACATGAACTTATTTGAAGCCGAAATTGGAAACGGTGAACTCGTCGTCCCGAACTCAACGTTACGATTGGACATCCCCCCTAGCGTTCTCCCAGAAGCGGAGTCATCGATGCAGAAAATCACGATGGGCATCCGCCCCTCTCGCCTCCAAGTCTCCACCGATCCATCGGTCGGCCCGTTACAGGGAACGGTATCCATCATCGAACGATTAGGGAATAATAACATTTTACATATTGACAACGACGATCTTGACTGTGACCTCCAAGCTGTAACAACTAATCTGAACATTAGTGAGGATGATTCACTGGGTATTTCGTTAGATCTATCGGATGTTCACCTCTTTAATTGGGAGACCGGCGAAGCGATAACGCACGGGATTAAAGAACCGAGTAGCAACATCACCTCCCCAGAAGGTGTCAGCAGTTAACAGTATCCAGAAGTAATCACAGACGAACAAGAGGTGAAGTTGCTCTGCTGAGCGTTCCGAAGTGAACTACGAATATGGCAACAGGCAGCCGCAGGGTAAAACAGAGATATCGACCAGTTATCAACGTTGGAAGTAATCGTTCGATGGTCGAGTTTTGTTACCAATTCTGTGCTTCACCTAGACTGCTTGTTATTATTTAACATTCGCGCCGGAGGTAGAGATGGACTCATTGTCAAATGACCTGTTGCACGACTACGAGATTAACTCAGACCTATCGAACAGTGGTCATTAGCAGTAGGATTAGTAATTTTTAAGATAGAAAGTCGGATCCTTGGTATGCATAACACCAGATCCAACACCCGCGAAAATACGGTTGAATCTCATAAGGCTGCAGTTCGTGTGTTCCTCCGAACTCATGGAGAAGTCGCTTCGAAAGAGGCACTCCACGTTGGCACCGAGGTGCCAGCGTGGTATATCAGCCACATCTCCTCTACGGATGCGTTCTACACCTCGCTGAACCATAACGGCAAATACAATACTAGCAATCATATAGTTGGTCACCGCTCTACTCACGACGGCTTCTGGCGATCGGAGGTCAATGACGACACCACCGTCTTTACCGGCACCGAACTACCAAAGCCATTCTCAAACACCTCGCGTTCCGCCGTCCATCTGGACTTACACCCGCTAAAGCCATCCGTTCTAGTTTAGGAGAGTTTCACCCGACCAGACATCGTTGTAACTACCTGTCAGAGAAACCCGGTAGAATGTATGGGCCATACACCACTGGATTCAGTAATCGTTCGTCGGATTCAAAGAGCGTTTCCCTCTGATGAGTTGCGCGAGCGCGCTCGCGCAGCGAATTTCGTTGAGTGGGAGCGCAAGTTCGACCTTATCGCGCTGTTTTACACACTCTCATTTGGCTTTGCTGCCGGATCAGACCGCTCTCTACAGGCATTTCTCGAACGGTACGTCGAAATGGCTGACTGTGACGAGCTTTCCTACGCATCCTTTCACGACTGGTTCGAACTGGGTTTTGTTGCACTCCTTCGAGAGATTCTCGATGAGCTATCGAGAATCTCGATACTAGGCGAAAAGATCTAAACGGCCGTCTCGAACTCTTTCGAGACGTTCTTATCGCTGACTCAACCATCGTGTCGTTGTATCAAGACGCCGCTGATGTCTACGCAGCAACTGGTGACGATCAAGCTGAGCTGAAGCTCCACCTCACCGAGTCACTTTCTACGGGCCTCCCGACACGGTTCCAAACGACCAGCGGGAAAACGCATGGCTGGAGTCAGCTACCCACCGGCGAGTGGGTAGCTGACGCCCTCATAATGCTCGATTTGGGCTTCTACGATTTCTGGTTGTTCGACCGTATCGACCAGAATGGCGGCTGGTTCGTCTCTCGTGGTAAAGACAACGCGAACTTCGAAATCGTCGAAGAACTACGGACATGGCGGGGTAACAGCATTCCGCTGGAGGGCAAGTCGCTGCAGGCCGTCCTGGGCGACTTGCATCGACAGGAAATTGACGTGCGTATTATTCCCTCATTCGACCGCAAACGGGGTCGGGCGCAAGCACGACCCGGACATTCCGATTAGTTGGCGTCCGGAACGCCGAGTCCGAAGAGTACCATCTCCATCTGACGAACCTGGAATCTGGGCCAGTCCGTGCCGTCTATCGAATTAATTTTGAGCGTGCAATAGGGTATCAAAGAATGGGGGATTGCCGGATATGGGCTCTGTACTTCCGATACCTGGTGCTGGATTTTACGGATATCGGACGCTCCGGCGGAGGTTGTAGACGGTGGCTCTGAGCAACATTTCCCGGAACTCAAGTCACCAATGTCGCGCATGTACGGTTGCGTCGAGCGTGCGCTTCATGCTTGAGAAGACGGTTTCGTTCATCGACCGACGGTTGTACCGATCACGCTCCATGCGGGCGTTGTGAGCGTGTTCGAGCGGATTCATGATACTGTGCTTGATAAGCGGTCTGATGCCGTTGTCGTGGAGTTCGTCTCGGAAGGCTTTCGTGTCGTACCCACGGTCAGCAGCGAGACTTCGCAGGTCGATCTTCGCATCATGTTTCTTTGAGGTGGTCAAGCGGATGTCAGTGACGTACAGCATTTCCACATCCACGAAAGCAGTGACTTTCAGCGCCCGGACGCGGTATTCGCGCGGTTGGCGTAGTGACACCTGGGCTGATGACGATCGAAGCCAGTCGAATCAATGGCGGCGTGGCCAGTGCGTTTCTTGGCGCTTCCGCCGAGGAACGTACCCCACGTCTTAGTTGAAATCCGTGCAAACCACATGCGAAGAACGGTGTATTGAGGCAACCGTGTGAGAGAAATTTCTTCGAGGACGCCGGGAATTTCGCCGACCAAATCCACCGTCTGGTAGGGTTTGCTCAGCTCGATCCGGAGTGCATGAACCATGAGCATTGCCCATCCAGCGAACCCATCACCCCTTCGGGGTCGACGGGTTCGTCTGGGTTCTCGACAGCTAATTTGGCCTTGGCGACCGTTACACGGATGAAGAGACGGATTTCTGATCTCGAACCAACATGTCTCTTCGCTTTCTAGGGCAATAACGAAGCTGCGGCATCTCTGTCTATCGAAACTACAGATCCCCGATTTGCAACCTCTTTATTCAGAAGCAGCTCACCCGAATCAATATCTATCTTCGACAACCTCGGCGATGAATTCGCCAATCGTTAGCGACGACGTCAGACCGGGTTTAGGTCGCAGGAGGTGCGTCGATCGTTCGCCATGCGCGAAAACCGACCCGTCGATGAAATCGCCGTTCTCATCGATCAAATAGTGTGTGATTCCAACATAGCTTGGTTTGATCTCATCCATCTGTATTGATGGAACGAGCTTTTTGCATTGGTTGAAGAACGTTTTTTTGCGGTACGTTTTATTCAGTTCCCACCACGCGATTCGCATTGTTTTCGGGGAGGTTAGAAATTGCCAAAAGTTGGGCGACGAAAGCGTCCTATAGATTTCCGACAAATCAAACTCTGTTTTCCCATAGGTGTCTATTCCGAGTGCGATCATTCCGGTCGGCCCAACGATCACTTTGTTGTCCGGTCGGCGAGTGAAATGTACCTCCACCTGATTCGGAATTCGCGGTGGCATTGACGTCGGATACACGTTCGTATTAATTAGATCTCGACTCTTCGGGGCGAGTTCATAGTATTGGCCACGCAGCGGGATCATGCTTAGATCCGTGGCGATATCCAGCCGATGGGCGATTCGCAATGCCGAGGAGCCGGCGGCATTGACTAAGTACCCTGCATCGATTGATCCCTTGTTTGTCTTGATATCCGTGTACCCGTTCTTTTGACTGACACCCTGAACTTCATGTCCTAAATAAAATTCCACACCCTCGGACCACGCCTCGTTAGCCATATGCGTTGTGATCGTCTCGCCGTCGACGGTCGAAGAGTCGGGGGTATAGAGCGCTGCTCTCCCCTCAACATTCGGCTCTAACTGATGTATCTCTGCCTGGCTGTCAAGGAATTCCAAATCGATGTCGAGTTTTTCGACGCGCTCTCTGACATTTTGCAGTTCGTCCACCTCTTCTTCAGTGCCGCCAACAAGGAGGAGCCCGGTATCTCGGATAGGTAGGTCGTTCTTTTGGCAGTAATCCCGAAGGCGTTTGCTGCCTTCAATCGCAAATGCGGCCTTCCTGGTCCCAGGTTTCAATTCCAAGGCCAAACCCGGATGAAGGACCCCAGAGTTGCGACCACTTTGGTGAGCCGCCAACTGATACTCTTTCTCAATGATGCAGATGTCATACTCTGTCCGTTCACTGAGGTGCTTTGCGATTGAGATACCAAAGATGCCTCCTCCAATAATGGCGATGTCATGGTCTGTATATGTCATTTTATTATATTTGTATATTTATTATAATTAGTTTGCTATCATTTCATGTTAGGTTTTAACCTAGTTAGAAGTCCATTTTGCCTGCTCTTACCTAAAGATTGTGTTGAGGAACATCTTTGGATTAGAGGTTGTAACTGACTCATAGCAATACCTGATCCGACCACGGCAGAAAGTGCGATTCGAGGCCGAATCAACTCAGACTGAAGCACGAGGTCACAGCCTCACGAGAACGCAGGCAGAAACAGTGATTTACCCGTTAATTGTCCGAACCTATCGTGGTTTATCCCTACAGATCTGGTCCGATAGCGTGATTTTATCCACAACCAAAAATTTTATCTTCTGGTAGAATAGCCTTAATCAATATGCGACAAGGTAAGCAATCGCAAAGCGAGCAGAGAGTAACGACCATACCCAGCATCGGACGGCGGAAGTACCTCACTGCGACAGGGACATCTGTTGCTGCACTAAGCGCGGGTTGTCTCGGGGGAGGTTCGGACGCGATCGAAATCTCGATGTTATCGGATAGGAACTCCCCGGCGGAGCAGGAGGCGCTGGAATCGGCGTTCGACGAGTGGGCAGAAACTATTGACGCCAATGTCACGCGATCATTTCAGTACGCAGCGTTCGACGAAGCGTTGGAGGAACTGATCTCGTTGATTTCGACCGGGAATGATCCTGACCTCGTATACATGGGGTGGGACGGGATTGGTCTCCTTGCTGCCGGCGGCGCGTTTAAAGATGTTAGCTGGTATATGGAAGATCACATGGAGAACATTCATCCTCAATTCATCGAGAACACAAACTACAGGGACGAAGTAACCGTTATCCCGGGCCAGACTGATATCAACGTGCAGTGGTACCGGCAGGACATCTACGATCAGGCTGGCATCGAGCCAGCGACGACATACGAAGAGCATATAAGCAACATGGAGGCGCTTGAGGACGTTGTCCCAGACGGTATGGCTCCCATCAACGTGCCCGCGAACCCGGACAGTTCAAGCACTTATCAGATGGCTATGACCTACGAGACATCGAACGACGCATACATTATGAGGCGTGAAAGCCTCGACGAACCGCCGGAGGTAATAGCAGATGAAGAGCCGTACCGCGACCGGTTGATAGAGACGTACAGTCATCTTACAGAACTGTACCAAAACTACTCCCCAGATACGATCGATCAGAGCTGGGACGACATTATCCAGATATACGTGACCGAGAACGCGGCCAAGACAATCTACCCAGGTCGGCTATTGAGTCAGGTCAATCAGGATAACCCGGACATCCTCGAACACACGTCGTTCGCAGAGTACCCTCAAGCCAGTGGTGATGCCTCCTACAACGGAATCTCTTTCCTCGCAGGGTTCGGAGTCCCAGAGCGAACCCAGGACGAAGAGCTTGTACTCGACTTCGTTGACTACTTTTTCGACAGCGACGCTTATATCGATTTCCTGCACTCGGTCCCGCTGAACGCGATTCCGACGAACTTGGACCTACTTGATGACGACCGCTACCTAGACAACGAAGTCGTGCAGGCCCAAGAAGAGTATGTCGAGTACGCTAAAGAGATCTTCGACGAGGGCACACAGTATCACTACCCTGACTACACCGCATTGCCCGAAAATGGGGAAGCGATCACCCCATATATGCGAAATCTCGTTGACGGGAATAACCGAATGCCGCGTATGGTAGGCTCAGCGCTTCAGGAGCGGGTGTCGGTAGAAGAGGCAATCGACACGGCCGCGGACGAGCTTCGGGACGCAATTCCACAGTTTGAGCAACAAGTCGAAGAACTACAGCAGCAGTTCGGCTAATCTGGTCTATACCTATTGCCGCTTGGTCATTGGTCTTTAGTTAAGCCTCGCACCTCGGTTGTGTACCGGTAGCGAGTGTCTTTTGGAGAATGGTCGTTGCTGGTGTATTTTCTGAGCGTCTTCAATCAACCGCTCAAGCAGTGGTTGTGGCGAGTATCCTAGAAACTCACCGAGTTTCGAGAGAATTAGCTGGGCGTGCGACCGGAAGGTCGCCGCCCAGCGTTCTGGTGGGAAGACGATCTCGTCATCTGCTACCTCGGTGACTAACCCGAGCAAATCACGGCTCATAAGCAGTGAGAGCAACGCTGCGTACACGAGAATTTCAACAACCGCTGGGTCGGATGTGTCGAACTCATCCAGTTCGTATTGCGTCCTGAGTTCACGAAACAGCAACTCTACCTCCCAACGGCACCGATACAGCGTTGCTAGATCTGACGGCAGAAACTCCTCCCGTGGGAGGTTCGTGATGTAGAGATGGTAGTCGTCGGCGTCCTCGTTGCGGACGCCGACGACACGGAACTGCTTCGTATCTAACGAAC
>LFCJ01001022.1_pt1 | contig 18721 bp, 33 predicted proteins | sample 643141 | NCBI WGS metagenome assembly LFCJ01 (sample SAMN03766243, study PRJNA286221) | soda lake metagenome | biome: soda lake; feature: Kulunda steppe; material: water; isolation source: sample B1-Br-g2 brine of Lake Bitter-1 | place: Russia: Kulunda steppe | collected 2010-07
CATATGGCTCAGATTCATCAGCCTGCATGGGCTGATGCATGGCTGAGCTCACTGGCGCTGGGCAGGGTGTGCTGATCTGCTGCAGTGCCGCAAGGAAGCCTCCATCAGGAAGCCTTCATCAGAAATTGGTTTGCTGTTGATGCTGCCGATGCCTAGATGGTCGTGTTGGTGGGCCATGTGACCTACAGCTGGAGGCATTTTGTGTGCACACAAACACACGCACTCATGTGCGTGCTTACATGCACAAACGCATACAATCTCAAAGGCACATGTTTTGTACTGCTACCTCAAGCGATTGGTGCAGGTAATGCTGCCATTCCCGCCCCAGCCAGTGCTCATACTGGTGCATGCGCCATAAAATCAACCCCAGGTACGACCCGCTGGCCATCAAGGAGCCAGGCACACCGGGCTATGGCGCGGGCAGCAAGCAGCCGGACGCGATGCTGGCCTTCCTCAAGCACTGCTACATCCACATAAGCAGGCAGCAGGCGCTGGCCAGGTGCGCTGGGGCTTGGCAAAGCTGGCCAGGTGCGCTGAGGCGCCGGGCCTGGGGCCAGGTACGCTGGGGCGCTGGGGCAGGGGCCAGGTGCGCTGAGGCGCTGGGGCTGGGCCAAGCTGGCCAGGTGCGCTGGGGCGTACGCAAGTGCACATGTATGTGTGAGGTGTGGGTGTGGGTGGGTGAGGGCATGCATGCTTGTGACCCCTGCAGCCGGTAGTCCAAAGCTTTGGACATGATCTCGGGCTGCCAGCTGCGCTGGCACAGAGTTGGGCAAAGCCCTTCACTCCTTTGGGAAATTGGGGCTGGTGGGCAAATGCTTCTGAGGCATCTGCATGGCGTGGCCAGCAGGGGCACATGTGCAAGGCATGTTGTGGTGCGCAGCGGCACGACTGCAAGGCGTATGGCGTATCCCTGGCTCTGATGATGGGGCCAACATGCTGGTCACGGTGGACTGTTGAGCAACACAAAGCTAAGTGCGAGGACAGCTGGCCAGCTTGGTCGAGCCAATTTGAGCCACATCCGCGTGCTCATTTGCCAATCTAGCTGAAACGCGATGGGATGGGACACAGCTCTGAGCCGGTGCCCGGTGTGCGCCCTGCATAGGCTGGAAGGCGCAGCCAGACAGTGCCATGCGTGCGTGCGTGTGTGTTGCGCGCAGGCTGAAGGACATGGTCCTGGAGCTGCAAGAGCCCGCGTGCCTGCAGGACCAGGAGCAAGGCGTGCAGGTGGCGGCGGCGGCGGGCGCACGCGCGGCGGTAGCGGCGCTCACGCACCCTGGGCAGGTGGGCATTGCCATGCCTTACCAGGTGCCTGCTGGCTGGGTGCTCCTTGGGGGTGGGGCACAGAGCCTTTGGGTGTTGGGTTGCTCCCTGGAGGGATTTTCTCCTGTACACAGTCCAGGATTAGTTTGGGGTGCTCCTTTTGGAGGGGACTTCGGCAAAAAGTGTGGCAGGATGCATCTTCTGTGCGAGCCAGAGCTCAGAGGAGCTCTGTCTAGGGTGGAAGCTTGGGAGCTCTTCGCGAGGGAGCTGCTTGGGAGGAAAAGTGGGGGCTTCTTCCTCAAAGGAAGGGTGCTGCATGTGGTGAGGAGGCGAAAAGTGTGTGCGCAGGCTGCTTGACCACGCAGCACTCTTGCCAAGCCATCACTACTGCCTCTTGTTATCCTCGCCACCTCACCCCCAAAACCAGAAAAACACTTGCAAGGCTCACTCTGCCGACCTCAGGCTCCCTGCAACCTGTCGCACCCCTACCATGCCTTGCACTGCAGCGCGCAGATGATCCCATCCCCCCTCCACCCTCTTATCTGCCACGCACAATGCCGAGCAGCAGGTCATCCCATCCTCCCTCCTGCCTGTCAAAGTCTTGTCTCTGCCACGCACCATGCCGTGCAGCAGGTGGTCCCGTCCCCCCTGCTGCCCCCCGCGCAAGACCCTGGGGTCTACGCCATGAATGCGCAGGCAGTGGCAGCTGCGGCAGCTGCGGCCAACCCCACGGCCGCAGCTCTGGCGGGCCTCAGGTGTGCGCATGTGCTGTGGATGCGTGCATGTGCTGTGGATGCGTGCATGTGCTGTGCGTGTGCTGTGGCTGGGTGGGTGGGTAGGCTGGGTGTGTGCATGTGCTGTGTATGTATGTGCATGCGCTGTGCGCGTGCCATGTTTGCGTTGATGTGTGTGATTCTTTGTAAGCATGTGCACAGATTTGCGTTATTGTGCTGTGTCTGCCTATGTGTGTGCATGTGCCTGGAGCGCAGGGAAACAAGCAGGCACCCTTAACAGTCCAGTGTACCCCAGGGCATGCATGTGCTTGTGTGTACGTGTATGTTACATATGTACGTGTATGTTACATACGTGTTCCAAATTGTACATATGCTTGCAAGGACCCACTGGTTTGCGTTTGATGCAATCAACTATTACTAAAAGCCCCTAACATTGCCTTCAGACACGATATAGGGTGACTCAGTGCCAAATTCCCCCCCCCTCTCTTCTGCCCTCCCCAGGCCCACCACAGCCATTGCAGGCGCGCCTGCTGCACTCCTGGATGCGAACGGCAACCCAACAGGCGCCGTCACAGCAGCGGCAGCGGCGGCAGGTGGAGCTCCGTTGGTAGCAGGCGCAGGCAGAGGGCAGTGGGCGACCGCGTCCCTGACTGCGCGCGCTTTCCTCAGGCTGGGCATGTGGCAGTGGGCGATGGACGATGTGAGTGCCTGTGGCAGTGGGCGGTGGATGATGTATGTGAGTGCATGTGGCAGTGGGCGGTGCGCGCATGCATGTGCATGTGGCAGTGGATGGTGCACATGCGGCAGTGGACGGTGTGGGTGCATGACTGTGCATGTGGCAGAGGGCGGTGGGCCAAATGACAGCCCTCCTGGTTCAAAGCGCAGAGGGAGGATATTGCTGCTTTGGGCAGAGAGCATGCAAGGATTTTGCGCCACAGGGGTGAGAGCAAACGTGCCTCGGTCAGACAAGCGTGTAGGAGTGCTGGGGGTGAGCACCATTTGGTACCCGACAACTTTTGACCGTGAGCTTGGTCAGAAGAAAGGGGGGGGAGGCAGGGAGACAAAGAGAAAGAGAGTTGGCAGGCCACAAACAGGGAGTGCACTGACTCACAGCTGCACAACCTACTTGGCCTTGCCCTGTTGCTGCGCGCGCAGCGCCTGGAGGGTGGCGATGCCGCCATCACCAACATCCTCACTGCCTTGCGCATCGCCACCGCCACCTCCTCCTCCTGGTCCAAGGCCTGGCACCAATGGGCGCTGTTCAACGTCGCTGTCATGCAGGTGGGCGTGCACCATTGCGCCGGTGTGCAGGCATGCAATGCAGGGATCTGCTCTCCTTGGGAGCATGTGCAGGTGTATGGTTTTCTCATGTGCGTGCGCATGCATGTTGGCTGGGCTCAAAAATGTGCTCATTTGAATTTTCTTTGTTTTTCCTGCATTGGTGTAAAACAGCAATGTAATCCAGCACTCGTCACAATGACTCCAGCATGTCTTGCAAGATGCAGGCAAGAGATGGGAATACGCTCGCCGCTTTACACAAACACACCCATGACCCAATTTCATGTTGCACCCCTTGTCACCACAGCACTACTATACACATGGTGAGGCAGAGCGGGCGCTTGCGCACGTCGCCCCAGCAGTGCGCGGCTTCTTCCGCTCCGTTGCGCTTGGTCAGGCTGTCGGCGACCGGACAGGCAACCTGCAGGTTTGTGTGTGTGTTGTCCCGCGTGTACACGTGCTCCTGTATTGGTTGCGTCTGCACGGTCACGCATGGGTGTGTCTGCATGCTGTATATCTTAGCGCGACTCAATGTGTTTGTGTTCAAATAGCTTTACATGCTGCAGCTCTGCATATGTACTGGGTGGAAGGGTCTACGAAGCTTGGCTGCAGGGTAAGGGTGCCAAACAGGGTTAGTGAAGAAACTCCAGATCAAGGAAATGGGCGTATCTTTGATCAGTTAGCTGGCTTGCATGGTAGAACAATTACAATGCCTTCCTTGTCCAGTTTGCAAGTTCACACACTGACACACCAACACACCAACACGCACATCCATGCCTGCCACTGAATAGCATGCTGCACGAATGAGCCTTGCCCAAAGGTCTCGTCTCCACACCCTCCGTGCACAAAGCTTGGTGCCCCCTATCCAGCATGCCATGGTGCCTTGATGCAGGATATTCTCCGCCTGCTTACTCTGTGGTTCAACCACGGCAGCTACGCAGACGTGGAGGATGCGCTGCAGGAGGGTTTCTCGCTGGTGTCCATTGACACGTGGCTGGTGGTCATCCCCCAGGTGCGGCAGGGCGGCCGTGCGTGCCTTGTCCTTGTCTTTCCATGCGCACAATGCCCACCCAATCATGTCATGTGAGTGGATGAGTGTGTGTGTGTGTGCGCTTCATGCCCACCCTGAGTGAATGTGTGAGTGTGAGTGTGCTCCATGCCCACCTATGCATGCCATGTAAGTCTTTCTTGCAGCACCAGTGTGCAAGCACATCAGGGTAGCCCCCATGCCATGCCTGCGCTCATACATTGAGAGCACAAGCACACTTTCTTCCCATGTGTGCACAGCTTGCGTCCCACCACTGCCTGCTCCCTTGTCATGCACGCCTGCAGCAGAAGCTTGGTGCGGGGTCACACCTCCCTGCACGCACAAAGCAGCCAGCCTGCCTCCTCGGTCATGTGTTAGCAGCACAGGTGCCTTTTGTCTGTGGATTGATCCTTGGGCCCTTGGTCGTGCTCGCCTCATGTAACAAGTGTGCACAACATGCTGTGTGTGCATACATGGGAACTCGTGTGTGCAGGTCATTGCGCGCATCCACACCTGCAACTCAACCGTGCGGCAGCTCATCCACCAGCTGCTGGTCAAGATCGGGAAGCACCACCCGCAGGTGCTGTCCCTTTGGGTATTGCTCCTGTGTAAGCTCGCATTCTCTCTTGTAATTGGCATCCACCAGCTGATGGTAGAGACCAGGGCAGACGATTACTAAGAAGGAAGCGCGTCGTCATCATAGGTTAACATTTCTTATGTTTAATCATTGTTGCCTGCATAACAACGTAATCATGAATGAGCAGCCCCGCCTTCTCCCCCCTCTGTGGCATATGTCATGTGTCTCTGTGTGCATATGTGTGTGTGTGCGTATGTATGTGCGCAATTTATGCAGGCGCTCATGTACCCCCTGCTGGTGGCCACAAAGAGTCAGAGCCCAGGGCGCCGGAATGCTGCGTTTGCGGTACGTGGCCCTTGAAACCTCTCTGATGGAACTGCCACACAAGTGCTGAGGCTTGGAGGTGTGAGATGCTTCTGCCTCATGGCCTGGGCGTGTGAGTTTGATGCGTTCATGGAGGAAGGGAACCTGTTCTCTCCTGGATTACGGAAGAAGTATGGGTCTTTCTTTTGCAAGGATTGCTAGAAATAAAGTATGTCCTGGGGCTCCGTCTGAGGCCTTACTTCTTCCTTGAGGGTAGGTAACAGCTGGTTAGCGGCAGCTGGATGGCAGCCCAGCATGGGCCCATCTGTGCACACCCCTGCATGCAGTCTTTGGCGCTCCACCAAACCTTTGACATCCTTGGAAGGGATAGCCATATGTCAAGTGCATGCACCTCCAGTATACTTGTGTTGAACTCTGAACAGCGCAGGCATTAGCAGGCGCGTTCCCTAGAAAACCTCTCCCTATTGTGCGCTTGCATCATGCTCCTGCTCCTCCCAATGCCTCCCGCCCACCCTTCCTCTCACCTGCCATGCTGCTGCTGCTGCTGCTGCTGCTCCCTTGCAGGTGCTGGACCAGATTCGGCAGCACAGCCCGTCGCTGGTGGAGCAGGCACAGCTTGTCAGCCACGAGCTTATCCGCATGGCCATCCTGTGGCACGAAATGTGGCACGAGGTGTGTTTGTGCATTCTTGTGCCTGTGCACATATGTGTGTATGCCCTGAGCTAGGGTGCGCATGGTTACCCTGTGGTATGGCGTTGGGTGCCAGGTGATTGTGTGGGGGCATGCCTGTGCATGTGTGCCAGGATGTGCACAGCCCCAAGAAAGAGAGTGCAGGTGGTTAGCTTCACATGGCTAGGGGTCAGCGTATAGCGCTATACGGACATCTTGAGCGCTGTATAGCGCTATAAAGCTATATAATGCTTTAATTCGGCATACCACAGGTGCTATATACGCCGGATCTCCCCCCGCCAGCCCAAATTTTGTCATCAAAACTTAAATGCTGGATGGAATATGATGTATGCACCCTTCTTGCTAAGTTAGAAAGGAAAGTTTTCATTTGGTCGCATTTTATGGCGTCGTAGGCTCTGATATAGCGCTATAGTTGGTGCACCTGTGCTACCAGTAAGGGCCAGGAGCTTCATGCACACTATCCTCTCTGCACCCCTGCACCCCCTCTCTGCACCCCTGCACCCCCATTTTGACAGCTATCTACCTGGATGGGTTACCCACACTCATTACCGGCATGAATACATGTGCCACAGCTTGTTTGGGCCCTGTGCTTGTGCCCGTAGCACAGCCGCACCAGCGCGTGAAAGCATGCGGAAGTACCATGGGTGCATGCATGTGTCCTCGTGCGCAGGCATGCCAGTGCAGCTTGTGTGTTGTGTTTGCTATTGTGTTTTGATGACAAGTGAGGCAAAGGGCTGTTTCAGTGAGAGAGAGAAGAAGAGAGCTGCACCAGTGAAGTTGCGCCACTCATGATGCCATGCCCATGCTGCACTTTGCTGCTCCTGGCGCTGCATGCACCCATTCCTTAGCCGTGGGCTCCAGCTACTGTATCTAGTCAAGGCTTTATGCGCTGCTTGCCCAGCTTGTTCACCATAGCAGACATGACTAAGGTGGCACACATTGGAATCGTCTGGGGCAACCTTGCCAAACGCAGGCTTCATCCTCACACACGACATTAACATAATCTGATTCATAGTATTGATTAAGGCCAAGCCCGTCACTCGAGGGGAGCCTGAAACGAGCGAATCAGCTGGGCACCATTATTGCATGTTTTATCCTGAAAATTTATAGCGCTAAACGCTATATACCGCTTTAAGCTAGCGCTGACCCCTACACATGGCGATCCTGTGTGGCATAAGATGTGGCATGAGATACGCGTGCTGTGTGTGTGAAAGTGCATTATTTCTATCATGGGTTTGAGCGTGGCTGAGGAGTGTGCCGCCGCCACTTGAATGATAGACTAACATGGAGGGCGTGATGACTGCCGCTGCCAGGACGCCCGCTGCTTCTGCCGGTGGTGATGGTGATGGGTGCTGACAGCTGCTGCGGGGACTGCTGCTGCTCCTGCTGCATGTTAATTGCTGCTGCTGCGATTGGTGCTGCTGCTACTACTGCTGCTGACTGCTGGCTGCTGCTCTTCTTTCCTGCAGGGCTTGGAGGAGGCCAGCCGTCTGTACTTTGGGGAGAGCAACGTGGAGGGCATGCTGGCCACGCTGCTGCCGCTGCATGACATGGTCAGGCACTCCGGCGCATCCACGCTCAAGGAAATTGCGTTTGTGCAGTCGTACGGCAGGTGAGCTCCTTTTCTGATGCTTAATAAGCAAGCTTTCTGAGCGCGTCACAGAGGCTGGCCAGGCACTCAGGCGCATCCACGCTTGAGGGAGATTGCATCTGTACAAGTTTGCAATCTCCCTCAAGCGTGGAGTAAGGCAAGTCAGGGATCCTCCTGGAGCAGCAGCTGTGCCAGCAGGCATGTGGAGTGTGTTCCTCGCTCAAAGAGGCTTTTGCATCAAGCCATGAGCCCAGGCATGTGTTGCATGTGTGTGGCACAAATGATGTGCCCTATATATGGGTGGGGTGCAAGTCTTGTAGGGGGCCATTGAGCTCTGTGCCGGCCCATAATTTCTTGCAGCTGCATTCTTGTTTGCAAGCTTCAAAGACATAGGATGGCAACCTCGTGTGTCTGGGGCTATCGCTTGGCTGCTTGTGCCTGTGCATGTGAAAAGACTCTCATAGATGTTGTGTTTGCTGGCTGAGATTTGCCGCTGTACACAGCATGCACGCGCACTGCTGGTGCAGAGGGACGGAGCGCACATCAGGCGCTACTGTTGCAGAATGGCCACGTGCTTCTGCAAGGAAAGGGATCGCACGCACAAGCACCCAAATATACATGCTATTGCAAAGAAAGCAATTGCACACACAATCACCCACATGCATGTGCTGCTACAAGGAAAGCAATCGCACACAAAAGCAACCACATACATATGCCAATGCAAAGAAAGCAATCGCACTCACATGCACACATACACGTGCTGCTGCAAGATAGGCACACGCCATGAGCATGGTGCTGCTGCCGCGTAGGGAGCTGGATGAGGCCTACGAGTGGCTGTGCAAGTTCAGGGTGTCCCGGAAGGAGGCGGAGCTGCACCAGGTGGGGGCGCAGAGGGTGACTGCGCTGTGCCTCTGTGGCTTATCCAACACAGCCCCAATGTTTGCACACTTCCATTGCAATTGCAGTCACCTATAAATTTTGTGTGTGTGTGTGTGTGTGTGCAAGTGCAAGTGCATGTGAAAGTTGTGTGTGTGTGCTGAAAGGGAGCTGTTTGGCCTTCAGAAGGAATCCACGCCCAAAATTTTACCTCAGCGTGTCCAACGCATTCCCTTGGCCAGCACAAGTTCGCTGCGCTTCCGGGCCACTGGAAGCTGCTTGTGTGTGTCTGTGTTGTTCTGGAAGGAAGCTGTGCTGTGCCAGGCTCAGGTTTAGCTTGCAAAGGGGTGGTGGCGCTGCACGGGGCAAAGCACACAAGCCTGTGACCCAGTCTGAGCCCAGCAATGTCAAATGCCAAAAGACGCTTGCCACCCACTAACACATTCCCAGCTGTGGCATAAGGGCCTACCTTTGCGTGAGTGAGTGCATGCGTGTGTGCACGTTTGCGGGGGGGGGGGCGAGCGTGACCTCTCGTTACTGATGCAAGAGCTCCCTCCACAGGCGCTCAATATGTCGAGGCATGACTGTGTGAGGTTCTTGGCGCCTATGCTTGCTTGTGCCGCAGGCCTGGGACCTGTACTACCACGTGTTCAAGCGCATCAACAAGCAGCTGCACTCCATGAACACGCTGGAGCTGCAGTACGTGGCCCCTGCGCTCGTGCGGGCTCAGGGTATGGAGCTGGCGGTACCAGGTGCGTGCGTCGCTGTGTGTGCGCAGGTGTGGGTGTGGGTGTGGTGGTGTGGGTGAACGCATGCTGGGGCCTTTGCGATGTGCGGAGTGGAGGTCACTGCACTGTAAATGTGTGTGTGCGTGTGTGGGTGCACTTGTTTGTGCATTTTTGTGTGGGTGGGTGGGTGAGTGTGGATGGGTGGATTGGACCATACTGGGGCAAGCCTTGAGCACAAGCCAAGCGCAAGGCAAGCTGGCTGGCTGGCTGGCAGCAGTCTGTAGGAAGCTGTACAAGTATGTCAATTGCTGTGTATGAAGCAATATGGTTATGTTCCTTGTGAGCTCTACCTTGCCTGCCGCTGCAACTGGTGCTTGTCTAGGGGCTCCTCTGCATTGTGCTCTCCGGCCATGTGATTCATTGCCTGTTGGGAGGATAGTGCTGGGTTGGAGGGCAGGCATCTGTTTCCGCACCTGCTCTTTGTTCAACAGAGGTATGCAGGACACCTGACTTAAACCCCTTACAAGGGATTCATGCGCGTGCAAGCTTGCGCTCGAAACATCCCAACATTGGCCCAAGTTCATCTGTCACAAACCTGATTGCTCACTTCAACACCATGCATGCACATGCACGCCTGTGCAGGCACCTACATCGCCGGCGAGCCCCTGGTCACCATTGCGGCCTTCGCGCCGCAGCTGCATGTCATCAGCTCCAAGCAGCGCCCCCGCAAGCTTACTATCCATGGCGGCGACGGCGCAGAGTACATGTTCTTGCTCAAGGTGCGCACCTCTGATGAGTGTTGTTGGGGCATTCTGATGCATGCTTGCGTGCCAAGCTGAACATCCACAGCAAGACAACATAACAATCAAAAGCATCCGACGCAGTGTGCTCGTTCCTGCCCAAGGTGCGCACCCCTTAACAACAATGAAGCGTTGGCCAGCGTGTGCAGTGCCACAAGGACCTACGGCAGTGGACCCATTCACAAATGTGTGTGTGCATGTCTGCGTGCGCACACACGCGCAGGGCCACGAGGACTTGCGGCAAGACGAGCGCGTTATGCAGCTGTTTGGCTTGGTCAACAACATGCTCGCCAACGACCGCGCCACCGCAGAGCGCGACCTCTCCATTGCGCGCTACGCAGGTCTGTAGATCAGGGGGTCCAGGGTTGCGATTCCTCCTCATCGTCCAACCCCACTACGTAGGTCTTAGGATCAGGGGGAGTAAGGCTCGGTTCCCACCTCAAACCTTTCTTTTGTTCCAGCGCGCTGCTTCTTCTATTCCCTGTTGCTACGGAGTGCTGAATCTGTCAATCCCTTGCTCCTGACTTGCTCCTCATGTACGCCCTGCACGGTCAATCAGCACCACGTCACATCTACACACATGCACGCCAAACTCCCAACATGCCCTCACCCACCTGTGTGCATACTTGCCAACTACACCCACTCACTCTTGTGCGCACTGCCACCAGTCCACCCTTCCCTCACGTGCACTTACCATCAATTTACTTAGTAACTTTACTCTTATGTGCACTAGCCCACCAACTCACCTTTCTCCGTGAAATGCACTTGCAGACTGGCCTTTGGGACTGGCATTTGTCCATCTGTGTGTGCACTCATCAAAAATTCTTGTCTTCAGCTGCGTATGCACATTCTCTGCACCATGCAGTTATTCCTTTATCACCAAACAGCGGCCTAATCGGATGGGTACCCAACTGCGACACGCTGCATGCCCTCATCAGGGAGTTCAGGTGTGTGCATGCGCAAGCGTGTAATTAATTGTGTGTGACAGTCACACACAATTACTCTTGTTGATAAGAATGTCCATGCTGGCATTACCAGACCTTTTGGGGATCACATATTGCTCTTATGCCATTGGGTCAGCCAACAAAGGGGAGGCTCACTCAAAAGCTCATCATCCTTGGCACAACATCCAGATGCTGCAAGGTCGCAGCCATGCCTTTTGACCAGCACAGACCGCTTGGCAGCCCTTGCTTGTCTACAGGTCATATACACTCACACACAGTCCTTGCATGCCAACAGGCTAGTTCCAGATGCATAGACATTTGCACACGCATGCAACATGCTCACACACACGCATGCATGCACGCTCACCATACAGGGAGGGGCGCAAGGTGCCCCTCAACCTGGAGCACCGCCTGATGCTGGGCATGGCACCCGACTACGACCACCTGACCATCATCCAGAAGGTGGAGGTGTTTGAGCACGCGCTGGACAACTCCAGCGGCCAGGACCTGCACAAGGTGTGTGCATGTGTGTGTGTGTGTGTGTGTGTGTGTGTGTGTGTGTGTGCAGGCGCGTGCAAAAATGGATGTGGCACTGGCATGTCCAATTGATGGCATGGCACAAGAGGTCAGCAGAATGCACAATTTGGTGTGGCCCTCTGCAGTTAAGGGTGTGTGAGCACACACTAGGCGGCTAGAACTTGCACAGCGTGTTTACAGGGGTAATAGGGGTTGTCGTTGTTGGTACCCTTATATCTCCTTCCTGCCAGCCTGAAGCTTGCTCAGCTTGATCCGGCACTCTCTGCTTGATCTGGCGCTTAGTTTGATCTCCTACCTGCCAGCCTGAAGCTTGCTCAGCTTGATCTGGCATATTTAGCATGATCTGGCGCTTAGCTTGGTCTCCAGCCTGCCAGCCTGGAGGTTTCTCAGATAAATCTGGCAATCTCAGCTTGATCTGGCGCTCAGCTTGGTCTCCAGCCTGCCAGCCTGAAGGTTACTCAGTTTGATCCGGCACACTGCTTGATCTGGTGCGTAGCTTGATCTCCTACCTGCCAGCCTGAAGGTTCTCAGCTTGATCGGCATTCTCAGCTTGATCTGGCGCTCAGTTTGGTCTCAAACCTGACAGCCTGCCCTGCACCTGCATCAATTCATGATGGCATGCTTGCCCTGCTTCCTGCAATCTCAACAGCCTCACTCCAAAGGAAAGCCTCACACCAAGGAAAGCCTCACACCAGGGAAAGCCTCACACAAAGAAAAGCCTCGCACCAAGGAAAGGATAAGTGCATCAGGGGAATCACTGCCTGTGGATACATTGCCAATGCCTGCGCACTTCTAAAAACAGCCACCTGACAATGCACAGTTTGAGAAGCGCAAGGCGTACACACACAAATGTGTGATCAGACATTAATAGAAAACATTTCTGCGTGGCAGGTCTTGTGGCTTAAGAGCCGCAGCAGTGAGGTGTGGCTGGACAGGCGCACCAACTACACGCGGTCCGCTGCAGTGATGAGCATGGTGGTGAGTGCTGTGATGATGATAATGATGGTGGTGGTGAGATTGTGTGGTGGTGATGGTGAGTGCTTTGATGATGATAGTGATGGTGAGAATGCATGGTGGTGGTGAGAACACGTCGTAGAGCGCATATGGCAGTGGGTGTGCTTTTTTCGTCGAGGGCATACAGTGAAACCATCACATGCTGGGGGGGGGTCCATTCCGCTCATTGTGGGTCAAAAGCTCAAGAGAGCGTACTTTGGATCAAGGCAATGCAGCAAATGGCTGCCGTGAAGTGCTGTAAGTATAGGCAGGCATAACGGATGCGAGCGATCTTTCAGGCACCGATGAGCATAAGATACCAATGAGAGTGGTCTTCCAAGCAGCATGCCAGTCCGTGCATCTTTTTATGCCACCTTGCCGGTGCGCTCTGCGCCAAGCTACCTTGACGCATGCACGCAGGCGCGCACACATGCATATGTGCAAGACGCGGAGCGCCACACATAAGCACCAGCACTGATGGTGCCTCTTTATCCTTTATTGTAGCATGTTTTCATTTCTACGTGGTGTACATTCAAGAAGTGGTAACCGATGGTGCGCATGAGTGGCGCTCTGCCATTTTTGATCCATCGCTTTGTTCCTCTTTCATGTGTGCATGCACGCAGGGCTACATCCTGGGCCTGGGCGACCGCCACCCGTCCAACCTCATGCTGGACCGATACTCGGGCAAGCTCCTGCACATTGACTTTGGCGACTGCTTCGAGGCGTCCATGCACAGGGACAAGTTCCCAGAAAAGGTCAGGAGAGAGCTGCTTTCTCACCTTTGATCTCAGCGATACACTGGTGATGATGTGTAAGGTGTGTTTCAACTTTCCTGGTTGGATATGCAGGTGGTATGGGTATTGGATGGGTATGTGGGCTCAGGCATGCAAGAACTTAGCATGAAAAGGTTTAGGGGAGTGGGGCAGAGGGGTAGGCGTGTGGGCGTGAGTGTAGGTGGGGCTATATGTAAGGATGGGTAATTAGGGTCCAATCGAATGCCAAAGAGACAAAAAAATAGCTTGAAACGAGGCTCTACAGAGCCTAGTCGAGGCTCTTCCCAAACCCTATTTACCCATCCCTAGCTATATGGCCTCTTGTGCACTCCCGCCTCATGCGCACAGTGTGCATGCGCTTGCTTTTGCCGCAGGTGCCCTTCCGCCTGACGCGAATGATGGTGAAGGCCATGGAGGTGGCTGGCATCGAGGGCAACTTCAGGTGGATGTGTGTGCCTGCTCATGGGGCATCCACATCGATCTGCATGTCCTGCCCAGACGAAGGAAGACCTTTTGGGGCTGTGTTTGCATGATGTGCATCTGAGCATGCCCGCGCACACACACTTATGCTATAGTGCATCCTCAGGTGTGATGCCCTGCCCAGATTAGGGACGGCCTTGGGGGCTTTGTTTGCATGGTGCTCGTTCGAGCGCATGCATGCACATATGTCCACACACTGTGTGCACCGCTCTGCGCTCGTCCGTGTGCAGCATACGCACACATGCTGTGTGCACCGCACTGCGCTCGTCCATGTGTGCAGGACCACATGTGAGAACGTGATGCGCGTGCTGCGCTCCAACAAGGAGAGCGTGACGGCGATGCTGGAGGCCTTTGTGCACGACCCGCTCATCAACTGGCGTCTGCTGAACACCACAGACGCGACCCAGGAGCTGGTCAAGGGCGCGTCCGAGCACGGGGGCGTGCCCAACGTGGCTGAACGTGAGTGAGCGCGCGCCCATCAGCAGCAGCAGCACCAGGCTTATCCTCCTGCCTTTTTCAAACAGAATGCATGAGGGAGGTACAATTTTCAAGCTGCATGCATGCTCATGTCTCATCAAACATGCTCTGGTGCACCCATGCTTAATTTTCCAACCTTCCAACCGCCTGATAGCTGCAGCTGTGAGCGGCTTGGAGGCGGCAGAGGGGCTGACCGATGGCCAGATGCCATCGCCGCCGCGAAGGGAGGCGCGCGAGAAGGAGCTGAGGGAGGCGTACCAGCAGATGGGTGAGTGCCTTGGCAGATGTCAGCCTTGTTCGAGCTGTGGCTCATTACGCAGCACCGTGGTTGAAATGAGGCTTTGTTACACAGCATTGTATTTGAGCTGCAGCTTATCACACAACACCGTGTTCGAGCTGCGGCTTATCACACAAGACCGTGTTTGAGCCGTGGCATACCATACAAAAACCTTCTGAGAGCTGTGGCTCCCTACACAGCACCGTGGCTGAGCTGTGGCTGATTACGCAGCATGCGCCCCCCTGCTGACAAGGGTCGGCACCTGAAGGGTGACTTAGCAGGGAGGCATGCAGCATGGTGATCATGCTTTAGCTGTTGATGGTCCATGCTCAACCTTGCATGGTGGTCGTGCTTTGGCTGTCAATGGTTTTGAACCTTGCAAGGTGGTCATACTTTGGCTCCTGATGGTACAGAGGGTCAGCGTTTTGTCTGCTGGTAGCCTTGATGGTCGGAGGTGCCTGAGGGTGTGGACAGGACTGCGTGGAGCTTTGACATGCATGATGGGATGGGATGGGCAACTGCACACAGACGTACCCACACACATCCCCAAACACACACATACACACATGCCTTCACACATGCACGGAACACAACGCCCCTATGCCCTTGTGCAGGCGCAGGTGACGCGAACGAGGTGCTCAATAGCCGCGCGGTGGCAGTGATGACGCGCATGAGTGACAAGCTCATGGGCCGGGACTACACCGTGGATGGCATGAGCCCGCCCAGCGAGAACGACTCCGTGATCGCGCAAGTGAGTGTGGCGTTGGGCACGCGCGTGCACAGGTCGGGCTTGAGCGAAAGGGGTGTTGTTCATGTGCAGTGCACGTGCGCGCGCATAGGGGTGGGCTTGAGCAAAAGGGGCATCGCTCGTGTGCGCGTGCGCGTGCATAGGGGTGGGTTTGAGGTGGGGCCTGTGAGGCGTGCTCGAGGCATCCATCGCTCGCGTTCCTCGCGCGCAAAGCACCTTAGCGTTCCTCGCACACACAGCAGCTTGTGTTCCTCCCGCGCACAGCACCTTAGCATTCCTCGCACGCACAGCAGCTCGTGTTCCTCGCAAGCACAGCTGCTTGTGGGCAGTGGCTGGGGACGGGGGGTTTGCGAGCACGACTCAGTGTGTATCAGAGGTACATGCAGGCACATGTGAGCCTGACCCCACATGCACGTGATGGCATCTGGAACTTTAACCTTGACTTGCACGGGTCACTCTGCAGCCCTTCCTTGCTTCCAAGCAAGGTTGATTATCAAATTTATTGACGCCCATCACACTCGCACACAAATGCATGCACACACACGCGCGCGTCACACACGGTACACATGCACACCAAGGGAGGGCTCAAGAGCAGCGTGGTTGTAGCCGGGCACTTTTCTTGGGAAGCCTGTGCTCTAGCTTGGCACGCACCTTGACGTGCCTATCATGGTCCAGGCCTTGCCTGGCCCTCCCCTCCAAATCGCCACCTTTTTGCTGAAAGCACCCGCCGCTGCCCCCCATTCGCACCTCCTTCCCTTTTGTACACCTGGGGCCAGGGTGTAGGGTGAGTGCACCCACACTTGCTTGCCTTCTGGAAGAATGTGTGGGGAGTTGAGGAGAGGGATCTCTTGGGCTCCTGGGGCAGAGCTCCTGACCGATGCTTTTGTGCCTGCATGCCAATTCCATGCCTCACTGCTGCTCCTGTGCCCCCCCAATATGCCCATCCCCAACCACCGCACTCCTGCCTCCTCGCCGCACCAACGCACGATGTGCTCACTCCTCTCTCCGGTGGCTGGGGTTCTGTGCCCGTGCTTCCCTGTCATGCTCCTCTCCCACTGCCGCGCTTGCGCTCAACCCACCGCCATATGTGCTGCTGGCCGCTCATCTGTTACAGGTTCAACGCCTGATTGCCCAAGCCACCAGCCACGAGAATCTGTGCCAGTCCTACATTGGCTGGTGCCCATTTTGGTGACCGCGCCACACGCTTGCTGGTGCCCCTCCTTCGGGAGACCACACTGCACGTCGGGCTCCTTGTGTGGTGCCCACCTGCTCCTGGCTGCCCGACGCTTGTGGAGGGGTGGTGCCCCTTGTCAGGGAGACCGCGCCGCAGCATGTATCAGAGGCTCCTGGTGGTGCCTTTCATAATTAAGACCTGAGGAGGCACAGCTGGCGCCCCCTGGCATGGCCTGATGCGCTGGCCGGCCCCTCCCTGAGCCTCTGGTGCCCTTCTTGGTGCCCCAGCACCAGGTGCCCTTCTCGGTGCCTATCTTGGTGCCCCAGCAATTGTGCCCCAGCACCTGGTGCCCTCTTGTTGCCCTTCTTGGTGGCTTTCTTGGTGCCCCAGCTCCTGTCCTGCACCTGGTGCCCTCTCTAGTACCCTTCATGGTGCCCCAGCTCCTGTTCCCCAGCGTCTGGTGCCCTTCTTGGTGCCCAACACCTGTGCTGCCCCTGCCATGGATCTCTGGCCCTCTGCTGCTGGCCGGTCGCTGGAGGACTCCACTTAGGCGGGTGGCCCCCCCCCTGTGCCTTGAGCCTCCCTAGCATCCAGTGACTTGTGTATTTATATGTGTGCTCAAGCGTTGGAGCAAGGGGGGCCTCTGTGGCAGTTCTCAGTCTGGTCACCCTGCCGTGCGCCTCCCCTGCGCTTGCGCAATTGAACAAGGGGGCCCTAACTGAGGGTTGGGTTAGGGTTATGTAAGGATGACTTAGGTAGTCCTCAGTCAGGTCCTCCTGCCGTGCACCTCCCCTGCGCTTGCCCATCTGAGCAAGGGGGCCCTAACTCAGGGTTGGTTGACCTCAGGGGGTGTGCCCCCCAGCACATGCGAGCTGACCCCCTTCTGTGTGCCAGCCACAGACTGCTTACCAGCGAGTTGGCCACTGGCTGCACGCTGCTACAAGCGGGCCACTGACTGCCGCCTGACTTCTGTCCATTAACGACCCTGCGCACGATGGCCGCTGCCCCCCACTCCCACAGACTGCCACTGACAGCAGCTGCCCCCAGCACATCCACCCAAGTTTGGTAACCAAACACTTTTCCCCCCTCAGCGGCCTATACGCCAGCCGCAAGGTGGTGCAGCTTTACAGCAGTTGCCGGTTCTGACTCTTAACACAGGGCACAGACGCGGCAGCGCTGCACCCCAGAGGGAATGGTGCTGCTCCTTTGCACAGGCGCTTGCCCTGGTACGGGCCTTGAGGCCTGCTACTTTGCCGGCATGCTTGCTGGTAGTGGGCATAAGGCGCTCATGCGCAAGCAACCCAGCAAATGCGCTCACATCCACCCCTTGTGCGCCTCTGCACTGTGCAACGCCACGTGTTCTGGCTGGGTGGGGTGAGGTAGCAATGTTTGCATGTGAGTGGTTCTGAACCAATTGCTGGCCATGTATTTGAATGTATCTCTCCACACCCCCATTTCTAAGTGAGCCAAAGGCCTGCCAGCTGCCGGATGACAAAGCGACCATGCGATTTTCCAAGCCTTCTTGTCAAGGGCTGTGACATGATGCACTTTAGTCACATGTGTTCCCTTTCATGCTCTCTGCGCTATGTTGCATGACTTGCCTGGCGCTTGCAAAGCATGCTAGGACGCTGCATTGCAAGCACAGCTTTGTGCAGTCGTCTAGCAAACACAGACCCTCTTTCACTGACAAGGACATTCTCTCGAGGTAGCCTGTACTTCTTTAATTTTCTATCATTTCATCCAAGCCTGTTAAAGCGTGCGTACATGCTCTGTGCCTCCCTGCCTTTGTACCATACAGTTGTTCTAGTGTTATAAGAAGGTGTTCATGTAGGATGACAGGTTGCGACAGTACTTCAAAGTAAACTCCTGCTTGTAACAACTCACTGCACTGCAGTGGCACTAGCTGGTAAGGTTGGAAAAAGGTGAAGATGTATAGCTGGTAATTTCAAAATAGTTAGCAAGAAGTGTGGTTGGGCATGCCAGAGCAGCCCCCTACACCTAAATTGGACATCTCCTCGAAAACAATCTGGAATAAGAATTTAGGATTTTTGTAGGGTGTTCCTCCTGCCTATTGTACGCTGCCTTGCATGATGTAGTTTTCTTTCTTATTCTACAGCCCTGACTTGCGCAATCCCATAGGCACTAAGTTAGGCAACGAGGACAAGGCCTTCAGAAAGAAAAGAAAGAAAAACTACGCAAGCAGCAAAAAGCTCCTCACATCAATTAAGGAAAAGGAGCCACTTGGGAAGAAAAGCCCCTTCACCAGAAAAGAAAAGGGGGGGTCAGTGAGGATCAGGAGAGTTGCAAGCAGACAAGCTAGCAGACCTCTCCTGATTGGTTTGAAGGTGGGGAGAATGCTCAAGAGAACGTCTGGTCTGGACAAGCTTATGAGCATAGTGCACAGAATGGGCATGGAGTTTGAGAGCAAGTTTC
>LFCJ01001023.1_pt1 | contig 18710 bp, 18 predicted proteins | sample 643141 | NCBI WGS metagenome assembly LFCJ01 (sample SAMN03766243, study PRJNA286221) | soda lake metagenome | biome: soda lake; feature: Kulunda steppe; material: water; isolation source: sample B1-Br-g2 brine of Lake Bitter-1 | place: Russia: Kulunda steppe | collected 2010-07
GCTGCGCGAACCTACGATCAACTCTGGGCAGCCGTCGGCCAGGTCTGCGACCTGTTCTCAGACGAGGAGTGCTACAACTTCTTCAAGGCAGCAGGCTATGAAGCCGATTAACCGCGACACGCTCTAGAGCATGGTGCGCAGGTCCGGTCCCCAGCCCTGCGCCACACGCCCTATTCTATCACCTCGTCAGAGTCGATGCCCCACAGCGCCTCGCGCCTGGCCCATCCGCGCTCGCCGCCGGCGTTGAGCCGGCACCATTCGCTCCCGCATTCGAGCAGCCGGGCGATGACGCCCCGCTCCAGATGCGCAACGGCGGGGGCGCGGTCATCGGCCTGCAGGTGCAGTGTCGCGCGCTCGGACGCGATGCGCACCGTGCGCACCCCGGACAGGAGCGCGTAGTGCATCCAGCCGCCCTCACCCTCCGAATCCTCAACCCGGCGCCAGTGCTCGAATTCCGCCGTCACGCGCAGCGGCATGCTGCGATGGCGAAAGACCCAGTCGATCCGGTGCGAGGTGGCCGGCCCGCGCCGGGCGTTCGCCTCCTCGGCATTGAGCGAGACATAGCGCGGCAGCGGCAGGTCCGTGACCGGACCGCGCTCGCCGGCGCCAGCCGTCAGCATCGCCGCAAGTGCCAGCGCGCAGAGCCTGGCCGTGGCGTATCGCATGGTTGTCGTCCGTCTACTGCCCTTGCCTGCAGGGCGACGGCCTCGCGCGTCTTCGTGGCGCTTGTGCCCGCTCCCTGATTACGTCACCTTGCCAGCAACGCAGCGCCTTGCAAAGCAGGAAGGAGGGGTCGCATGCCCGCACAGCGTCTGAGTGTTGTCGTGACGCGACGCTTGCCCGAGCCCGTTGAGACGCGGCTCAAGGAACTCTTCGATGTGGAGCTGCGCGATCCCGACACGCCGATGACGCGCGAGGAACTCGCCGACGCGATGCGCCGCGCCGATGTGCTCGTGCCCACGATTACCGACGAGATCGATGCGGGGCTTCTGGCGCAGACGGGCGAGCGACTTCGACTGATCGCGAATTACGGCGCCGGGGTAGATCATATCGACGTGACCACGGCGCGCCAGCGCGGCATTCTGGTCTCCAACACGCCCGGCGTGCTCACCGAGGACACCGCCGACATGACGATGGCGCTGATCCTCGCGGTGACGCGGCGCATTCCCGAGGGCCTCGCGGTCATGCAGCGCGGTGACTGGTCCGGCTGGTCGCCGATGGCGCACCTGGGCGGGCGCATCGCGGGGCGGCGGCTCGGCATACTGGGCATGGGCCGGATCGGGCAGGCCGTTGCCCGGCGTGCGCAGGCCTTCGGGATGCAGGTGCATTACCACAACCGCAAGCGGCTGCGCGCCGAGGTCGAGGACAGCTTCGGGGCGCGCTACTGGGAAAGCCTCGATCAGATGGTCGCGCGGGTGGACATCCTGTCGATCAACTGCCCGCACACCCCCGCGACCTTCCATCTGATGAATGCGCGCCGGCTCAAGCTCATGAAGCCGTCGGCGGTGGTCGTGAACACCTCGCGCGGCGAGGTGATCGACGAGAACGCGCTGACGCGGATGCTGCGCAACGACGAGATCGCGGGGGCGGGGCTCGACGTGTTCGAGCATGGCCACGAGATCAACCCTCGGTTGCGCGAACTGAGCAATGTCGTGCTGTTGCCGCATATGGGATCGGCGACAGTCGAGGGGCGCATCGAGATGGGCGAGAAGGTCATCATCAACATCAAGACCTTCGAGGACGGCCACCGCCCGCCCGACCAGGTCGTGCCGGGAATGCTCTGAGGTTACGACTCCACCTGCTGGCGCGTCGAGCGCGCGAAGTCGCGCAGGAGAACCCGGTAGAAGCCCTCCGCGCTCTGCGTGGCGCTGTCGAAGACGGCGCGCCAGCGCGACTGCGCCGCCTCGCCCGCCAGCGACTGGATCTGATAGCTTGCCATCACGCGCCCGCCGCTGTCGACGATGCGCACCGTGCCGGTCATGCGCGACTGATCACGACCGAACGCGGTGCTGCGCCCTCCGGCGACGTTGAGGCTCGCGATGTCGATCTCCATGCGCGCGCCGTCGCCGCGCCGGCTGCGGAATTCCTGGCCGAGCGCGGCCTCGAGCTCGGGGGCGAGGCGCGAGGCATAGTCGCGCGCCGCGCCGCTCTCGAAGGCGGTGCCGGTGGTGGTCACCTCGAATTCCGAGAAGGTCAGCGACCGGGCCGCCTCGCGGCTGAGCGGGTTGGTGCGCGGCTCGGGCGTGCAGGCGGCGGCGGTGAGTGCGACGATTAGTACAATAAGCAGACGGGTCATGCGGACCTTTCCGTGTTGTTTTTTAAGGGGTATGTGCGAAAGCCTAGAGCTGTGCGCCGCCGGGGCAACACCGGTGTCAGCTCATGAGGAGGCCGAGCACCACCAGCATCAGCCCCAGCACCGACACGCCGAGCGCGGCCATGTTGTAGATCACCAGCCGCTGCAGCCGGGCGCGCAGCGCCTCCTCGCCAAGCCCGGCCCGGCGCGCGCGCAGCACCGCCAGCGCGCACCACAGGATCATCCCGACACCGCAGAGCGCGGCCGCCGCGCCCAGCCAGATCAGCCATTCCATCACCCGCTCCCGATGCTGCGCCATGCCGCTTGCCCGTGCTCCCTCCGCCGGGTAGGCACGCGCGGCAGGCATAACAGACGAGGCCGAGATGAGCGAGACCGGGACCGATTCAAGCTACCATGTTGCCGCCGAGGAGCTGCGGCAGTTCATCGAGCGCTTCGAGCAGCTCGAGGCCGAGAAGAAGGACATCGCCGACCAGCAAAAGGAGGTGATGGCCGAGGCCAAGGGGCGCGGGTACGACACCAAGGTGATGCGCAAGGTGATCGCGATGCGCAAGCGCGAACCCGACGACATCGCCGAAGAGGAGGCCGTCCTCGAGATGTACAAGTCCGCGCTCGGCATGAACTGAGCAGGGCGGGGCCCGCAGCGGGGCCCCGCCAGCGTCACTCGCCCGGTTTGGGCGCGGCCTCCTCGGCGCGGGTGTATTTCTGCACCGCGAAGACAAGGCCCCCGACGGCGAGGCCGATGATGTCCGAGATCCAACCGCCCTGGATCATCGCCACCGCCGCGACCAGCAGCACGACCCTGAGCGCCGGACCGAGCAACCCGAACAGCCATGCCTGCACCGCCGAGGCCAGCAGGAAAATCCCCAGAAGTGCTGTCGCGGCGACGTGCAGGATCTCGTACCACTCGCCCTGCATCAGCATCGGCGAGGAGTAGAAGAACATGAACGGCACCACGAAGGCGGCGAGCCCGATCTTGAAGCTCTCGACGCTGGTCTTGAGCGGATCGGACCCCGCGATCGCCGCCCCGGCATAGGCCGCCAGCGCCACCGGCGGCGTGATCGCCGACATCACCGCGAAGTAGAAGACGAAGAAATGCGCCGTCAGCGGCTCGATCCCCATGCGCACGAGGCCCGGCGCGATGACGCTGGCCGCCACCGCGTAGGCCGCCGTCGTCGGCATCCCCATGCCGAGGATGATCGACACGCACATTGCGAAGAAGAGCGCGAGAAGCTGGCTGTTGGCAGCGAGCCCGAGCAGCATCGAGGCAAAGCGCGAGCCCACGCCGGTGAGCGCGATCACCCCCACGATGATCCCGGCCGCCGCACAGACCGCGACGAGCTGCAGCGACATGCGCGCCGCGATCTCGAGCGCATAGGGCACCATGCGCACATGCTCGGTCGTCTTGGCGACGGCGGTGGCGAGGCGTGTGTCGTTGCGGCTCGTCATCACGACGGCGCCGACCGCCACGGCGCTTGCGACGAGCGAGGCCAGCAGCTGCAGCCAGCCCACTTCGGCCATGCCGTGGATCGCGATCTGCGCGAGCACGTAGATCGGCATCACGGCGATCACCCACAGGAACAGCCCGAACAGGTGGTTGAAAAAGCCGTCTGCGCGCTCCTCGATGAGAATGCGGAAATAGCTCACGACGAAAGCGGCGATCATCGCGTAGGTGCCCGCGCGGATCACCGAATAGCCCACATAGAGCGCCGCGATCAGCATCACGATGGGGATGAACAGGTAGGCGCGCTTGGCCATCACGCGGAATTTCGGCAGCTCCGAACGCGGCAGCCCGCGCATGCCGAGCCGCAAGGCCTCCTTGTCCACCATGAAGTAGACCGAGGCGAAATAGAGCAGCGCCGGTATCAGCGCGGCGATCACGATCTCGGTGTAGCGGATGCCGGTGATCTCGGCCATGATGAACGCACCGGCGCCCATGATCGGCGGCAGGATCTGCCCGCCCGAGGATGCGGCGGCCTCGATCGCCGCCGAGGTCTGCTTGCGGTAGCCGACCTTCTTCATCAGCGGAATTGTGAGCGAGCCGGTCGAGACGACGTTGCCCGCCGAGGTGCCGTTGATCATCCCCATCAGCCCGGAGCCGAAGATCGCGACCTTGGCCGGCCCACCGCGCGCGCCCCCGGCGGCGGCGAAGGCGAAGTTGATGAAGTATTCGCCCACCCTGGTCGCCTGCAGGAAGGCGGCGAAGGTGATGAACAGAATGATGTAGGTCGATGACACCGCCGTGGTCGGGCCGAGAATGCCGTTATCGGTGTAGACATAGGTGAAGAAGCGCTGCACCGAATAGCCGCGGTGATTGAGCAGGCCGGGCAGCCAGGGCCCCACAAAGCTGTAGATCACGAACACGCCCACGATGATCACGAGTGCGTTGCCCGTCAGCCGCCGCGTCACCTCCATGATCAGCAGCACCCCCGCGATCGCGGCATACATGTCCGCCGGCTGCGCCATTGCCGTGCCGGCGCGCATCCGCAGGATCGGGGCGTAATGGATCAGATAGGCCGCGACGATGATCGCCGCGAGCGCGAGCAGAAGATCCGGAAGCGCGAGCCGTGAGCGATCCGTTTCGGGATAAAGCCAGGAGGCGAGAAGCGCGATCACGGTGCCGCCGACAAGGGGGATGCCGTGGCTCGTGACCGCGAATTCGGGCGGCGCCTCGCCGGTGCCGTGCTGGCCGCCCGTGGCGACCCAGATCACGATCATCGCCCCGCCGGCGTAAAGGATGCCCGCCGCGGCCAGACCGATGAGCGCCATCTCCGGCGCGCTACGCGTGCGCGGGCCGGCATCCTCCTGGCCGAATATCCGGGCGGAATAGACGAGAAAGGCGAGCGCGAGCCCGCCCGCGACATGGCTGAGCCGGTAGATCCAGGTCTCCAGCGGGGAGACGTTCATCGACCAGAGGTGAAAAGCCGTGTAGCCGATGCACAGCGCCGCGATGACGAGGTGCATGTTGCCGACGAACAGGCGCTGGTTGGAGATGACGACTTCGGCGTCCACCCCCTTCGCGATTTCGCCCGCATCATCGTCTTTCTTGTCGGTCTGCGCCGCCATCGTCTCGCCCCCCCTGGGATGTCCGCCGGCCGTCAAGTGTAAACCGGGGGCCGCTGCTGCGCGGCCCCCGGTCAGATCATGCTCCGATTATGCGCCGGGCCATCAGCCGCGCATGTCGTCGGGGATGTCGTAGCCGTTCTCCTCGAACCACCGCACCGCGCCCGGGTGATAGGGAACGACCTGGTTGGCTTCCCAGTTCTCCGGCAGGGTCTCGACCGCGGCGGAGTGGATCTCCAGCATCCGGTCGTTGTTTTCCATCACGAGCTTGGTGATCTCGTAGGCGAGGCTTTCGGGCATGTCACGATGCACGACGGCGGCGTTCCACATCGCCACGGTGTGCTGGTCGTAATCATGGTCCGTGTAGGTTCCCGACTCGATCGTGTGCTCGCCCACCTCGGGGTGATTCTCGAGGATCACTTCGCGCTCTTCGTCGGTGAAGCCGAACATGACAACGTCGGCCTCGGCGGCGAGCTGCGAGAAGGCCGCGATCGGCACGCCGGCCGCGAAGGCGAAGGCGTCAACGAGCCCGTCCTGAAGCTGGCCGGCGCAATCCGACGCGCCCGCATTCGAGACGCTCACATCGAGGCCGAGCGTTTCGAAGTAACGCGGCCAGTAGGTGCCGGGCGTTCCGCCGGCCGGGCCCACACAGACGCTCTGACCGTCGAGATCGGACACGCTCTCATAGCCCGAAGCCGAAAGCGTGATCACCTGGAACGGCGTCTGATACATCGGGAACAGCGCCTGCACATCGGTGTGCTCGACGCCCGGGGCCAGTTCGCTGTCACCCTGGATCGCCTCGAGGGCGGGGCCCATCGTGATCAGCCCGAGATCGTGCTCACCCATCTGCACGGCGGTCACGTTCTGCACCGGGCCGCCCGTAACCTCGCCCGAGGCGGAAATATCAAGCTCCTCGGCGATGAAGTTGGCAAGGCCGTTGCCGTAGACGAAATAGGTGCCGCCCTGGCTTGCGGTGCCAACGGCCAGGTCGCTGGGCCAGTCGTCGCGGTCGGCGAGCGCCGCCCCGGTCATCAGGGCCGTCGCCGCCACGCTTGCGGTCAGGATACGTGTTGCTGTCGTCGCCATGGAAATCTTCCTCCCGGTCTGCTTCGGTTAATCTCGTAGCACGCATCTCTTGCCGCTGACACGTCTCAAGTCAAGCTTTGCATGACTTCCCGAGGCGCGGTGATGCCCCTTGAGGCACCCGCGGGCGGCCCTGCATGATCCGGCATCAGGGCGCGGTTCGCCGCGCTGGGCATGCGCCGGCCCGCGTCGGCCGGGCCCGGCGCGGCGCTACTGCGGCGCGATGTCGCCGGGGTGCGGTGGCTTGTTCGCGGCGCAGGGGTCTGAAACCGTGCGGCGGGCACCGGGCGGGGCGGATCCTGCGCCGGTCGCGGAGCGGGATGGATTATGGGCGATTTCTTCGAGCTGGCCGGCGGGGTCGGGCTTTTCCTGTTCGGCATGCATGTCATGACCGCGGCGCTGCGCGATCTTGCCGGCCCCAGCGCGCGCGACGTGGTCGCGCGCTTCACGCGCACGCCGCTTTCCGGGGCGGTCAGCGGCGCGCTCAGCACCGCCGCGCTGCAATCCTCCACCGCGACGATGGTGACGACGATCGGCTTCGTGGGTGCCGGATTGATGACCTTCGCGCAGGCGCTTGGCGTGATCTTCGGCACCAGCGCGGGGACCACGATCACGGGCTGGATGGTGGTGCTCCTGGGCTTCACGCTGCAGGTCACGGCGCTGGCGATGCCGCTCCTGCTGGTGGCGGCGCTGGTACGGCTCTTCGGGCGCGGGCGGACCGCGCGCGCGGCGACGGCGGTGGCGGGGCTGTGCCTGCTCTTCATCGGCATCGCGCTGATGCAGGACGGGCTGAATGCCTGGCAGGGGCGCATCACGCCTGCGAGCTTTCCGGCCGACACCCTCGCGGGGCGGGTGCAGCTCATCGCGATCGGCATCGCGGTGACGATGGTGACGCAATCGTCGAGCGCGGGGGTGGTGATGACGCTGGTGTTGCTCGGCGGCGGCGCGATCGGCTTCGGGCAGGCGGCGGCGCTGGTGATCGGGATGCATGTCGGAACGGCGGTGACAACCTCGCTGCTGACATCGGTGGGCGGCGCGCGCGCGGTGCGCCAGACGGCGGTCGCCAACGTGATATATCACGCCGCCAGCGGTCTCGTGGGCCTCGCGATGATCGACGCGGTCGCGGCGCTGGAGGCGGGCGGGGTGCTCGCGCCGGAAATTGCGCTTGTGGTGTTCCATACCGGCTTCAACCTTGTCGGCACGGCCGCGATGCTGCCGCTTACGGGCCGGTTTGCCGCGCTGGTCGAGCGGCTCGTGCCCGAGCATGCCGACGCGCCGCCCTCCGCCAAGCTCGACCGGCGGTTGCTCGCCGAGCCGGGTGCTGCGCTCGACACGGCGGCCGCCGTGATCGACGCGACGGTGGTGGCCCTTTTCGCGGCGCTGGAGGCGGCGCTGGCGCGCGGTGACGTAGCCGCCCTGGCCGCGGCGCGCGAGCGGCTGGCCGGCGAGATTGCCGCATTGCAGGATTTTCTCGCCGAAATCGCCATCGACGAGGATCGCATCGGCGCGCGCGCCCGCTACGCCGCGGTTCTGCACCAGCTCGATCATCTGCGGCGGCTGCACTTCCGGTCGGGCCAGTCCGAGCGCCTGTGCGCCGCGCGCCGCGATCCGTGGCTGCGCCGACCCGCCGCGCTGCTGCGCGAATGCCTTGCGCGCCATGCGGTCGGTCGCGAGCCGGCCGCGCGCCTCAAGGCCCGGCTGTCCCGGCTCGAGGCGCGGCTGACACGGCTGGAGGCCCGCCTGCGCCAGCGCAACCTGCGCCGCCCGCCGCGGATGCAGGGGATGACGGCGTCGGAGCTGTTCCTGCAGGCAGACACGCTGCGTTGGGCGCGGCGCAGCACGCGCCATGTGCAGCGCATCCTGCATTACCGCGATCTTGCCGATGGCGACGGTATGGCGCCCGATCCCGCCCACGGGGACGATCCCGACACGGAGTCCACCGCCCCGGACCCGCGCGCCGAGCTGTGAGACGCTAAAGGCTCGCCTCGAGGGCGCGGATCACGGCGTCGCCCATCTGAGCGGTGCTCGCCGGGGTGCCGTCGCCGCTTTGCATCAGATCGGCGGTGCGCACGCCGTCGGCGAGCACCGTGTCGATCGCGCGCTCGAGGCGTGCGGCGTCGTCGCGCGCATCGAAGGAGTAGCGCAGCGCCATCGCGAAGCTCAGGATGCAGGCCACGGGGTTGGCCTTGCCCTGCCCGGCGATGTCGGGCGCCGAGCCGTGCACCGGCTCGTAGAGCGCCTTGGGCCGGCCGTTCGCCATCGGCGCGCCGAGGCTCGCGGAGGGCAGCATCCCCAACGAGCCGGTCAGCATTGCCGCGCAGTCGGAGAGGATATCCCCGAACAGGTTGTCGGTCACGATGACGTCGAACTGCTTGGGCCAGCGCACGAGCTGCATCGCGCCATTGTCGGCATACATGTGCGACAGCTCGATATCGGGATACTCCGCATCGCGCAGCGTCTGCGCCACCTCGCGCCACAGGATGCCCGACTCCATCACGTTGGCCTTCTCCATCGAGCAGACCTTGCCCGACCGCTTGCGCGCGAGCTCAAACGCGGCGCGGCACACCCGGATGATCTCGGATTCGGTGTAGCGCTGGGTGTTGATGCCGACGCGCTCGTTGCCCTCGCTGTGGATGCCGCGCGGCTCGCCGAAATAGATCCCCGAGGTCAGCTCGCGCACGATCATGATGTCGAGCCCCGCGACCACCTCGCGCTTGAGCGAGGAGAAATCCGCGAGCGCGTCGAAGCACTGCGCCGGGCGCAGATTGGCGAACAGGTCCATCTCCTTGCGCAGCCGCAGCAATCCGCGCTCGGGTTTGTCGGCGAAGTCGAGATCGTCGTATTTCGGCCCGCCCACCGCGCCGAGCAGCACCGCATCCACCGCCTGCGCGCGCGCCATCGCCGCGTCGGTGAGCGGCGTGCCATGCGCATCCCAGGACGCGCCGCCCACGAGATCCTCCTCGACATCGAAGGCGAGCCCGCGGCGCTGCCCGAACCAGTCGATCACCTTGCGCACCTCGGTCATCACCTCGGGGCCGATCCCGTCGCCGGGCAGGATGAGCAGGGAAGGGTTGGTCATGGGCGTCCTCGCTGGTTTACTGCGCGCTTCGCCTAGCGGCTGGGCACTGGGCGGTCAAGCTGGCGCGCGGCGGGGCGGGTCGTGCTATACTGCGGTTTTCGGGAGCGCATCATGTCCGACACCGCCCTGATCCTCGGCCCGCGCGGCCGTTTCGCGCGCCACGCCGCCGCCGCGCTTGCAGTACGCGGCTGGCAGCTTCGTCGTTTTGACCGGAGCCGTGACAGCCTGTCCGACGCCGCCTCCGGCGCGGCGCTGATCGTCAATGGCTGGAACCCGCCCTATGATCGCTGGGCCGCCGAACTGCCGGGGCTCACGCGTCAGGTTATCGCGGCGGCGCGCGACAGCGGCGCGACGATCCTGCAGCCGGCGAATGTCTATGTCTTCGGCACCGATGCGCCGCCCGTTCTCGGCGCGGACACGCTGCACCGCGCGAGCAATCCGCTGGGGCGGCTGCGCATCGCGATGGAGGCCTCGCTGCGCGACTCGGGCGCGCCGGTAATCCTGCTGCGGGCGGGGGATTTTCTCGATGATGCGCCGTCGGGCGGCTGGTTCGACAAGGTCATCGCCGCGCCGATCGCGAAGGGGCATATCCGCTATCCGGGCGCGCCGGATGTGCCGCATGCCTGGGCGTATCTGCCCGATCTCGGGCGCGCCGCCGCACAGCTCGCCGGGCGCCGCGCCACGCTCGAGCGCTTCGAGGAGGTGCCGTTTGCGGGCTACACCCTGACGGGCAGGGAGCTTGCGGCGGCGCTGTCGCGGGTGACGGGGCGCGAGATCGCGCTGCGGAGCATGGCCTGGTGGCCGCTACATCTGGCGCGGCCGTTCTGGGGCATGGCGGCGGGGCTGCTGGAGATGCGGTATCTCTGGGCGATGGAGCACCGGCTCGACGCCGCGCGGCTGCGCGCGCTCCTGCCCGATTTCGCCGACACCCCGCCGGAGACCGCGCTCGCCTCAGCGCTCCAGCGCGATGTCGACCCAGACGAGGCGGTGGCGTGAGGCGGCCTCGTCGCCTTCGCCGAGCAGCGCATGCGCCGGGTCATCCGGGTGCGGCCAGAACACCTCCGCGTCGCGCACGGTAAGCTCCGCCGAGGGCAGCACGTAATCGACGCGCAGATTGCCGGGACCATCCGCCATCCGCCACTCGGTCGTGTCGCGCGCCGGATCGCCCGCCTGCGCCGCCTCGGCCTCCCCGGCGGCGGCCAGCGCCCCGGCGCTTTCGGGGGCCGGGTCCTGCAGGGCCGGGTGGGCGAGCAGATCGCGCATCGCCGCTTGCATGCCGTCCCCGTCATGCGAGTCGAGGTTGGAGTCCCCGATCACGGCGAAGGGCGGCTCCGGCGGGGGCATTGGCAGCTCGCCATCAAGCAGGAGCGTCCAGAACCGCACCTCGTCATGGTTGCGCCGCAGATTGCGGTTCTCGGGCCCGCCGAAGACTGGCGGCGAGGTGTAGAAGGCCAGCAGGTTGAGCACCCGCCCATCGGGCAGCGCCACGGGCACGTCCCAGTGTCCGGTGGTCGACAGTCGCTGGATTTCGAAGACCTCGTCGGAGGGAAACGGCGCGCCGTCGCGCTCCGGGATCAGCGCGCCGGGCAGATCGCGCCACAGGAAGTCCGAGAAATCGCGCACCCCGTCGGCGACGGGGTGGCGCGACAGCAGCGCCATCCCCGCCTGCCCGGCGAACCGGCCGTAGCCCTGCTTGTCATCGGCGGTGCCGCGCCGGCCGTCGCCGATCATGTCGCGGCCGGTGGCCATGCCGGTATTGGGGCGCAGGGCGAAACGGTGCGGATACGCCGCGCCGCGCTCGGCCAGCGTTTCCGCGAAGGCGTCGAGCGCCGCGCCGCCGCGATCATAGTCGAATTTCGTGATAAGCAGGATATCGGGATCGACATGCACGACGATGTCCGCCGCCGCGCCGATCCGCGCATCCTCCCCCGACAGGATGTCGCGCAGCAGCAGCCCCGGCCCGTCGCGCGAGAGATCGGCGTTGAAGGTGGCCAGCCGCAGCGTCTCCGCCGCCGCCGGCCCCGCCGCAAGCGCCAGCAGGAGCGCCAGCGCCCGCACGGGCCTAGAGCGCGTCGCGTTCATCCGCATTCACGCGCCGCGCTCTAACTTTCCGATGTCGCATGTCCGAGGAACGCAAAACCGATCCCCACTTTTGCGTTACATGCTCTAGACCCAGGGACGCTCGGCCGCGACGCGGTCTTCGTAGGACGCGATCGCGGGGGCCTTCTCGAGGGTTAGCGCGATGTCGTCGAGCCCGTTGAGCAGGCAGTGCTTGCGGAACGGGTCGATCTCGAAGCGGATCTCGCGGCCATCCGTCGTGGTCACGGTCTGCGCCTCGAGATCGACGGCAAGGCGCGCGTTTGCGCCCTTGCGCGCCTCCTCCATCAGCGCATCGACCTCGGCCTGGGGCAGGGCGATGGGCAGGATGCCGTTCTTGAAGCAGTTGTTGTAGAAGATATCGGCATAGCTCGGCGCGATGACGCAGCGGATGCCGAAATCCTTGAGCGCCCAGGGCGCATGCTCGCGCGAGGAGCCGCAGCCGAAATTCTCCCCGGCCACGAGGATCTCGGAGTCGCGCCAGGCGGGCTGGTTGAGCACGAAATCGGGGTTCTCGCTGCCATCGTCGAGATAGCGCATCTCGTCGAACAGCGCCTTGCCGAGCCCGCTGCGCTTGATCGTCTTGAGATACTGCTTGGGGATGATCATGTCGGTATCGACATTGACCATCGGAAGCGGCGCGGCGATGCCGGTGAGCTTGTCGAACTTGTCCATCGTCTCGGTCCTTTCCCTGCCGCGCCTCAGGCGAGTTCGCGCACATCGGTGAGCCGCCCGGTGACGGCGGCGGCGGCGGCCATGGCCGGGCTCATCAGGTGAGTGCGCCCGCCGCGGCCCTGGCGGCCCTCGAAATTGCGGTTCGAGGTCGCCGCGCAGCGTTCGCCGGGGGCGAGCTGGTCGGGGTTCATGCCCAGACACATCGAGCAGCCCGCCTGGCGCCACTCGAAGCCCGCCTCCTGCAGCTTCTGCGCGATGCCCTCTTCCTCGGCCTGCGCGCGCACGAGGCCCGAGCCGGGCACGATCATCGCGCGGATGCCGTCCTTGACGCGCCGGCCCTCCATCACGCGGGCGACCTCGCGCAGATCCTCGATCCGGCCATTGGTGCACGAGCCGATGAAGACGGTGTCCACCGCGATGTCCTGAAGCCGGGTGCCGGCCTTGAGCCCCATGTATTCGAGCGCGCGCTTCGCGGAATCGACCTTGCCGCCCTCGAAGCTGGCCGGGTCGGGCACCGCGCCGGTGATCGGCAGCGCGTCCTCCGGGCTGGTGCCCCAGGTCACGACGGGGGTAATCTCGGCCGCGTCGAGCGTGACGACCTTGTCGAAATGCGCGCCCTCGTCGGAGTGCAGGGTTTGCCACCAAGCCATCGCGGCCTCCCATTGCGCGCCCTTGGGCGCGTGGGTGCGGCCGCGCACATAGTCGAAGGTGGTCTCGTCGGGCGCGATCAGCCCGGCGCGTGCGCCGCCCTCGATGGCCATGTTGCACACCGTCATGCGCCCTTCCATCGACAGCGACCGGATCGCCTCGCCGCAATACTCGATGACATGGCCGGTGCCGCCCGCAGTGCCGGTCTTCGCGATGATCGACAGCACGATGTCCTTGGCGGTCACGCCGGGGGGCAGGGTGCCGTCCACCTGCACCTTCATGTTCTTCGACTTGCTCGTGATCAGGGTCTGAGTGGCGAGCACATGCTCGACCTCGGAGGTGCCGATGCCGTGCGCGAGCGCGCCGAAGGCGCCGTGGGTGGCGGTGTGGCTGTCGCCGCACACGACGGTCATGCCCGGCAGCGTCCAGCCCTGCTCGGGGCCGATGATGTGCACGATGCCCTGGCGGATATCGTCCACCGGGTAGTAGTGGACGCCGAAATCGCGCGCGTTGCGATCCAGCGCCTCGAGCTGGATGCGCGATTCCTCGTTGCTGTCGAGCTTCGCGGCGCGGTCCGGGTCGGTGGGCACGTTGTGGTCGGGCACGGCGATGGTGCGCCCTGGCGCGCGCACCGCGCGGCCCGCCTCGCGCAGCCCCTCGAAGGCCTGCGGGCTGGTGACCTCGTGAACGAGGTGGCGGTCGATATAGAGCAGCGCGGTGCCGTCCTCGGCCTCCTCCACCAGGTGGGCGTCCCAGATCTTGTCGTAAAGTGTCTTCGGTTTCGCGGCGGTCATGTCGGTCACTTTCGCTGGCCTGTCGGAATGTCTCTCGCGGGCGCGCCGGCCCGACAGCTCAGCCGCGCGCGCGCACGGCCCGCGCTGCACCGTAGAAGCGCCAGGGCAGGCGGGCGTGATCGCCGATGTCGAAGACTCCGATCATGACCCGCTATGTACGCGCGATGATCGGCCGAGGCAAGATGCGCGCCCCGCCCTGCGCATTGAGATTTGCATCCCGGCTTGCTATGTTGGAGTGGTCGTGCGCCGGGGCGCGCGGCGTCAGTACAAGGAGGGTCTGGTTCTGACATACATGCATCAGGTGGCCGATGCGAAGGCCGCACAGGGCGCGGCGGCGACCGCGCAGGTGTCCAGCGAAGAACTGCTGGACCAAATCATCGCCTCTCTCGAAGACGACAAGGCCGAGGGCATCACCCCCATCGACATGCGCGGCAAGTCGGTGATGGCCGATTACATGGTCGTGTGCACGGGGCGCTCGGGCCGGCAGGTCGTCGCGATTTCCGACAAGCTCGCGGATCGGCTCAAGCAGTCGCTGCGCATCTCCGCGAAGGTCAACGGCAAGGACGCCGGGGACTGGGTGCTGATCGATGCGGGCGACGTGGTGGTGCATGTGTTCCGCCCCGAGGTGCGCGACTTCTACCAGATCGAGAAGATGTGGCAGTCCGCGCCCGGCGATCCCGCCCCCGACACGGCGTGAATGCGCCTCTCGCTGTGCGCGGTCGGGCGGCTGCGCAAGGGGCCCGAGCGGGTCCTCACGGATGACTATCTCGACCGCTTGGCGCGCACCGGGCGCGTCGTGGGGCTTGGCCCCGCGGAGCTCGTCGAGGTCGATGACCGCAAGGGCGACGCCGATGCGCGGCTGATCCGGGCGGTGCCCGAGGGCGCGCGGCTCTGCGCGCTCGACGAGCGGGGCCGGGCGATGACCTCGCCGGAATTCGCCGCGATGCTCGCTGCGTGGCGCGACGGCGGGGCCGGGCGCGCCGCCTTCGTGATCGGCGGGGCGGACGGGCTCGACCGTGCGCTATTGGATCGCGCCGACAGTGCGCTGTCGCTCGGGCCGATGGTCTGGCCGCACATGCTCGCGCGGGTGATGCTCGCCGAACAGCTCTACCGCGCCGCGGCGATCCTTGCCGGCACCCCCTATCACCGCGATTGAGCCGGCGGGTTGCAGGGGCGCGCGCGCATCCGTAGGAATCGGGTAACCTGAAACAGGGGAGCCCGATCATGGCCGCGAAGCCGGTTGTTCTTTGCATTCTCGATGGCTGGGGCCTGCGCGACGCCCTCGACGGCAACGCCGTGGCGCTGGCGCACACGCCGCATTTCGACCGGCTCATGGCCGAATGCCCGAACGCGACGCTGATAACCCACGGCCCCGATGCCGGGCTGCCAAGCGGGCAGATGGGCAATTCCGAGGTCGGCCACACCAATATCGGCGCGGGGCGCGTGGTGGCGATGGATCTGGGGCGCATCGATCTCGCCATAGAGGATGGCAGCTTCGAGCGCGCGCCCGCGCTCACCGATTTCATCGCCCGCCTGCAGGAGAGCGGCGGCACGGCGCATCTGCTGTGTCTGGTCTCGGATGGCGGGGTGCATGCGCATATCGACCATCTCCTTGCAGCGGCGCGGCGCATTGCAGGCGCCGGCGTCCCGGTCGCGATCCATGCGATCACGGATGGGCGCGATGTCGCGCCCGACTCGGCGGCGGGGTTCATCGATCGGCTCATGGCCGCCCTGCCCGGGGGCGCGCATGTCGCCACGGTGATCGGGCGCTACTGGGCGATGGATCGCGACCGGCGCTGGGACCGGGTGGCGCGGGCCGCCGCGGCGATGCTGCAGGGCCGCGGCGAGGCCGCGCCCGATCCCGCCTCCGCGATTGCCGATGCCGAGGCCCGCGGCGAGACCGACGAGTTCATCGCCCCCGCCGTGATCGGCGATCACGGCGGGATGCATGACGGCGACGGGCTGTTCTGCCTCAATTTCCGCGCCGACCGGGCGCGCGAGATCCTCGCCGCGCTCGCCGATCCCGACTTCGACGCCTTCGAGGTGACGCGCCCGCGCTGGGCGGCGACGCTGGGCATGGTGGAGTATTCCGAGGCGCACAACGCCTACATGCCCGCCGTCTTCCCGGCGCGCGAGCTGAGCAACACGCTGGGGGCCTGGGTTGCGGCGCATGGTTTGCGCCAGTTCCGCCTCGCGGAGACGGAGAAATACCCGCATGTGACCTTTTTCCTGAATGGCGGCAGCGAGGCGCCTGCACCCGGCGAGGACCGGCACATGCCGCCCAGCCCCAAGGTCGCCACCTATGACACCGAGCCCGAGATGGCCGCGGAGGCGGTCACCGACCGCCTCGTGGCGGCAATCGGGGCGGGCTATGATCTGATCGTGGTGAATTTCGCCAATCCCGACATGGTCGGCCACACCGGCGATGTCGATGCCGCGATCCGGGCCTGCGAGGCGGTGGATGCCGGGCTCGGCCGCGCGCTCGCCGCGCTCGAGGATACGGGCGGCGCCATGATCGTCACCGCCGATCATGGCAATTGCGAGATGATGATCGATCTCGACACGGGCGGTCCGCACACCGCGCACACGACGAGTCCGGTTCCCGTGGTGATGGTCGGCGGGCCGGCGGGGGCGGTGCTGCGCGACGGGCGGCTGGCCGATCTCGCGCCCACCGTGCTCGCGCTAATGGGGCTCGCGCCGCCGCCGGAGATGACCGGCACGAGCCTGATCCGCTGAATGGCGCCTCAACGACGCGATTGTGATCGCCGCGCGGGGGCGCGCGGCGTATCCTCGCTTGGCCGCGCGGCTTTTGAGCGTGTAGGTTCGGCACGTCGCTCTTGCCACGGGGGGCCTTGATGAGCTTGATGGGGCGGTCGGCGATGCCGGCGTTTCGTGTCACGCTCCTCGCGCCGCGGCGCGGGTGGGATACGCCGCGAGATGCCCTACATCGCACGCAGGCACTCGGACGTGGCCGCCCTGCGCGGGTCACGCAGACACAGGAATAGGACGACGCGATGCAGAAATTCGTGATGGCAGCATGCGCAGGGGTCGCCGTGGGCGCACTCGTGACGACTCAGGTCGTTGGCCCGGTGCTCGCCGACAACAATGACCGGGGCGGTTCGGTCTATGAGCAGCTCGATCTTTTCGGCGACGTGTTCGAGCGGGTGCGCTCGCAATATGTCGACGAAGTCGACTCCGCCGAGCTGATCGAGGCGGCGATCAACGGGATGCTGACCTCGCTCGATCCGCATTCGGGCTACATGGGCCCCGACGCGTTCGAGAACATGCAGGTGCAGACCCGCGGCGAGTTCGGCGGGCTCGGCATCGAGGTCACGATGGAGGACGGCTTCGTCAAGGTCGTCGCGCCCATGGACGGGACCCCCGCCGACGACGCCGGCATCGAGTCGGGCGATCTCATCACCCATATCGACGGCGAGTCGGTTTCGGGGCTCACCCTCGACGAGGCGGTCGAGCAGATGCGCGGGCCGGAGGGCTCCGAGATCGTCGTGACGGTCCTGCGCGACGGCGAGAGCGATCCCTTCGACGTTTCGATCATCCGCGACCGAATCACCATGGAGGCGGTGCGCACCCGGATGGAGGCCGACAACCTCGTGCTGCGGGTGACGACCTTCAACGATCAGACCTACTCCAGCCTCGAGGAAAAGCTCGACGAGGCGATCGAGGAGGCCGGCGGGCTCGACAGCCTGAATGGCGTGGTGCTCGATCTGCGCAACAACCCGGGCGGGCTGCTCGAGCAGGCGATCCGGGTGACCGATACCTTCCTGGACGGCGGCGAGATCGTCTCGACCCGCAGCCGCGACTCGGACGACAACGAGCGCTTCAACGCCGAGTCGGGCGATAAGCTCGACGGGGTGCCGATCGTGGTGCTCATCAACAGCGGCTCGGCCTCGGCCTCCGAGATCGTCGCCGGGGCGCTGCAGGATCACCGCCGCGCGACGGTGGTGGGCACCAAGAGCTTCGGCAAGGGCTCGGTCCAGACGGTAATGCCGCTGCGCGGCGACGGGGCGATGCGGCTGACCACGTCGCTCTACTACACGCCGTCGGGGCGCTCGATCCAGGCGCTCGGCGTGTCGCCTGATGTCGTGGTCGAACAGCCCTCGCGCCGCGTCGCCGAGGAGGAGGACAACGCCGAGGCGCCGCGCGTGCGCTCCGAGGCCGATCTGCGCGGCCGGCTCGACGGCGACTCGCTGAGCGAGGATCAGCAGCGCTTGCTCGAGGAAGAGGAGCGCGCCGCCGAGGAAATGGCTCGGCTGCGCGAAGAGGATTATCAGCTCGCCTATGCGATTGACATCCTCAAGGGGCTGGGCGCGATGGGGCGCAATGCCCGCTGATGCGGACGCCCCCGGTTCGCCGGGGGCATCCGGGCGATCCGGGCTCGCCTATCGGCCCTGCGTCGGCGTGACGCTCGTCAACGATGCGGGGCTGATCTTCGCGGGCCAGAGGATCGACACGCCCGCCCGAGCCTGGCAGATGCCGCAGGGCGGTGTAGATACGGGCGAGGCGCCCCGCGAGGCGGCGCTGCGCGAGCTCGAGGAAGAGACCGGCGTGGGCCGCGATCTCGTCGAGGTGCTGGATGCCACGCCGGGCTGGCTGCATTACGAGCTGCCTGACGAGCTTGCGGGCCGGATCTGGGGCGGAGACTATCGCGGGCAGAAGCAGCGCTGGTTCCTGATGCGCTTTCACGGCGCGGATCACCAGATCGACATCGCCACCAAGCATCCGGAATTCGCGCAATGGCGCTGGATCGACGCCGATGCGCTGCTCGCGGCGATCGTGCCCTTCAAGCGCGACATCTACGAGCAGGTGCTGCGCCGCTTCCGTCCCTGGCTCGCGCGCCCCTAGAGCGCGTCGCTTCCTTTCGGATTCAGGATTCCCGGATCGGCCATGATGTGGTTCCCTTCCCTTGAGGCAGATATTGGGGTCACAGATGGGCAAGCCA
>LFCJ01001024.1_pt1 | contig 18705 bp, 19 predicted proteins | sample 643141 | NCBI WGS metagenome assembly LFCJ01 (sample SAMN03766243, study PRJNA286221) | soda lake metagenome | biome: soda lake; feature: Kulunda steppe; material: water; isolation source: sample B1-Br-g2 brine of Lake Bitter-1 | place: Russia: Kulunda steppe | collected 2010-07
AGAGCGCGCCAACGAGGAAGGCCCCCAGGGCAATCGGTGCGGTCGTGCCGATGGCACCGAACTTATCGAGACTCTCCTTGCCGAGTTTGAGGATGATGATGCCGGCGGCCATAAAGAGCAGCCCCTTATACAGGATGTGGTTGAACAGGTGGGCGAAGGCACCGGCGATACCGAGCGTCGAGCCGACGCCAACGCCGACGAGCATGAACCCGACCTGGCCCTGGATGTGATAGGACAGCAGCCGGCGCATGTCTTTCTGGGCTAACGCGTAGGCGGCCCCGTAGATGGCCATCGCCCCACCCATGTAGGCCAGGTAGATGTTCCCCTCCGGGAACGCCCGGTAGGCCGCATACACCGCGGTTTTCGTCGTATAACAGGCCAAAAAGACCGATGTGGCGACGTTTGGACTTGGATAGGTGTCTGGCAACCAGCTATGTAAGCCGATCATCGCCGTATTGACGCCGATACCGACGCCGGCGACCAACGCCGGCACCGAGAACGTGATCCCAGCGAGGGCAACCTCGAGGCCGCCGATGCCGCTGTCGGTAAAGTGCAAGGCGCTCGCGCCGGCCTCGGGGGCACCATAGAACAGATAGAGGGCGATGCCGGCGATGAGCAAGCTCCCGCCGATGGCGTGAGCCAGCGCATACCGATAGCCTGCACGGATGGCCCCACCACCGGAGAGCCAGACGAAAATCGTACTGGCGATGGCCATTGCCTCCCAGCCGACGACGAGGCTGAGCCAGTCGCCGACCATCACGGTCCACAGCGAGGCGGTGACGTAGCCAAGCCCCCACATCAGGTGGCGGCTGCTCGTCTCGGCGAAATAGGCGTAGGCGACCGCAGACGCACCGAAGCCACCGAAAATGATCGCCATGAGCCGCGTAAAGCCATCGACCTCGAGCAACAGCAACTCAAAGCCCATGAACGTCGTCGTCGGCCCCGTTCCGTCGGGGACAACGAGCGCCCAGCCGACGACCGCCAGTAGTGCAGTGGTCCCAACCCCGTGAGCCAGTCGCCTCGAGAGCAACGGGACGGCCACGAGCGCGAGGGCGACGATCAGTGCCGGCGGCACCGAAAGCAGTTCATCCATCGAGGCTCACCTCCCCGGCCTCGGCGACGATTCCCTCGATCAGGTCGAAAAAGACCATGTGATCGGGGACGATACCGAACAGAATTGCAAGCGTGACCGTCGTCATCAGTGGTACGAGCATCAGTGGCGTCGTTTCGCTGAACCGGCCCATCGGTCGGCTCCAGCCGTCACTCGGCGGAAGTTCGACGTGGCCGTGTCCGTGATGGTTATCGTGATCATCTTCAGCATGGTCGTGGTCGTCGGTGCCGTGGTCAGTTTCGTCGTCATCGCCACCGTCGTCGACCGTGCCGCCGTCGGCACGATAGTCGACGGCTTTGGCGGGCTTGCCACCAAAGGGCGACTCGAGGACGGGTTTGCCGCCGTGGTCGGCTGCTGTTTCGAAGAAGGCAGTATAGATGATCGGCCAGAAGTAGGCGACGTTCAACGCACCAGAGGTGACGAGGACGGCGGGGACGAGCAGGTTGCCGGCCTGTGCGCCACCCCACATAATGTGCCATTTGCTAACAAAGCCAGCCAGAATCGGCAGGCCAGCCATACTGAACGCAGCAAGCGAAAAGGCAGACATCGTAACTGGCATTCGGCGGGCGATACCAGGCATCTCGCTTATATATTTGACATCGAGTTGGACGTACAACGCCCCGGCACAGAGGAATAAGGTTAACTTCGCGAATGCATGGGCCGGAATGTGGAGTAAGCCGCCAGTGAGTGCCATCGGCGTCAGCAGCGACAGCCCAAGCACGATATAGGAAAGCTGGGCGATCGTCGAGTACGCAAGCCGTGCTTTGAGATTGTCCTGGCGAAGCGCGAACAGACTGGCGATGATGATCGTCGCTCCCGCAAGCGTTGCAAGCGGGACGCCCATGCCGATTTCGGCGACCGTCTCCGGGCCGAAGACGTCGATGACGGTCCGGGCGACGCCGAACGCGCCGGCTTTGACGACCGCCACCGCGTGGAGTAGCCCCGACACGGGCGTCGGCGCGACCATCGCACTCGGCAACCAGGCGTGAACCGGCATGACGCCCGCTTTGACGGCGAAGCCGCCAGCCAGCAGGGCGAAGGCTGCGCGTGCAAACCATGGGTCCTCGTTCGCAACAGTTGCAAGTCCTTCAATGCCGCCACGGCTGAACTCAACCGAGCCAGTCAGGACGAAAACGGCGACCATCCCGCCGAAGACAGCAAGCCCACCCGAGAGGGCATAGGCGAGGTATTTGTAGCCCGAGGTCCGCGCCTCGGCGGATTCGTCGTGGGCAACCAACGGATAGGTCGCAAGCGTAAGCACCTCATAGAAGACGAGCAAGACGAAGATGTTCGCAGCAAAGGCCACACCGAGTGCCGCACCGACGCTTGCACACAACATTGCAAAGAATCGCGTCTGGTAAGGCTCGTGGTGGCCGCGCATGTAACCGATGCTGTAGACTGCAGTGAGCACGTAGAGACCACTCGAGACGAGCGCAAACACCATCCCGAGGGCGTCGGCTCTGAGGACGAGGTCGATCCCCTCGACGAAGGTTCCGAGATTCGTCTCGTAGACTACTCCATCGAGGACGCCGGGTGCCATGCTGGCGACGATTCCGAACATACTGACCGCAGCGAGAAGCGACCATGCCTCGCGGACGTTCGGCCGGCTTTTCGAGAGGAAGATCAGGCCAATAGCGACGAGGGCAACGAGCAAGGCCGCGCCGGGTCGGATCGACTCGACGGTGGTCGTACTCTGGAGGACGGCCTCAGTCATCGCTCCCACCCGAGTTCGAGGACGTCGTATCGTCGGCGGCGATCGCGGCTTCGATCTCGCGGGTATCCATCGTGCCGAACTCGTCGTAGAGCCGGATCGCCAACGCGAGTGCAAGTGCCGTAAGCGACACCCCGACGACAATCGCCGTCAGCACGAGGACGTGCATGAGTGGATTGGCGTACGGTTCTTCAAAGCCCTCCGCGAGAATCGGCGGACTCGCGCCGTCGACGTAGGCAATCGTTACGAGCAACAGGTAGACCGCGATCTGTGCGAAGTTGAGCCCGATGATCTTTTTTATCAGGTTCGGGTTGTCGATCATCATGTATATGCCGATCAGAAACAGCGCAAACGACGTGAAATAGTAGTGATACGCTTCGATCATGCTGATTTCCCTCCGTCCTCGAGTCCGGCGGCGAGCCAGACGACGAGGCCGATAATGACGCCACAGACGAGCGCGGCGATAGCCACCTCGACTAGTTTGACCATGTTCTCGACCGACAGCGGGAAGACGAACAACTCGAGCATGTCTCCCCCGAGGACAATCGCCCCGAAGGCGACGCCCCCGAAGATCGCCGCGCCGAGGACGAACAGTCCCGCGAGCGCTCGTGCGTCGAGCCACTCCTGGGTTGGTTCGAACCCAAAGGCCATCGCGATCAACACGACCGCCGAAGCCATGACGACCCCGCCCTGGAACGCCCCACCGGGGAGGCTCGTCCCGAATAGGGTCAGGTAGATCCCAAAGGCGACGACGAAGGGTGTCACCGTCCGCGCGGCCGTTCTAACGACGGGGCTTTCGACGACGTTTGTCGTCGTTCGGAGTTCGCCATCGGCCACTGCAGCGTCGGCGACTGCGGCCGCTTCGGCGGCGTCGCTTGGGTCTGTTTCGGGCTGTTCTGGGGGCTCCGCATCGGTCGCGTAGCCGTGGACCTCTTCGGTCTCGGCGTCCGGGCCACCATCGGATTCGACGTCGGAATCGTTGCCCGTCATAGGATATCATCCCGTTTGAGCACGATCAGGATACTCACCGCCGCCGCAAAGGCGACGATCAACTCACCTAAGGTGTCCAGTCCACGATAGACGACTAACACCGCGACGACGGCGTTCGGGAAGCCCGCCTCCTCGAGTGTCTCTTCTAAGTAGTAGCCATGCGGCGTCAACTCGCCGTCGGCGTAGGTCTCGGAGACGGCCGGTGCGTCGGCGGCCCCGACCGGATCGAGACTGAGGAAGGTATAGGCCAGTGGCACTGCCAGCGCGCCGACGAGCACGAGCGCCGGGATGTTTATCGGGCGGAATCGTCGCTCGAGACCACCATCCGGTTGGGCTGTGTGCTCGCCTCCCTCCGCAGCTGTCGAAGCCGATTTCGAACGGCTCAGGCCGACGGTTTTTGCGATCGTAATCATAAAGAGCACGGAGGTAACGCCCGCACCGACCGCGGCTTCGATCAACGCCACGTCGGGGGCGGCGAGTAACACCCAGATCACCGCGATACCGAGTGTCAGGGCCGCGAACGCAACGATGGCACCGATAACGTCCTCGGCGAACGCCACGAACAGTGCCGCGAGTATGACGAACGCGACCAGTCCGACCTCGAGTGCGATCATGACGATCCCTCCCGCTCGTCTGCTGTCCAGACGTCGATGCCTTTGCTGTAAGCAGCCCGGGTGATCGCGTGGGCTGCCGTCGGATTCGTATAGTAGATGAACACGATCAACAGGGCTGCTCTGAGGATTTCGCCGGCGGTGCCGAAATACAGCGCAACGGCGAGGATCGAAAAGCCAGCGCCGAGTGTGTCTGCTTTCGTCGCCGCGTGCGAACGTGTATACACGTCGGGCAACCGAAGCATGCCGACCGCTGCGACGAACGTAAAGAAGACGCCGATGGCGGCGAAGACGATGATTGCACCGGTGAGAATCATCGCCACTCCACCCCCTCGGTTTCGTAGGTAAACCGGCCGACGACGAGGCTCAACACGAAATTAAGCAGCGCATACACGATCGCGATGTCGAGATACTCCGGCCGGTCGAGTCCGGCGGCGATCAACGCGAGTACCATCACGATGCTCGTCCCGATGACGTTGACTGCCATCACGCGATCGTGAGTTGTCGGGCCAGCGATGACCCGGTAGAGCACCATCGCCGCCAGAACGACGACGACAGCCGCCGCGCCAAGCAAAACCGTTCCTGCAAGTTCACTCATCGGATTCACCTCCCGACGCAGACGCGTCGACTACCGACTCGGGTTCGGCGGTCGGCGAGTCGACGGTCTCCGAGTTCGGCGAGTCGACTGCCGTGTCGATCCCACCATCGGCCGCAACCGCCGGTTCGGGCTCGGCGCTTGCAGCCGGCCCGACCAGTGCTTCGACGTCGCCTCGAGCGTCCGGCCCCGGAAGGTCAGCGTTTTCGCGTCCGTAAAACAGATACCGGACGGGCCGTTCGTGGACGCCCTCGACGAGGTCATCGCGGGCACCTTCGGTAAGCGAGTGAACCAGCAACTGGTGGCCGTTTGCGTCGACGGTCAACGTCCCCGGTGTGAGGGTGATGCTGTTGGCGAAGGCGGTGACGGACATGCCGCTGCCGACGGCCGCCTCGACGCGGTCGAGGCCAGGATCGATCGGCAGCCGTGGATGCAAGACGACGTAGGCGAACAACACGTTCGCTTTCGTAATCTCCCACAGCAGGTAGGGGACGAAATACGCCCCTCGAGCGATCGTGCCCGCTATCGGCCCGAGCGACGGCGTCGTCTCGAAGGCGACGTTTCGCAACAACGCCGCCGCAATAACCCCGGTGACGACCCCCGAAGCGAGTGCAAACGAGTACGTCGGACCACCAAGGGCGACGTAGAAAGCGAACGCAACCACACCGATCACGCCCGCTCGTAATAGCTCATCGCGTGTCGGCCGCCAGCCACCCGTCTCGGCCGGCGCGCGTTCGAACTCGACGCCCGTTCCCTCGAGGATCGACTCGAGTGACTGCAGCGTCGGGGCCGTCGCATCGAGCGAGTAGCCGGGATCGAGGACGATCCGGTCGATCCCGTTTTCGCGCGCGTACTCGAGAAACAATTCGACGTGTTCTGTGGGACCGGCGATGTACCGATCCGTACCCAACAACGCCGTCGTCACCGGAAAGTCATCCGGGCTGGCCTCACGGGCTCGTTGCTCGGCACGCGAAAGGACTCGGTTGTCGGCTTCGGTAGCTACGTCGCCGACGTAGTGGCCCGGAACCGTTCGGACGAGATGGATCCCGGCATCGTCTCCTCGAGCGAGAGACACAGCATACGAGACCGTCTCTTCTAGACTACTCGAAGGGGCGACCGGAAGAAGTACGCCGCCAGTCATGTCGGCCACCCCCAAAATCGGATGTCGCCGACGCTTTCGCCGGTCGACCGCCGGGCTGCCATCGATCGACCGGTCGTCGCGAACACCCGTCCAGATGGCCGGTGATTGAGACACATAGCTCTCTTTTCGTTAGTCGACCCAAGCGTCACCCATAGGAAAACTATTTCGTTATCCGCCAGACAGCCCGGAAACTCAATAAATCCGTTTCGTTACTCGAGACAGAATCAGTATCACTCCAGAACAGTGATTAATTATGTAACATTCGTCCGGTTTTCACGCCAGGCTAGAGGCGGCCTGCAGACCGGGACAGCTAGCTCTACGTTATGAGCAGATATGCGACGTAGACGATTGCGGCGACGATTGCGAGTGTAATCGCCGTACTAATCATCCACGAGAGTACGCCGAGGACGAATCCGACTATCTGGAAGACGGCATAAAAGGCGATGAGCGCGACGACTGCGAGGCCGACGAGGCGAAGGGCATCTGTCATACCTACCACAACGTTGCCCAATGAGTAAGTTGTTACGGTGTCCTATCAAATCGTTCGCCAACGGCAACCTGTCGTCGGTTCCAAACGAATCCGACAGTGTCCAACCGCCTCGCTCTGGGGGAGCGAGTGAACTCAGTCTCGCCGGGTAATGTGGAACGGTAAGCCTTCGACGCCGTCGCGCTGGAAGCCGTCGATCGCTGCATTGACCTCGTGGTACTCCAGGATATTCTCCTGGATCATCCGTTCGATGATGTCGGCACGAAACTGGAGGTCGTCGTAGATATCACGGGTGTCGGCATAGCCGAGTAAGGTCGCGATCTGTTCTTCGAGCACGTAGGAGTTGTTCATTCCCTGGAAGACGATCTCGTCATCCACTGGGTCCCAGTAGAACACCTGCCGGGTAACGACGCCGTCCATCTCCTGGGAGTAGCCTTCGATCTCCTGGACACTCGTTACCCGTCGGAGGACGTCATCACCCTGTTTGACCCGATTCTGGAAGAGGGCGACGTCAGCGTTGTCCATGAACGTCTCGGGAACGTTGATCGGGTCACCGGTAAATCGCTGGATCATCGAGACGATATCGCTCGCGTGGAACGTGAGCATAACTGGGTGACCAGTCTGGGCTGCCTGGAAGGCCATTCGCCCTTCCTCACCACGAACCTCACCCACGACGATGTACTCGGGGCGAGAACGCAATGCTGCCTCGACCAGCTTGAACATATCGACGTCGACGCTGTCTTCGCTCTCGCTTTCTCGCGTCAACAACTGCTGCCAGGTATCGTGTGGCGGCAACACCTCGGCGGTGTCTTCTGCCGTATAAATCTTCGAATCACGCGGAATAAACGACATAATCGAGTTCAGCGTCGTCGTCTTGCCCGACGCCGTCTCCCCGACGACGAACACCGTTCGCTCGTTCTCGAGACAGAGCCAGAGATATGCTGCAAGTTCGGGCGAAAGCGTCCCCCAGTTGGTAATCTGGTTGACCGACAGCGGCACCTCATCACCCTGACGGATCGTCAGTGAGGGCCCCTTTACGGAGACGTCCTCGCTATAGATGACGTTCAGACGCGAGCCATCGGGCAGGGTAGAGTCGATGATCGGCTCGGCGTCAGTCATCGGATTCCCGATCCGTTCGCCCATATTACTCAGCCAGTTATCGAACTCCTCGGAGGTGCCGAAGTCGACAGTGGTCTCGACCATCCCGAAGGTTCCGTGGTCGACGTAACACTCGTTTGGCCCGATGACGTGGATGTCCTCGTTCTGTGGGTCACGCATCACCGGTTCGAGGGGACCCAGCCCGACGATATCCCGATTCAGTCGGTACCGAATGTTTTCGTAGGTTTCCTGTGAAACTTCGTGTACACCGGGATGGAGTTTGATCTTCGCCTGCTCTAGGACGTTCTCGGGTTCTTCGCCTTTGATGTGGGTCGTCTCGGTCAGCAGTTCTTCGATCCGGTCGCCGTATTCTGCATCACCCTCCGGCGCTTTTACCGAGGCGCTCTTTCGCAACAGAGAGTCTTTGACCGATTCGAAGACGCCCTGTTCGTCTTCCGAAAGTGTCGGCTCGACGGCGAAATACTGCATTTTGGTCCCGACGTCGCCGTATATGTGACTGAAAATTGGGCCACCGACCGGATAGATGAGATTCGGGTGCGGTGATTCGTGATCGGACGTCGGTTCGTCGACCAACATCGGGAACTCGCCGGTGATCTGTCTGAATTTCTTTAAATGCTCTCGGAGATGTGGCCGACGAGCCGCAAGTTCCTGAAGCTCTTCGGAGGGCTTTGGCATCCCCATCTCGGTCATGCGTCGAACACCTCTTTAGGCGACACTGCGGTTTTCAATCACGATTCCAACACCAGATCTGACCGAGTAACCGACCCGGTCACCAACCTGTTCTCCCATCCCGGCAAACCGCTTTACGAACAGCTGTCGGCGGACGTCGTTACCGACCTCGATCATCTCGAGTTCGATGTAGACGTCTGCTATCGATCGGAAGGGTCCGATCGCTTCCTCGCCGACTGTCGAGGGGTCAACCGTGAGGATGATTACCTTCCCCTGTGAGATGACGTTCCGGAAAAACGAGATTATCTCTAAGGCTGCCTGGCGTTCTTCGTTCTCCCGGACGAGTGCCTCGAATTTCGGATCGTTTCGCAAGATTGCATCGAACGTATCGATGATCACGATGTCCGCAGACCAGATCGTCTCTTCGTCCATCAGATCGTTCAACAACTCCTGTCGGTTCGTCTCTTCATCAGACGATCGCAACACACCGCCACCACTATCCAAATCGCCATGGAGAAAGAGCATATTCTCGAACAGCAGATGTTCTTCGACGTTGTAATTTAACGAATCCATCTGATCGAGAAAGCCACGCACCTCGAGTTCGGTCGAAAGGAAGGTGACTGATTTGCCAGTCTCACACAGTCCGTAGGAAAACCGCTGTGAAAGTGCGCTCTTTCCGGCTCCGTAATCTCCTTCCATCAGGACGATACTCCCACTCGGGATGCCGCCACCGAGTTCTTTGTTCAGTCGGTCCCGATCGTCTAAGCCGAGCGAGAAGATGTTACGAAGGTTTTTCGCCATCGAAATCACCCCTCGTTGTGGCTTTCAGGTGAGAGTAACGATTGAACGAGCTGTAGCTTCCACGGTTCGAGGTCGCGTTCGTCGTCGGGGTCGATCAACGGTTTGACTGATTCATCTCCCCACTCGAACTCGGTTTGGGTCGAAAACACCGACGGCTCCTTTCCGGTCCGCTCGTCATCTGACCCGTTCTGGGCCGTCCGAAGTTCGACACCTGAGTCCGAAAGGACGACATCCGAATCGACCCAGATCATCCCGCCACCGTTTGTGTCGACGGTCGCCTGTAGACTCTCCGCAGATCCGTCATCGGTCGTCTCCCCAATTGCAATTTTCTGAGCTCCGGAATCTGCCTGAGCGACGGCATCGTCATCCGCCTCGAGGCCGGAGTCAAACGACTCGCCCTCTGATTCGATCGTCTGGTCTGCGTACGTAAACTCCGCCTCGTCTGAGCCGGCCTCGGCGACGCCGACCGTCGGTGTCATCTTTCGGTCGAGCCAGTCGTCATACGGCGGCTGGCGCTTGGTCGGCGTCGAAATCTGTTCGATCCACCACAGACTCCGTGCGTGATCGATACCGAGAGACGACTGTGCCTCTAGGTCCTCGAGATCAGGCCCGCCGTCGAACCCATTCAACAGCCGTTTGAGGTACGAACCGACCGGTTCACCGAGCCACCCGAGCGAGCCGTACAGTTCAATCGTTTCTGCGGCTCCGTCAATTCCGGCTTCCCCGACCAGATAGTCGAGCCAGTCCATGACGATAAACTCAGTATCGTACTCCGAAGGCACACGCTCGAGATACGGCCGTCCGCCATCATCCCAGGGGAGCGACGATGCCATCGCAGGTGCTGTCTCGAGCGCATCGTCTGTCTTTACAGCATCCGTACCCGCCTCATCGTCTTCATCCGAGCCCTCTTCGAACGCTGTTTCAGCTGTTACGTCGTCGGAGACAGACTCCTCGAGTTCATCATCGAACGCTTCATCTTCGGTATCCGATTCGTCCCACTGGGCGTCGCCGGATTCGTACTCCTCTTTGAGGTCGTCGAAAGAAAGATCGTCATCCGAAACGGCGTCTTCGCTGTCGTCCTCAAGATCGTCGAAGCCGTCGTCCTCGAAATCATCGTCCTCGAAGCCGTCGTCCTCGAAGCCGTCGTCGATGACATCCTCATCGAGGAAGGCTTCGGCCTCGGCACTTGCGATGTCCTCGTCGATCTCTTCGTCCGCTGACTCGTCGGCATCATTATCGAACAGGCTTCGGCCACCAAAATCGCCCGTTCCAGGGCCCGGACCGAAGGTATCGCTCAGGGAATCTTCCTCGACGAACGGGTTGACTCCCTGTGTCACCATCTCGTATACCTCGAGGAGTTTTCGGATGTTCTCTTCGATATCCTCGAGCGATTCGTTGATCTGTTCGTTCTCGCTTTGGACCGTGTTTACCGTCGAGACGAGCGAGCCAACGTCGTTTTCCATCTCTTCGACACGGGCGTCAATCTCACTCGAGTAGGTCGTCTCCTCTCCGGCATCCATCGACATCTCACCGTCGCCGTCTATTCCACCGTCGAGGAAATCGTCGTCCCCGCCACCAAAGTCGTCCTCGAGAAAGTCGTCGTCGCCAGCGTCGCCGAAGATATCGTCGTCGCCCTCTGTCGGTTCGTCAACTCCGGTCGATCCGCCGCTGGTTGCGCCTGGGAGAAGTTCCTCTTCGCTAATACTTCCAGCGAGTTCGTTACCGCTCGTGTCGTTGCCCTGGGAGCCGCCCGATCCATCGTCTCCCAGTATGTTGCCGATTATGGATAGTAGCATGTTACCACCGGGTTCGCGCCGCTGGGTCGACCGCTCGTCGCCGCTCGTTAGCTGGTCGTGTAGGGGGTGTGTTCTGCGTACAGCAGCGGCGATGTCTCATTCGTGAATATAATGCAATGCTGTATATTAAGGCATTTCGGCCAGCGTAAGTGATCCGATCGGAGACCTGTGTAGTGACTTTCATACTGCCGGACGTACGTCGTGAATCGCCGCCACGGGGTGGCGATCATACAGTTCCGTCCGATAGTATCAGTACTCCAGAACGGCGATGATAATGAATCCGGAGTATGACTCATCAGCTATCGGTAAGACTGAGAGAACATCCCAGCGGCATCCTGCTGTTCTGAAACTTTTCTGTAGCCGAGAAACGGGGCAAAAGTTTCATTTCCGTCCACGCTAATGTTCCTCTAGCGGACAGGTCATGACAGATCGCAACCGCAGCAAAGACCCAAAAGAGAACGCCGAGGTTCCGCCCGTCCTCCCGAGTGAGCAACCGGGTGGCTCCGACGGAGGTGGAGTCCTCAATCCGGACGAACTCGACATCAGCGAGAGTCCATACGTTACCGAAGTGTCAGAGGGACGCTACGTCGTCTCCGCTGACCGAACGCCGCCGAGTCCAAAACCGGATCCACAACCAACACCACAACCCTCCTCAGATCCCCTCCCTCGTGAGGAGGAAGCGACGGCTAGCGACGCTACACCCACACACTCGAGAACGCTTGACAGTCCGTCTCAGATTCACAGCCCGGGTGCCGCACGATCCGTCCTCGCAACTGAACTCGAACGAACCGACGCCCGGTATGCCGTTGACATCGTCTCCCGACTCGAGGGAGCCGACGTCAGACACCGGACGACTTCTGACGATGTCGTCGGCACGTTTGAGAATCTGATTCTCTGGTATGCACAGCACGTGGCGACGAATACTCCAACCCAGCGTACCGCAACGCTATTGCTCGATCGCTCCGAATTTTCCGCGCCACTCTCTCCGGCACAGATCCGACGAACCGCAAAACGCCACGGCCTCACCCGCTCGAGTACGATCGGCGATCTACTCGACGCACTCGAGTGATCGTTATCCGTTGAGAAACATTACGGCGGCCATAAACAGCGAGAGGACCACCGAATAGCCAAACAGGAGTGCCCCGCTGTGAACCGACTCGATGCCGCGTGATGCATGGTGGAACAGAAGGCGGTCGCGACTCATAGTACATATTCTGTGGCCGGTCGCTATTGTTCTTGTGGCCAGCGACCACCCAGTGCAACACGGTTGCCGGCTGGGTAGCTGTCGTCTCGAGGTCGCTGTAGGGTTCTCGAGGGTATCGACGTCCCATCACAGGTCGACAGTAATGATGACGTCGACGAGCCACTCCGTGAGCGTCCCGGTGATTGCTCCAATCCACAACAACGCAGTGAAGTGGAGATACGAGTTGCCGTAGTGACCGCCATCGGAGACCCGAAGCACCAGCGAGGAGATGAAGGCGTTAAAAATCAACACCAGCACGATCAGAAACCGCAACAGCGGCACGTTGTACTGGTCGGTGTAGATCAGATCTCCGCCGACACCCTGCATCTCGCCCCCAAGATCGATATCGAAACTCGAGAGCATCAACGCGAGCTCGAGGCCAATAAAGAACGCAAACGAAGACGCCGCGGTGATCCCATAGAGCACGCCGATGAGCGTCGTCGTTTGCTGGCGACGTTCCTCTCGAAGGTTGATGATCGCACTCATATTCTCACTGATCAGTTCGCCAAGCCGCTTGGGACCACCGCCCATATCTCGACCGACGAGATACATTTCACTGAACTTCTGTATCAGATACGAGTGCGTATCCCCGGTAAAGTACCGCCAGCTCTTTTCGGTGCTCAGGCGCATGTTCAGGCGACGATAGAGATCATCGATGTTCGGCGTTAACGGACCGAAGTCTTTCGTTCGGAGCGTCGAGAGTACCTCAGAGGTGGTTGCCTGCCGGGCGCTTTCGCTGGTCCCGAGTGCGCGGATGAAGTTCGGGAAATCGCGGTCCCGGTCGAACACCTGCCGTTCTGCATGCCAGAAGACGGCTCCCGGAATAAGCAACGGCACCGTCGCAATCGGCAGATAAAACAACAGTGGGATCGAATCGAATCCGATCGTCTCCGTACCGGGCAAAAACCCGAAGAACGCAAGCGTCATCAGCGCAATCACCACCAGACTCAACACCAGCCCCGCAATCGTCGACCCAAGCATCATCCTCTTTGTCCGGGTCCGGTATCCCGATTCCAGATACCACAGTGGATCCTCGGGAACGATTGCCCGGATGATGAAAAAGAAACCAATCTGGACGAACACGAACAACACGATCACGATACTTGCAGTGATCGTCGGGTTATTGCCTGTCAAAAGCGGAAGAACAATCGCAAACACCAGCGCGAACGTCATCGAGATAATGATCGACAGGTAGAGGTCTTTCAACACGTCGAGATTGCCGAGTGACTGCTGATAGATCGTCGAGTACTGGTCGATCAACACATCCTGTTCGCGAAACAGGAACTCGTCTAAGGGCTGGCCAGCCTCGAGCGTGTAGGCCATCCGCTCTAGGAGGTCTTCGACGGACTCACTCGGGACGGCATCAGCACGGCGTCGGCACGCATCACCGAGGCTCATGTGCCAGACGTCGACCAGATCTGCGACCCGTCCCATCTCGTGGGCGAGCTCGCCGTACTCTTCTTCGGCGGCCAGTTTGCGGATGACCTCCATCCGATCGATATTCGTCGTCGAGAGGATCGTCATGTGGATAATAAACAGATGGAACCGATTTTCCATCTCGATCCGTCGCTGGTCGACTGCCAGTTTTGGATAGCCAATGGCGGCCCCGAGGATCAACAGCCCGAGCATCGGGATCAACAGCCTGGCAAGCAAGAAGATATCCAGTACGACCGCAGCAGCGACCATCAACAGGAATATAACAAACGCCGGCACCAGGATGGCAAGCACGTAGATCCGAGCCGGCAGCTCCATCTCGTCGTAGGCCCGAATAATGGACGTACTGAGTTCGGAGGCGGCTTTGGGTTTCTCGAAGAGCCCCATGATATTTCGAATCACACTGAGTGTACAGTCGAGAGACGCTACTCGATCAGTAGCTCTCTATGGATGGCATACAAAGCTTCTGGCCCCGCAAGATACCTTCTGTCGGGCGATCATCGAATTATCGGCCCTAACGGTCAGTTCTCCTCACCCTCGAGATGGCCGTCGGCCACCAGTTCGGTCCGCTTTTCGGGAGTGGCGATCCGGGCGATATACTGGAGACTCCGTTTGTGCTCGTCGGTTTGTAACACCGACTGTGGCTTTGGATCGTCAGTCGGCACCCTGCCTTCGTCGCCGAACCCACGCAGCAACTGGTGGAGATAGGCCTCAACCGGCTCCGAAATCCAGCCAACCGATCGGTAGTAGGTTATCGTCTGTGCAGCCCCATCGAGTCCCGCCGTCTCAACCAGAAAGTCAAGCCACTCAAGCGTTATGACCTCTGCCCCATACCGCGACGGATGGGTCAACAAATACGGCGTTTCTTCCTCATCGGCAGTCTCGACGTCGAACCCTCCGGCCTCGAGTGACGTCTCGCCATCGAGGGCGGCCTCCCCAGTCTCGAGGCCAGTATCGTCCGCGAACGGATCGTCACCCTCGGTGTCGTCTATTTCGTCTTCGTCCGGCAGAAAGCGCGTCAGGTCGTCGTCCGTATCGTCGTCCTCGAGTGGGTCCTCGAAGGCGTCATCCTCGAGGCCGTCGCCGTCGAGTTCGTCGAATTCATCATCGTCGAAGGCGTCACCGTCAGCGAACTCGTCGTCCGCCAGGTCGTCTTCGAACTCGGTTCCAAATTCGTCGGTGTCGTCGTCTTCGAATTCCATATCGTCATCGAGGAAGTCTTCTGCTTCTGCCGAGGCGATCTCCTCGTCGATCGTCTCCTCGGGGTCGTCCGCGAACATGCCGGCCTGGCCGGTCGCGGATTCGAAGGCGTCGCCGATCTCCTGGTCACCGACAAAGGGGTTGACGCCGTGGGTGACGATCTCGTAGAGATCGACGAGTTTGTCAACGTTTCTGTCGACCGACTCGATCGACTCGCTGATTCGTTCGTTCTCACCGCGGACGGTCTCGACTTTGTTCTCTAAGGCGTCGACTTCCTTTTCGATCTCGTCGAGTTGGTAGTTGAGTTCGGCCTCGTCGGAGCCACCATCGTCGTCGTCACCGCCGAACAGGTCGTCGCCCATCAGTCCGTCGTCGGCCCCGCCAAGTAGGTCGTCGCCCTCCTCGTCGTCGACCGCCGATTCCTCGTCGTCGTCGAATAGTCCACTCATGCGTGTTGGTTACTCTTCTGGGACGTGAATCCGAATCGTGTCTTCGCTCCCGCTCGTGATGACTGTTATATCGGTGTCACCCTCGACGTCAATGCCGTCGAGGTGGATCTCTACTTCTACGACCCCGCCTGGCCGCCAACTGTTGCTGTCAGCGTCGACTCGCTCGACACTATCGATATCACCGTTCGGGATGTAACTCCCGTCGACTAACACATCAACGGATCGCTCATCGACCGATAAGCTCTCTGAACCCGTGTTCTTGACGAAGAGCGTGAGTATTGACCCGTCATTATACGTCCCCTCACTGGTTCCCTCGTCGTTGATTATCTCAATTTCCGTCCCAATCTCCTCGCTGACACTCGAGCCACGATTGTCGATTACGTCGCTCATCGAGTTGACTTCCATGACGACCGTACCGGCGATAGCGACTGCCAGAACGAGACTTGCGATGAACAAGATCAGGTGGGTGGCGGGAGCACTGGCCATTAGCTCTCACCATTTTGCTCTGCATCCGTAACCGTCGACGAGGCGGAGACGCCTCGTTCGGTGACGATTTTCGCACGCTCTGCCTCTGCAACACCGGTGTCGAACTCGTCGTCGAGCGTAGTGTCGTCGAATTCAATCTCGAGGGCGGTATCCGGTGGCCAGATCGTCGTCTCATCGCGTGGGTCGTCTTCGCCAGGAACGTGGACTCGAATATCGGCATCGCTGATCGGGAGCGAACTGTATGCGCCGTTGATCAACAGGTCTGTCGAACTTATCTCGAGCGTCTGCGAGCCGGCGTTTGTGACGTTGAGTACCAGTGATTCTGTCCCGTCGATTTTTTCGCCGTCCTCGTCGGTCTCGAACTGGTACTCCGCAGTCGTGATTGTCAGATCCGTATTCTGCTGTTCACGTATCTGGTCGGCTTTCGTCGAGAACGCCTCGCCGGTGTCGGCGCTCACATTGAAAAGGGTCGGAACGAGGACACTGGCCGCGAGGAGAAATGCGATAAGCATCACGGCGACTGCGCCGCTCGTACTGAACCCCATTATCCAAAAGGGAAGCGAGCGACGGTCAAAAACGTGCTGGCCACCGGACTATCACTCAATTGTATGACTCGAGACGAATTCATCGAGAATAGTCCGAGTGGTCGTCTCGATCCATCGCTAGCTGTTGCTCCATGGAATGAGAACAGATTCCCAGTACCCAACCGAGTGGGCTAAATCACAACAAACGAGTGTGGAAAGCCGAAGAACCGGAGTGAGTCCGTATTCTTACAGGCTGACTGCCGGATCGTTGTTTTCGTCGATGATGTCAGGTGCGTTCAAGGTCGTGACCACTTGGGAACCGCTTGACAACGATATCGTTAGTTCTGCATCGTCACCTTCCTCGAGGAAGTCCGGCTGTACTAAGTTACTGTCATCTGCGACTCCTTCATTACTATCGTACTCACCGAGTGGAATGACGATATCGATTCGGTCGTCGTTGTCGTTCAACACTTCGTTGTCGCCTTGCACTGCACGAGTAAGGAAGACGGGACTATCTTCGCCCGCAATCTCAGCGTCGTCTTGTAGCGGGCCGTCATCTCCAGCACCGAATGGATCATCACCTTCTGTGTGAGTCAGTATTTCCACTCCATCCCCAAGATACTGGATCGTTGCATCGGACAGGTCAATTGCGTCCGCTCCGGGTGTCTGTTGGACAGTCAATGCGACTTTCCAGATCGCGTCATCATCTGGCTCACCGTCAAACTCATCGGTACCTAATTCACCGGTATCTTGTCCAGTCTGTCCAGTCTGGCTAATTATCTGGATGCTATCCGAGACCTGTGCCGTACTTTCTTCGCCCGTTGCCTCTGCTTGCGTCTGCAAGAATCCTGCTGTGTTGATCAGGACTCCAGCGGCTATGGCTGCGACCAGCACCATCGCGATGAACACGATGAGCGTGCCGATCCCCACCTGACCGCGGTCGTTTGTGTTGGATGTGTCGTTAGTAAATACCATATGAATCGATTAGAGCCTCACTGCTGGGTCGTTGTTTTCGTCGATGATGTCAGGTGCATTGAGTGTTACGATCGATTGGGCCCCTGTTGGGGTCGAAATCGTCAGTTCAACGTTGTCGCCTTCTTCGAGAGAGTCTGGATTGGTAAGAGCGTCACCATCAGTCCAATCGTTATCGCCATCATCGTACTCTCCGAGCGGAATAATGATGGCAATTCGGTCGTCACTCTCGGAGAGAACATCGGCGTCGCCCTGAACCTCCTCGGTGAAGAAGACATTCGACGTCTCAGAATCTAACCAATCATCTTCATCCCAGTCAATTTTTCCATCACCATCTCGAAGGTCATCAGCGTCACCTGCTTCGTCTTCACCAAAGTGAGTCAACGTCGCCACTTGGTCAGCGAGGTAATCGATAGTCGCCGAACTCATATCGATATCTCCTGCACCAGGACTTTGTTGAATCGTGATTTCGACGGCACCAACTTCGTTATCAGCAGCTTCGTCATTGTCGAGATTATCGTCAAACCCATCTTGTCCGGTGTATCCGATAGTATCAATCACTTGTATGTTATCGGATACTTGCTGGGTACTTTCTTCGCCCGTTGCCTCGGCCTGTGTCTGGAGAAACCCTGCCGTATTGATCAGGACTCCTGCAGCGATTGCGGCGACCAGCACCATCGCGATGAATACGATGAGCGTACCGATCCCCACTTGACCACGGTCAGCGTCTGTAGTTGCTTGTTTCATTGGTACAGTATGTTTGGGTTGCTAACTGGTACAACTTACAGTCTGACATCATCTTCGTCGTCTTCGGCGTTGAGCGAGTCTGGGACACTCAGAACCGTCGACGTCTGTGAGCCACTCTGGAGAGTAATCGTTACGTCAGCCTCTTGTCCTTCTTCAAGTAGCTCAAGTGACTCATCCATGCTGAACGCAATTCCAATCCGGTCGCTCCGTTCAGTGAGGACTTCAGCGTCTTCACCTTGTAAACTGATAGTGTTAAACCCATCTGGATCATCAACGTCATCAAAGCTATCTTCTGTACCATCATGAGTCAGCGTTTCAGCCCCAGCGGGTGAAATAAGCTGAATTGTCGCCTCTGATAGATCGATATCATCAGCACCAGCCGACATTTGGGTCGTTAGCTTGATAATATCAATTTCATCAGCTTCACCACCACCATCATCAGTTACTTCACCGATCGTACTCACGATCTGGAGATTATTCGAAACCTGTTCTGTACTCTCTTCACCGGTTGCTTCGGCCTGCGTCTGCAGGAACCCGGCTGTGTTAATCAATACACCTGCTGCAATTGCGGCGACCAGCACCATCGCGATGAACACGATGAGCGTGCCGATCCCCACCT
>LFCJ01001025.1_pt1 | contig 18704 bp, 20 predicted proteins | sample 643141 | NCBI WGS metagenome assembly LFCJ01 (sample SAMN03766243, study PRJNA286221) | soda lake metagenome | biome: soda lake; feature: Kulunda steppe; material: water; isolation source: sample B1-Br-g2 brine of Lake Bitter-1 | place: Russia: Kulunda steppe | collected 2010-07
ATGAGGTGTACATCCCAGCGCGAAGGGTGTACATCCTGTATGTCTCTTTGATGGTCATTTTTCGTTCCAACTGGCAGTATGCAAATAGCATCAGGTCTTGAGCAGGATCGAAGTTCGTCTGCTGACAAAGATTAAAGAGAGGATCACACTGGAATAAGCTGTTGAATAATTGAAAAACCGAGGTACCATGCATATTTGATACTGGGAGGGCAAAACGAAAAGGTAGTAAGAAAAAGGGCCTACTTTTTCTTACAAGACCTGCTATTGATACCTGCCTGCCTGATGCAATTACAATGATTAACAGAGGACAGGTTGCAAATTCTAAGTGTGCAGTATATGATGAGCACATGATCTTATCACGTTGTTATATCACTATGATAGTGAGTGAGTAGCAATGAAGGGAAGAGGAATTTAGGGCATGGGTTGGACCTGGAGGACTTCAAGCTGGTTAACGCTTCTGCAAAAGTCTTGCTGAGGTGTTAAATGGTCTCTGAAGAGCCTCAAAAGCTGCAGGCCCTGCCCGTGAGATGCCAGGAGAAGGAGGCAAGATCAGAAGATCTCAGCTGCACCTAATTCAATGTTGTCCTCGTGCGGCATGGTCTCCACATGTTTGGTTGTCATGCCAAGGTGCAGGCGCAGGAAAGCAACAATTGGAGCCAATTCCTGAAAGTCAACCAGGCAACCAGTTGTTTTATGAGATGAGATGGGGAAAGCCTTTATCCTTGGCTGCACCTTGGCCAAAAATGTGCCAAGTCAGATGCAGGCAGAGCTAGCTCAAGGGTGGAGAAAGCCAATGTACCCATCAACCTACTCGGACGCACCTCAGGATGCATGCCCTTCCTGTGGCACTCGATGTGGCCACATTCTCTAGCCAGCAGCTGCGCCCTGAAAGAGACACACAGTGCCTGTTGTTAAGAGCAATGCAAAGTTGGAAAATCTGGGCTCACGACACTCCAAGTTTGCATATGGCCTGAGAGCAGACCTGTTTGTTCTGTGCAGTGATTTGAGGCCACATGATTGCACATGCACATGCACTCCTGAGCAAGGTTAGCAGCACACTCCTGAATGTGTGCAAGCCAGGATTCTTTAGAACACGAGGTGTGAGCTCATCAAGCTCAGATCCTAAATCATTCCTGTACAAATGGCGTTAGCAATGCACATGCAGGTGTGTCCATAGACCTTGCTTGTATGCTGGGCCAGCATTGCTGGCCATGAACACTCACTCGCCTGACAGCATGTAGCCTTTAAGGGGGGTGGCAAGGAGCTGCAGGGTGGAAACTAGGCTATTTGCATGTTCCACAACCTGACTTACTTATTGCCAATGCGATGGTGTGCTTTTTGGATGTGCACAAAAGGTGTTATCACGTCTTTTGTGCCGCCCACAAGTAAAGTAGGGCATTCAATCTTGTGCACTGCGTTCATAAAGAATCATTACAATTACATAGGTGTGAGAAGGAACGATGGGTGGAACACAGAGCCCACATCAGGGCAGCAGAGCCACCTCCTCCGTCCTCACCTGGGCACACGCGCCTGACAAGGAACCATTGGTGAATGAATGAGCCCCAATTCTTAACTTGAAACTTGACAAAGAGCTAAGGCCCCCCCAAAAAGCGTCTGCCCCACAGCTGGGCTTTGCGCACCATGGTTAAGGGGCTTGTAGAAAATGTTGTCCAAAATAAAGCGCGGGGTGGCCAGGTTCTTCCATCTGCATGGAAAGCCAGGGGTCAGTTTGGCCAGGTGCCAGGCATGCGAACGGGCTAACAGGCACTCAAGCTTAAGCAACCAAACAAAGAAGATGTACTTAGTCATAGTGCGCCTTGAAAATGCCAGAAATGCGTGAAGCCTCAAATTGCTGCAAGAGTCCATGCGCGATGCCAGATAATAATTTGGCTCTTTCTCTTTCCATTAAGGCTCCCGACAGAGAAGAGTGTGTGAAAGCCTCTTCTTCAGCTCCTTGATCAGGAGCGGCTCCCAAGCGGCATTCCAAAAGAACCTAATAGTTTATACACTGCAGCAAGGTTCCGCACGTGCATGGTACACGAATGCCCAAGCTTCAATGTGCTAGCATCCAATTGCCAAAATGGCCCCTGCAAGGTCCAGCATGCCCCAAGTCTTAGTTCCGGGGGACCTGCGTAGAATGGTGCTTGCCCAGGTGTCCATCCCCTCCACACAGCAATCCACACAAGCAAGCATAGCTCCGTAACAAGGAGGCCAAAGACGCACCCTCCCATCCTTTGAGGTGGCGAGGGGCTCTGTCCGCCACGCGCAGCAAGCAGCTCTTCGCGGTGCATGTTCAACAGGGCCAGCTCATCAAAGGTGCCTACAAGCTTGACATACAGTGGTCCCAGACCCAACAGCTCTCGGGCCTGGAGCAAATCATGGGTTAGAAAACAGGCCCATGAGATCAGGTACGCCTTGCAAGCACGCACGAATGCACAGATGTGTGTCAGTGTGGCATGGGAGGGAATGTTTGAGAGTGTATTCGTACATGTGCCCGTGTGCAACCACATGTAAGATGTTGGGAGAGGTGGGTAAGACAGTGGGCCCAGCAGCTCACAAGAGTGGTGCCAACTTCAAAGGCGAGGTTTTCCCAGGCACGCATCCACCATAAACACAAACATACACAAGCTCATTTAACATGGTCAAGCAAGGGAAGTACTCCATGTGTATAGGTTACCTTATCAAGCAAGGCTGCCGCGGCAAGGCGAAACACTTTCAGCAGGCCTCTTTCCTGCACTGCTCTAAGAAAGTTGCCATCACCAGTAAGAAAAGGCTCGTTGGCGACTACTGCTGAGACCTGCACAATTTGCCATGACAAACGTCATGCTGCGCGGTGTCGTTGTGCTTCCAAATGGCAAAATCATGTAGGCATCAAAATGTCAACAAGTTTGCTATAGGTTCGGGGGCATTTTTCATTTTCAAAGGTGCACCTTTTCAACCCTACAGAAGTGTTTGCCAGCGCTCTGCGGCATCATCTTTCAGCAATGTGTTTTGCCATCCTTGCGCTTTTGCTTCTTGCATAAAGCTACTGCAGGGCTCCTCCAGAAGCTCTAGAAAAGTACAGTTGCTCACCTTGACAGCTGGCCTGTGTTTCCAGCCCTTGAGTAGAATTCTAGTGGCAGTGTCCAATACTCATTATGCGCCATTTGTAGATGCAGAACAAAGCTACAACTCGCTACCTAACAAGAGTGTCATCTCTGTCAATTTACCTTGCCCTTGTTTTCATCTTTTGCTGCAGTCATCAATGCATGTGCACCTGCAAGATAAGAGTCAATGATCAATTTCTTTGTGAGAGCCTCTGCCGCTCTTGTTGTGACTGCCTGTATTAGCTCGGGTTGCCTCATAAGGAATGAGCACAAGCAACAACCACACCATAACCAGCATGCAGGGTTTTGCCGCTTGTCCTTAAATCAGGGGCTTCCATTAGAGGAGCCTTTTTATGCGAACCGCCTTTAAGTTGAAATACAGGTGCATTTTGCACAACAGCGTGGGGATGCGCAAAGAAAACACAAGGGCATGGGTTGAAAGTAGTCTCCGCCTCGTGCCTAGCTGTGCTTGCTGTCCAAAGCAAAGCATACGCGCTGCATTACATGCCTGAGTAACTCACGCCCCAGAATGACATGCCTGAGTAATTCACGCCCCAGAATGACATGCCTGAGTAACTCACGCCCCAGAGTCCAATGCGGGACCCATCCACACTGCTTCCCAAGTTGCCTGAGTGCACCCAGTCAAGAGCTGACTGGTAGTCCTGCAGCAGCAGCAGTAGGAGCAGCAGGTATCAAAACACAGACTGTACGGATTATGTGACTGGTGTCAATGCCAGATTTTGCCGAGACAGCTGATCAAAAAAGTGAGCATGCTCCTTTTAAGTAGAGCAGGTTCTCAATTTGTATTATGCGGTACAGGGTTATGCGCATTTAGCATCCGATGCACGTATAAGGAGAGAATGCTTGAACTGCACAGCGCATTGCGCTAGCCAGGCTTCCCGTATTGGCTCAATTTCCTCCACTGTCCTCACATTATTATCCAATTTAGTCCTTTCTTCAAGCTTAGACAACCAAGAATGCATACAGGTAGTAAGGGGTTGCTGGGGAGTGCTTGGGGGCTTAACTTCCTCCTCCCCCCTGTCTATGCCCTCCTTACAACATACTTAAGAGTTTTGGCTAACTGCAAATATCATTGCAAGTGTACACATGAGCCTCTCAATTGTTGGCTCAGGCCAATCAATGCATGACGGACATGCCATGACCCAACCCTGTTATGCACATTTTTTGGACGTGTGGGGTGAAATGGATGGCCTTATGCTTAAAAAGCAGGTTTGCATGGCAGCCTTCATTTTTGAATGCATTGGCACACATTTCTTCTTTTGACATTAAGATGTCACCTCTTTTACCACTAACAATGCTATCCTGGTAGAGGGGGTCAACTTCGTCTCTTCTTGGCACTCGATGGGAACACCCTATCTTTTCCTCAGCGTTCATTTGTCCCTTTCTATTCAATTGTGAACATGGTGCTCTTCAGAAACAAAAGTAGCCTAATCCAATCAGAAAACTTAGGGAAATTTTATGCATATATTAGGGTCCATGCCAAAGCAAATCCGTCAAAAATTCCCTGCTTAATTTTGTGCAATCGGGATGATACACCTGTCTGCAATGGACTTTGCTGACAGCGGAAGTAGCTTAGGTTGCACCTATTTTTCTGGAGGCATGCATGCGTTGTAGGACTGCCTGAACACTGTCAGAATTAAGGGCAACCAACGCCGCCCACTCCGTTTGCCAGAGTTCACCCGTTTCTTCTCTAAATGTGTCGCCCTCTGCTTACCTCCAAATGCTTGACCCAGCTTATGTGGTGCCGTGGGTACCCGTCGCTGCCTCCAAAGCCACGATAATCAATCAACAGCACGGCCATGCCAGCTTGGGCAAATTGCTCCGCAATCGGGTGAAGCCCCATGTCTTTCTGCACAGGATGCCCGCGGGAAAAACGTCAGGCTTTTCCTCAGTAAAAGGTGTTGGATTCACCATTGGAATCCATCCTTTTGTGAAGTTGTGATGGCCTCATGGAATTGCAAAGCATATTCTTGTGCATCGTCAACAAGGACTCATGAAAGCGTGCAGCGCTAGGCTAAACAGTTTTCAACTGTGAAAGTATGGACAAGCCTGCCCCATTGCGCATACCTGTGAACCGAGGCCATGGCCCATAATCACTGCTGGGCGTAGAACATGTGACTGCGGCTGAGGCATGTATAGCCATGCTTCAATTGTGGTGCCCTGTAATTGCAGTTTACAAGCACATAGGGAGAGAGTGTTCCTAAATTTCAAAATAATTATTCAGAGGTAATTGTTGCGGCTTTGATTACTTCTTGTAAGCATTGGCAGCTGCGGGACTCTTGTAGGCAATCGAGCAGACAGGCCGCATATGCAAACTCATAATCCGGAGCAGTTAGACCGTTCCCTGAGCTCACTTTTGATGAGAATGTCACCGTTGTCCGGCTGTAGTCAGACTCAAATATGTCCTCCTGGGAGTGGGTAGGAACCCAATGTGGGGTAGGAAAACTGTTATGCTGAGTCAGCTGTGAGATAGCTCTGTCTGCGGCACACTCTGCAAAACGTGGCATATTGTTTTGAGGTTCGTGTGATTTGATGCAGTTGATGTGGCTCTCACCTGGTGGGGCAGCTTGGTTGTATTTCTCTCGAACCTACTAAGATGAGAGGCAGGTGCAAGGGACTGGATTTTAGTGGCTTGCAAATCTTTTTCTTACCGATGTTTGTGCCACTCACTCAAAAGCATACTCAGTTTCTCCCAGGAATCGCAGGATGGATTCAGGCGCTCTCAACAAAGTGCCAAGGAGGGAGAGCCACAAGCCAAGCGCAAAAACAAAGATAAATTTGGAATAGCTCACGCCCTTGCTGTGCTCTTTCATTTTATAAGTTGTATTCTTTTCAGGTCGACTAAACTAAACTAAAAGATATCCATGATATCTTGATCATATTCACTAATGCTTGTATCCCAGATCGAATAAAATATCCATGATATTTTGATTTCCCTGATAAAAAAGTCGTTAAGGTGCACTGTGCAGTGATGTTCCAAGACAGGACGCGAGAGAGCGAGACTGTGCCAGAGAAACCAACTACCGGAGATCTCAAGAGGAAGAAAGCAATATCTGTGGATGGAAATAAGCCAGATCAGGTTGACCCAGAGGTGATGCAAAGCTGCCGCTGTACAGACATGTCCTGCTTTCTCGTACACGGGGAGAACTTTCCAGACGGTGGCAGCATTCGGCCTGATATTTTGTGTTTTCCAAACAGGGGTATGAGTCAGACACGGAGGACGAGGAGCAGCCGGCAGGTGGGCAGGTGGGTCTGGGGCCACCTATTGACACCCATGGGCCGGCCTGCAGGCTATAGCTAGCTAGCTAGCTAGCAATTGTATGTTAAGTTTGCCTGGCATGGAGGCAAGCGAGCTGAGAGAGGCTCGACCTGTAGATACCTACAAATTGCTGCATCCTGAAAGGCTTTTTTGAGATGTCTGACTTTGAGGGTGCGGTACCATTAGCTTATTGCACTGCTTGCAAGCAGAGAATGAGCATCAATGATCTGGAAGCATCTGGAGCTGTTTGATTGAGACGTGTCTCTAGGTACAACCTTCCTGAACCATGCTGTTTGCACCGCTGGCATCCTGTCACAGGCGTCGATCTCGCAGGTCGAGGATCTGCCAGACCCCACAAGGGCAGAGGATGACGATTGCGCAGAGGTTGAAGAGAGGACAGCTGCACCAAATCCTGGTCACACTTTGCACCACCCCGCTGCAAGTGCGGGTCAACTGCACCAGGATCACAAGGTAGGCTCCAGCCCATCCTAGTGATCTGACAGGCAGGTCACCATCTCAACCACCCGCTTACCCACTGGAACTGTCCCACAAGGTCAGCACTGTAATGGGTTGTGTACAACAGCTATTGTTGTTAGGAAGTATCGAAATTGCAATGTTTTCCACGGGCCTCACACAGCTACAAGCACACTGTCCCACAAGGCCCCTATTCGACATTCAGATTGATTTGCATGGTCTGCCTGATAGCCGCACCACACGAAATCTGAGAGCCTCTTCACCGCTTTTTATGGACACCCGCTTTTGAGGCATGCATATGCAAAACCTGGCGGCTGTGCTGTATGCCCTCATGTGCTTCAAGACAGGGCCCCTACAAGGCGCTCTGGGGGAGCCTGCGAAGGCAACCTGAGGGCGGTGGAATGCTCAACAGGTTGATCCAAGCAGGCAGGCAGCAGACCCAAGCAGCGGAGGCAATTGGCGGCAAGCTACTTCCACCGCATGTGAGTCGCTCCGACTGCTTGATTGACCGGTGGCTAGTCCTGCTGCTACTGCCCGCTGCGCCTCTCCCCCCTGGTGGCATTTGAGCAATGATACGCTCTTGCTACAGTATTTTGTTTTCTCCTTCCTACTCGTGTGCGTGCAGGTACCCCACAACAGTGATGTGTTGCCTGTCGTCGACGAGCTGCGGCAGCACCAACGCCAGCAGTCCCTCAATTCACGGCCTGAGCACTCCGCTTTCCAGCTTTACCCAGCTGCGGCATTACAGCAGCAGCAGCAGCAGCAGCAGGTGCAGCAGCAGGTGCAAGAGCAGCCGCCGTCGCCGCCGCAGCAGCAGCAGAGCCTGCAGTCCATGAGCACCGCAATCAACGCAAGCATGGAGGTTTCGCTTTGCCTCCTTAGACCATCCCCATTTGAGCTGGGCCCCAGCTCGTCCTGCCCTCCATCTACACCTGAAGAGGGGCTGCAGCAAGGGCTTCTGTTCAGTGTGGCAACACATGAGTGGCATGGTGCCTCGTCCTCCCAACCAGATTCTCCCCCTCGTTCAAATCCTTCAGAAGCAGCAGCTCCCACAAGTAGCAGGCAGCTCGGCCAAGAAGTGGTGGAGAGGGCACAGCTTGTGCAAGAGCGAGCACAAGCAGGTCAGGGCAGCAGCTTTGGGCAAACTGCAGCCCTACTGGAGGTGCGCTGTGCATTTAATAACAAATAAGGGGTGCTGAACCTCTTATGACCGTCAATACCAACGTAGTAAAGGGTGAATTGTCTAACAAGGCAATATTCAGGCAAAGTTTCACCTGCTAGAATGTTCCATTACGCTGATGATGACATTGAATGGCTTGGGTAGGCTTGCAGATGGGTTAAGTTCTGGTGACTCCTGACTCTCAGGCAGGAGGCAAGCAGAGGGCATGCGCCCTAGTCATCAAAGATGCAGAAGGAGCAGAAACTTTCTCTGACTCCAGTCCACACAGATCTAGGTGCAAAAAGGCCTTTCCTGTAGTCTGCTCTCTGGCCCCTCAGTTGTGAGAGCAAGATAGTATACTATGTTAACGTAAATACTTGTGAGACATGCATTCAGGGCGCTCATGAGATGTTTTCCAAGCATGATGTGTGGCCATGCAGGGGGAGGAAACCCTCACACAGGTGTGTGCCCTTGCCTCGGAAGAAGGTTGCCCCAACATCCATGAGCCACCCCCTTCCAGAGCTGCCTCAGGCATCCTCTTCAACCAAGCTGGCCGGACGTCGCCTTTGCTGTGCAGCGCTGCACATATTACAGCTGCACTCGCCGGGGAGAGGTTGCAGGTAGGTGGCCTAGCTAGAAAACTTGTTTGCCCAGTACATACAGCTCGATCTAAATTAGTGGTCTTGCAGTATCAAGCAGCCAGATCAGCCTGGGGAGGGGCACTGAGTGTCACACCAGCGCACTGGACTAGCTGAATTGAAGCTAAATGCTTGCCTGTTTTCCTCCTCCTCTTTCATTCTGGCACAGGCAGACACAGACAGAGCGTCTGGCACAGATTGTCCAGCGGCATCTGAGCAGCAGCAAGAGCCGCTTTCATTCTCTCAGCCTGATGTTCCTCAGGATCTCCCCCCTACTCCCACAGTCTCGGGCAAGCCAGCTGCAGCAGCAGCTTCACACGAGTCAGCGGTTGAGTCAGCGATTCTTGAGGCATCGGTGTAAGGACGCTGCCACAGCACAGGCTCATCGGCACAGGTGCCAGACCATCTCGCTATAGCTGCACAAAAATCTGCCCAGTGTGTGTGTGTGTGTGTGTGTGTGTGTGTGTGTGTGTGTGTGTGCGAGAAGCAGGTGGTCTAGGTTAAGATTGGAACCATGTACGCTTTTCATCATATGATTAAAACCGTTTCTATCAAATATATTCATAACATCGAGAAAAAATTTCTTTATGATGGCACAGTCGGGCAAAAGATTGCTGGAGAGTGTGGCTGGGACTCCCAGTGGGAGGAAGAGGAAGCTTGTAGCTGATGGAGAGAAGGACAACCCATTTCCAACCTCCTCCAATGGAGACGTTGCTTTGGCATCTGCTGCGTCAGCGCAAGTGCTAGCCAGCGCTCTCAAGGCCCTTCCTGGGAGTGTAGGTGGGACACATCCTTTTTAATTGTAGGTCACTTGATCCAGTTTATGTTCAAAACTTTGGAGCTATCCTACCTAATTCATATTTATGTATCCTTGAATGTATCCGTGCTCTCTTCATCATCATTTTTACTAATCTGTTCCTGACAATTCATACTCAAGTGCATCCTTTCTGGGCCTCGCAGAGGTGAAATGTCAGCACTCACGCAGCCACACTACACTTGTGCTGCATCATGCAAACATGTGTACAAATAAATGAATGACAACTGCCCCTTGCTTGCGTTGACCCCATGTGCACAGCCGAAGATGTTGCTGGAGAGATTGAAGAGGAGCTGTGCCGCCTGCACCATGGCAATCCCAGCTCCAGGGTAGGGAGAAGGCCACTGTTTGCTGCCGTGTCTTGAGAGGATTGCGAAGGCCCCTCTGAGATGTAACACTATGTCCATGGATTGCATACATGAGATGGAATTTAAAGAGGGGTCACTCAGCCTGCCTGTGCATGGGCCTGCCCATGATTCACCAGGGCTTGGGGCAGCATCTGTTTAATCTCAGGTACTGACTTGCTTCCAGCACTTCCTGGCCTGATCGGGTGCCAAGTTACTGGTCGCAAATTCGCGGCAGGACGGCCGGTCATGTGCTTCTCCCGTGCAAGACCTGCACGTTTTACTGCTGCCACACCTGTGTAAGCTCAAAGCCTGCGAGATCCCCCAGCATCCCGTCTGGGCATGGGTGCTTATTTTGCAGGAGTACAAGGCATCCATCAGAAATCTGGTCGCGAATTTGCGCCGCAACGAGGAGCTGCGGCAGAGTGTCCTCTCGAACGCCCTGAGCCCCTATGATCTGGTCAGGAAGTCCCCCAAAGAGCTGGCCACTGAGCAGCATAGGTTGGTGCAGGCGTATCCAGGACTGCGTCATGCCTAGATGGGGTGCGCACATTATGCATCGCCATATTTTGGGGGGATCTGCCAGGGCATGTCTGGGATGTTCTCCAATGTGCAGCACCTATTTGTTCAAGAGCTGAACAACACATACTGTAGAGTGAATGCTAGGATAGTTATGGATTACGGATGCTTCTTAGGATGTTAACAAACAGCTGTAGGGTGGATGCCAGGACAAAGCTCGACAAAACATACTTTAGTCGACGTATGGCCCCTTAACTCTGAAAGGCTGTGAAGTGCACTGTCTCGGCAGTAAAAAGCCAAGGGCTGCACCAAACGTGTGTTTGTGAATGCGCATGCATAGGCATGCCCATCTATAGAAGTAGGCTGTACATCACTTGCAAGATCTTGTGCATGTTCCTATGTCCCAGGGAAAAACTGCAGAAGACAGAAGACAAGATGATGAACCGGTGCACCTTGCACAGTAGCACGCAAGGGATAGCCACCAGCGACTTTACTTGCCCTAATCCTGAGTGTAAGAGCAAGGCCTGCTCATACGTGGGTAAGTGTCTCCTCCGAAAAGTACAAGCGCTGCGCCTCTTGCGACCATGCCCGCTCAAGCGCACGGGAGAAACCTGGTCAACGCCACGCATGCTCGCCTTTCCTCTAGGGAGTGATTGAAACACGCAACGCGTATCGCTGACCCATGATTGCACATGCCAACTTGTCCGCTGAGATTACTGCACCTCCCAGCCTCCCATGTTCAGCGCATCCCTGCGTATTCAGCCCTTCTTTCCCAACGCGTGAACAGCCCTTTCATGAAAAGCATAGAATGCTACGATCAATGGGGGATGCCCAGTGCTGTGGTTTGTGTGGGACAAGAAGTGCGGTGGCCTGGGGCGTCAGAGGAGCAGAACTATGACAGCAAAAGACCGTATTGGATCGCTTGCCACAAGAAGGCTTGCGTGGTGGAGACCAGATTGGCATTTGCCAGAGTTTCATGCATTATCACTGTCAGCTCCGTGAGCACCTCCATGCTGGTACACACCAGCAGCATGCTGACCTGTCAGGTTTAACCTCCCTCAGCAATGGGCGGGCTTGCTAGGGAAGCAGGAAGAGCTGCATGCTGCTCTGTGACATGTCATCCCATGCTGCTGTCGTTTCATGCACAGTAAAGTTAAGACACAGTTCTTGCACTGTCTATTGGTACAAAAATGATTTTGTGGCTGTAGTACAAGCTTGCAATGCAAGATTCCCTGTCGCTGTCAGAGTGCCTCCATGGATTTGGCTGTGTAGAGCAGTGGACGAAATGTGTGTTGGAGTTTTTTGCATTGTCTTGTGATCCTGATGATTGCCACAGATGCAGGCAGAAGAGATATTGGCAAGAGCGAAACGTGGGGGGCCAAGGACGCGGAGGGCAAAGGAAGGTCCGTCAGCTGCTTGACCTGTGGCCACCGCTGGGAGGCTGATATGTGTTAGCATGGAGTGGCGGTTAGCCACCGCCTCTCTGAGTTTTATGTGCCTCAGTGTTGTTAGCAGCGCTTGTATATGGACGTACGCTTGAGGTGTGGGATGCGGGTTCATGTAGGAATTGCTTTGCAAGGACGCCATTGGCCAACTTGCTGAAAACGTGAGTCCTACCTGCCCAAGCGCCACCTGCAGGCGTGACATGGCTCGCAACAGTTTTCAATTCAGGGATGGTTTGCGAGTGGATGGCTCTTACTACCATCTTTTATGTAGCAGTCTGACCAGTCTGATCAGCGTATGCACACCAACTTCGAGATTGACCCCAAGGAGCGCACCCAAATGAGTGTATATCCAGGAATTGTAATGGGTTTGCGCTATGTTTGTGTGCTGGCTGGCATGCAATGGCGCCGGCAAGCAATAGCCATGTTTGTAACTTCAGAGAGTGGTCACTAGTTTTGGGGGGTTTTCCTTTCCCCTCAACACTGGTTTTGTATGATTGTCACAGTATCTTCTGGCCAATGTACATGCAATTTCTGGGCAGGCAGTGTTTGGAGAGGCCAGCCATTCGCACACTGACTGACCGGGTTGCTCTATCAACCAAGCGTTAAATGCAATCACCTAGACCTACCTCATACTGCCCATGATGTTTCGGATGGACCTTTTATTATCCCTCGCGGCATGAGTTAATTGGATGTGTGCATGTATGTTCATATGTTTGTATTTGAGTGCATAATCGTGAATGCACATGATAAGGACATCAAATACATGTTTCAGTGTGCTTGAAGCTCAGCGTGTGCCGCAGCTGCGCTGCACTCACCTTAGCCGGTAGTGTGCCTTATCTTTGTGCTGATGCTCACAGTCCGTACATTTCTATGACCTTTTTTTTAATGGCTCGCCCCAGCTGGTGCATCTCCTTCTCTATCTGTTCGCTACTTACTTTGTGCTATTTCATTGGGTCTGTTTGTCTGAAGTACCGTCTCGCAACAAAGCCTGTTGGTGTATCCAAAAGTACAGGGCATGAAAGCAAAACAAAAATAGATAAGGAGAACTATATAGGCAGTGAGACACCCCCCTGTCCTGCTGAGTCATCGTTATGAACAATTCAGCCTTTCAGGAATATGACATGTTCGCCCCCATTGAGTAGTAGCATGAGGTGTTGAATGTCAGGTATATCATGTTCCAAGGTGAAAAATGAATCACGAACATCTTACACACCAAATAAGGCAAAAGTTGTTCAAGCAATGCTGCTTGCAAAACACAGCAAAAATGCAATACCTTAGAAAGATGGTGCACCATGGATGAGGTCGGCGAGGAAAAGTGGTCTCGCCCATCCAGAGTAGCTCTAAACCATGCTACAAGGGACCTCAATTCAATGCTGTACATTCTAGCTGGATCTGCGTAGGGGCATATGCTGCTGCTGCCGCCCATCCATGTCCTACAGGTGCATCTGTCTCTGCTCTCATCCTTACTCAGACCCAACCAGGCTCGTGTCCCATGGGGATGCCAGGCCCCTGGCCGGATGGCCAGCGCCTTTGGGGAGTGCTCCAGGCTCCTAGGGAGGAAGGTTACAGTTAACGCCTGAGAGGGATCTAGTCACAACAACCAATATTTACCATCCAACTATCTGCAAATGGACAGTGAAAGCCGATTTGGCAATGACACTTATCTGGCGTGACAACCTACATCAATTAGCCAATATTTATTCCACTATATCAAAACAATTACCCACCACTAGTGAAAAAGAAACAAAAGAAGTCAACGGACCAAAAAAGGGAAAACAAGGATTACATAGCTGCAATTGCTAACCAAAGAAGAATCGCTCAGCTGAAGCAGGCTTGCATGCAAATGGTCACTACGAGGGTAGACCAAGAAAATAAAAGTTAACCTTGAAAATTGGACGTTGTTCAGCCTAAAATTCTAATGGCATGTGAGCTGAAATGATGCTCGTTTGTTTATTTTGACACTTGATGAAAATAATATTGTCTGGTCACAAAACTTTGCCTTACCGTAAAGCAAGGCTCTCAGCAAGCCTTTTCCGCACAAATGAGCTTAGAGGAGGGTAAAAATGCGCACCAATGCAAGGACAAGCTTGCTCTTAAGCAATCGTGATTCGCCGCTACTTAGCCTGAGGTCTTTGACACAAGACCTCACGCATGGAAAGGCCTCCCCCCCCATGATTCATATCGAATCAAAATAATCTACATAGTTAATGTTTTTTATAAACGAGGGGATCCCAACGAAAAGACGCTCGTCCAAGAAAATGCCACCATACATTCGTCTCCCCCAAAAGCAAGCTCGCTATGGTTAAAATGGATGAAAGATGCATGGATATTGTCGCCGGCACCAGGCGAGATCACTTACCTCTTGCCGTATCAGATAGCACTGCAAAATTTGCAGCTGCTCTTGCCATTCGAAAGAGCAGGGCTTTGGCTGAGCAGCGCAAAAAGGACCGCGATGTGCATCACCACAAGTACGTGCACGTGCATTGTGACAAGTCAGACAAATCAAGAGGCTCTTGCAGAGAACTCCCCATCAGGAGCTGCTGAGAAGATTATGTAAACACGCTCTTTCTATGCTAGACCATGGATTCTACTGTGTTGGGTGGTTTGTAAAGAGCTATAACCAGACAGCATACAGAATAAGTATTTTTCTTCCCTGAATAGGCAACACGTATACAAGTGCTCACTGGAGTTTCTTTCACGGCCTGTGGCAACTTCACAATCACCGCGACTCCACGTGTGTAGGGATTTATGGGCCAAGAAACCGCACAATGGGTCATACTACAAGGCAAGTTTGGATATCTATCAGCTGAATATCCACAGGTGCTTGCGTAAGGGTGTGTGCGTGCAAAGAGTTAAAGGGTAAGCAGAGTATAAATTTTTTACAAATGTTGGAAGGTTTTTTGGGACTGACTTGACGCTCTGCATGCCTCATGCATGTGATTCATATGGATGCCCCCGGGCAATTGCATGTCCTGTTCATGTAATGACCACAAGCGTATGCATTAAATGCCAAGCCCCACAATAGCCAAGGGGTGAGAAGAGAATTGAGGTGTATCAAATGTGTATTGCATAAGTAAACTGAGTCAGTGTATTGACACTTTAAACTGTTAAGATCTTATATGGGCTCAGGGCTTTGAGGAACGTAATGATCTCAAAGGAGGAGGCTGGTGGCCAGTTGGCAGTGGCTGTGTCATGTTGAGCATGTGCATACACCTATCACCATATACAGGAAGTGCATGAAGTGAGCATGGTAAGGCCACTCAGGTTGGGCCGCAGGCTCTTACTTAAGCTTGATGAAGAATGAGTACGGTAACTGCAAGGGCCAATGCTTGGTGAAGAGTAAACAAAGTCACCCCAGCTTTTTTGAACAGGTCGGGCCCTCCTCATGAGCTGATGCGCAAATGAAAGTATGGAACCTATTCTGCACAGACCTTGCAAATGGAAAGCCTACTCATAAGTTGAGCCTTCCCACTTTGCAGGTTGGGCCCTCCTCTCAAGCAGCCCAGAGCCAGATCAGCAGCTTAGGGAGCTCAGGATCCCACCCAAGTCCATATGGCATGCTGGGCTATGAGCACACCTCACCAACTTTGTTGGGTCCGACCACCAATTTTGTTGGGAATGCCATGTCCATGGTAGGGAATGGTAGTGGTAGTTTGTGGCACTCCTCTTTGAATTAAAAGGTGATTTCTGCTGCCTTACTTTGGTATTGCATGTGGTTTGCAAGTGCCTTTTCAAAGCAGGCTCATTCTGTGGCTACAAGTCCAATGGCCAGTAGCCGGCATACATTCGTGGCAGGGTATTATTGAAGCACCATCAGCATGTGCTGTGTAGAGTCCAGATCTGCGCGTGTCAGTGTCCATGCCAGGAGCGAAGATCTCTACACCTCTGTGCCGTCCCGCGGCGAAATGCATTCGTCTCAAAGTGTGCTCTTCGTGTTTGATATGAGTGGCACATGTGCATGCAATCAGAGGGGAATGGCTAGTTCACCCAAAATAAGGCTAGCCAAATTTGCAAGAGCTCTCTCAATTTGGAGTCATGGTGGCCGCTCTTTCCTTCTCACAGGCAGCCATAGACCTCATCCATGAAGAGCTGAAGAGTACTCACATGGAGCCTGCGCCATCCTTGATTGCTCAAAGCTCTTCTGGTGCACAGACAGCCTCACAGACACAGCCACAAACTACAGCAAACAAGGGAGCAGCTGCCTTTCGTGCGTTGTGGTTGCGGCTCCATGCCCAGGGAAAGCTCCCAGCTGAGACAATGCCAGCAAGCCAGAGCGACAGCGGGCTGTCCCGCCTTCAGCTGCATTGCCAGCTTTGTGCAGCCCCTGGAGCTCCCCTGGGGCCACGCAGCTGATGCGACACGGCCGGCAGCAGCATGCGCACACCACCATGTGGGCACCCCCTTGCCACAGGAGGGGTCATGTGTCTGGAGTAAGCAGGCACTCACCTACAACAATTGTTATTGCCCATTAATTTCAGGGAGACCCCTAAGAGGAAATAGCGGGAACTTGGAATCCTAAATCAGTAGAGAAGGCACATCAATGTAATGCAGTCATATTGATAATGACCTTCCTTTTTGGTTTGTCTTGATAGACCCATGGGCTTCCTGAGGGCACAGTCCTTTTTGCTTTTCTGTTATGATACGTCACTATTCATATGCCAGAAGATGGACAACATGCTGGATTACATCCCTGGTGGGAAAAGGCAAGAAAAGAGATAACTCATTTAGACAAGAAAGAAAAAAAGAAAGAAAAAAGACTGCGGCCTCATGGATTTCTTGGTGGCATCTATTGAGGGAGATTTGTGTGTCCGTTGCAAGCGCCAGCAATGAACTGTAACAGACAAGAACGATCTTTTATTTGCTCTTTAAGTTTGGTTCTTGCAGCTTCATCTGCTTTCTTGTCTAAGTGAAGTTTCAGCCTCCTAACATAAAGAATGCTTCAAGCACCAAATAATTGGCAGCGTGTATCATGTGTACTTAAAGGCTTCAACTGTCATCGTTCAGTACTAAAAATGTTGAACTTGCTAAGGTATAAAAGTTAAATTTGCTAAACTAGAGTTTTTTTTCCTAACCTTTACTTGGACATTTCGGAATATAACCTTTACTTAGTGGACCCTTACCCTTAAACCATCACCTTATTATCCGCTTGACCTTTTCGTTGTACATGCTGGTTGGCATATCCTGCCAGAGAGTGTGTTCAAGTCTGTTTTTGGGGGTTCCTTTTCCTGAAGTTTTCTGGGGCCCAACAGCCACACCTTTTCGATTTCTAAGGCATACTCCATTTGCTCACTTAATTACAAGTTTCAAGGAAAAATAGGTGGAGAGTGCCCTAGGTCAGAGGCAAGAGGGCTGGAAGCTGGCAAAAGCTGTGTTCTTGCATGCAGGCTATGCCCAAGGAGCTCTAATAGGTGGCCATTTTGCATCCAAATTGCACTGTGGCCCCCAATGCAGCCCTGATCAGTATTGAGAGGAAACAACTTGGGTCTGGAAGGGTTTGGATATCACCCCCTAGGGCTGATCTTGCCAAAAGTAAAGACCAAAGCGCACAACTCATCAACCCCTGCACCTTTTTATCCCATTCTTTCTTCAGTATTTATCGCATACATGTACATAATGTTTACATTTATCACATACAAAAAGTCTCTACAAGAAACAAATGACGTAGTTTGGTGCCTTGTGATCCACAGTGTCAATACTTCTTAGATACGACTTCACTTCCTTTCATTCATACATTCCTTTTATTCCTTTTAAGAAGGAACCAAAGGGAACGAATGTTCTTTTTGGGGAGCACAACATCCTCCGCGCCAAAGAGAGGATTTCTCCACAAGATGTACGCAAATGAAGCCTGCTCACATTCCTCACAACATGGTCAGGAAGGTTGTGGTATAAATAGCGTGGTAGGCAAAGCAATTTGTTTGAATGTGTTTTTTCTTCCACGTAATCCCTGTGATCCCTATGTGTGTGTGTGTGTGTGTGTGTGTATGTGTGTGTGTGTGTGTGTGCCTAACCCCTAACCCCTAACCCTAATCCTGGCACTCACTTTCGAGCCTGCCCAAAAGCGCGCCCTAAGTTCCATACACTAGTCGAACCCCCCCCTTGAGTGAGTTCAAGTGGCTGCAAATTTGGCAAGTTGCCAATTTTGCAGGCACCTTGAGCCTGCCAATCAGATGGATGGCGGAGGGCTCTCTTGCACGCACACCAAATGCATGCCCCCCGCTTTCATACACTTATTTCTCAGACACTACGTACTACATAGTGTATGTAAAAATAAGTATACCTTTTCGCCTCCTTCCTATGTATGAGGTTCAGGTTGCAGGCTGAATAGGCTTCAGCTAGCCTGCCTTCCATAGGCAGAGACAGTTACGTGATCTTGCCTTGTTTTAAATGAAGACAAGAAACTCTGCAGGCAGTGAAAATACTCCCTACATCATTTATGCAGTACAAGGGGCCATTTGCTTTGCCTACCACGCTATTTGTACCACAACCTTCCTGACCATGTTGTGAGGAATGTGAGCAGGCTTCATTTGCATACATCTTGTGGAGAAATCCTCTCTTTGGCGCGGAGGATGTTGTGCTCCCCGAAAAGAACATTCGTTCCCTTTGGTTCCTTCTTGCCAGGCTTTTTCCTGTGGAGGCTTTTTTTCGCATGCTTTGCCTCATCAGACGGCCTTATATTTCTTCCCTCAGCTTTTAATTCTGTTATTTGATTTTGGACATCATTTATTTTCGGGCTTGCGTGGTAAGCAAGGTTTACAAGGTTTACAAGGATAAGGCCTTCAGTCAAGAATTGCGACTGCTAGCCTGCTCATAAAAAACGTTTAATTCATGAAGAAAAAAGGAAGTTTATGATTGTTCTGGTTTAAAAAAGCGGACACATCATGAGATCCTGCCTGTGAGAACAAGGGAGCATACTTCCTGCGGAGAGAGACCACCTGGGGATGTGTG
>LFCJ01001026.1_pt1 | contig 18703 bp, 18 predicted proteins | sample 643141 | NCBI WGS metagenome assembly LFCJ01 (sample SAMN03766243, study PRJNA286221) | soda lake metagenome | biome: soda lake; feature: Kulunda steppe; material: water; isolation source: sample B1-Br-g2 brine of Lake Bitter-1 | place: Russia: Kulunda steppe | collected 2010-07
CGTCGCGCTCGTAGGCGTAGACGAACGGATCGACGTCGTGACCCCCGAAAACGCGTCGTCGCCACCATCGCTCGTCGCGCTCGAGCGCCAGCGCGTACCGGTCCCGGTGGCACTCGTAGACCGCCTCGAGTTCGGTGTACTCGTCGGCTGCGAGTCGGCGAAACCGGCCGTCGTCGTGATCGGCGTGCTCGCGGGCGAACGCGAAGACCTCGGGCGCACACTCGTAGGTCGCCAGCCGATTGGCCGTCTCCCAGCCGAACTGCCGGTAGAAGGCGTAGTTGAACGGCCAGAGAACGGCGAACCGGATCCCGCGTTCGCGGTACTCCGCGAGCGAGCCCTCGAGGAGTCGGCCGACGTGGCCCTGGCGGCGGTACTCCGGCGGGGTCGCGACCGACGCCACGCCGCCCGTCGGGTGGTCCGCGCCGCGAACTCGGGCCTCGAGCCAGTAGTGTCGACAGACACAGCGCGGACGGTCGTCGTCGCCGTCGGCGAAAATGCCGCGTCGAGCGCCGAGGAGCGCCCGCGGCGTGTCGTGGTCGTCCGGATCGTACGCCGGCAGGCCCTCCTCGGGCCTGAACGCGTATCTTCGATACTCGTAGAACACCTCGCGTGCGTCCGGGATCGGACGGTACTCGACCATACTGACCGAACCGAGGGCGAGCGAAAAAGCGTTGCTCTCTCGCCGTCTTCACTCCCTGTCGTGGACTCAGGCGTGTTCTTCGACGAACGCCTCGATCCGGGTCATGGCCTCGCGCAGTTCGGGTAAGCCCGTCGCGTACGACACCCGGAGGTGTCCGTCGCCGCCCGCGCCGAAGACGGTGCCGGGGACGACGGCGACGCCCTGCTCGCGCAACACGTCCTCGGCGAACTCCTCGGCGGTGAAGCCCTCGGGCACCTCGGGGAAGCAGTAGAACGCCCCCCTGGCCTCGAAGACGTCCATTCCGATCTCACGAAAGCGCGAGAGAACGAATCGACGGCGGCGGTCGTACTGGTCGATCATCTCCCGGACCTCGTCGTCACAGGAGTCGAGCGCCTCGAGGGCGGCGTACTGTGCCGTCGTCGGCGCCGAGAGCATCGTGTACTGGTGGATCTTGTTCATCGCGCCGATGGCGTCGGCCGGCCCGAGCGCGTAGCCGAGTCGGAGCCCGGTCATCGCGTGGGCCTTCGAGAAGCCGTTGAAGACGATCGTGCGCTCGCGCATTCCCGGCAGCGTCGCGATCGAGGTGTGCTCGCCCTCGTAGGTGAGTTCGGCGTAGATCTCGTCGGCGAGGACGATCAGGTCGTGCTCGCGGGCGAATTCCGCGATCGGCTCGAGGTGTTCCTCGCGCATGATCGCCCCCGTCGGGTTGTTCGGGTAACAGAGCACGAGCATTTCGGCGTCCGCGGCACCCGCGGTCTCGAGTGCGTCGACGGTGAGTCGGAACTCGTCTTCCTCTCGCGTCGGCACGGACAGGGGCTCACCGCCGGCGAAGATGACGCCGGGTTCGTAGGAGATGTACGACGGCTGAGCGATCGCCACCGTGTCGCCGGGATCGACGAACGCCCGGAACGCGAGGTCGACGGCCTCGCTCGCGCCGGCGGTGACGATGATCTCCTCGTCGGGGTCGTAGCCCAGGTCGAATCGGTCGGCGACGTAGTCGGCGATCGCGTCCCGGAGCTCGCGCATCCCCCGGTTTGCCGTATAGGAGGTCTTGCCCTGCTCGAGCGAGGCGATCGCGGCGTCGCGGGCCGCCCACGGCGTCGAAAAGTCGGGTTCGCCGACGCCCAGCGAGATGACCTCGTCGCGTTCCTCGGCGATCTCGAAAAAGCGCCGGATGCCCGACGGCGGCACCGTCTGCACCCGATCTGCGAGTTCGAACGTCATGGTCACGGCGAGAACGAGAGGCGGTCGTCCTCGTCGCCGTCGCCGAGTTCGATCCCCTGTTCCTTGTAGGAGGTCATCACGTAGTGGGTGACCGTCTGGGTGATCTCCGGCACCGGCGCGACCTTCTCGCTGACGAACATCGACACCTCGCGGATCGAGTCACCCTCGACCTCCATGTCGAAGTCGTAGTCACCGCTGACCAGCCGCAGGGCTTTCACCTGCGGGAACCGTGCGAGGCGCTCTGCGATGTCGCCGTAGCCCGTCTCGCGGTCGAGTTCGACGTTCAACTCGACTTCGGCGCGGACCGTCTCGTCTTCGAGTTTGTCCCAGTCGACGACCGCCTTGTAGCCGCGGACGACGCCTGCGCTCTCGAGTTCCCCGATCACCGCCTCGACCTCTGACTCCTCGAGGTCGGTCATTCGCGCGATGTCGGCCGTGGAGTATCGCGCGTTCTCCCGGAGCAACTCGAGCACCTCGCGTTCACTCATACCTCCGGAAAGCGCGAGCGCGAGTAAAAACGTTGTTCTTCCGTCTCGTTTCGCGCGAATCGGGCGTTCGTGACACGGCCGCCGAGTCTGCTCGCGCTCGAGCGGGCCGGTCGCCGATCACCGGTAGTTCTTGAACAGCAACGCCCTGACGTCGTCTTTCGTCTGGACGTCTTCGGTCGAGCCGTCGGGGAGGGTGACGGTGTAGCGGTAATCCGACGAGGAGGACTCCTCCCACTTGTCCTCGTGTGTCTCGAGCAGGCTCATCATCTCGTCGAGCATGTCGTCGTCGTCTGCGGCGCCGCTGTCCTCGCCCATCGAATCGGCGTCGTCCGCGACAGCGTCCTGTGTCTCCTCGGCGTCCCCGATGTCCTCAACGTCCTCGACGTCCGAAACGTCGCTCTCCGACGGCTCGCCCTCGGAATCCGCCGTCGAGTCGGTCCCGCCCTCCTCCGCGGTGCGCTCGTCGTACGACACCGTCTCGAGTTCGTGTGGGTCGTCCTCGCCCTCGATCGCGGCGCCGACGGAGGCGGCAACGTCGTCGGTGGCCGAGAAGTCGACCTCGTCGTCGATTCCGACGTCCTCATCTATGTTGTCGATCAGAAACTGCACCGCGTCCCGCTCTCGAACGAAGCCGTACTTGCCGACGACGTCGGTCGAGATCTCTTCCCGGAGCCGCTGGATGAACGCGTACTGTTCGTCCGTGACCTCGAGGGTTTGCATACGTCATGGATCTCACGGGGGGTACAAATAGGTGGGCCACCCGTCGACCCCGGACCCGTACGGAACGCTGTACCAGGTACCAGCACATCCGGGACCTGCCCGTCGGGTGTCCGGAGCTCATCCGGCACGACGTTTAAGCCCCTTACGCTGAAAGCACCGACTATGGTCGCGAAAGAGTCCGACACCGACCTCGAGGCCGGCGACGAAGCCCCCGAGTTCGAACTCGGGGGAACCGACGGCGGGACGTACACGCTCGAGTCGTTCGCCGACGCCCAGGCGCTATTGCTGGTCTTTACGTGCAACCACTGTCCGTACGCGAAAGCGAAGTTCGACCTGCTGAACGAGCTCGCCGCGGCGTACGACGAGGTTGCCGTCGTCGGGATCAACCCCAACGACGCCACGGAGTACCCCGACGATTCGTTCGAGGCGATGTGCGACCGCGTCGAGGACGGGACGATCCGGTACGACGCCTATCTTCGGGACGAAACCCAGGACGTCGCCCGCGAGTACGGTGCGGTCTGTACGCCCGATCCGTTCCTCTTCGCGAACGAGGACGGGGCGTTCCGGCTGCGTTATCAGGGACGGCTGGACGACGCGCTGAACCCGGACGACGAGCCGACGCGGGTTCACGTTCGCGAGGCGATCGACGCCGTCCTCGCGGGTGAGCCGGTCGATCTCGAGTGGCAGCCCTCCCGGGGCTGTTCGATCAAGTGGCGCGAGGACTGACGGACAGCCGGCGTCCACACTCAGTCGGCAGAAAATAGCGTGAAGCGTGAGCCCGCGAGGGTTGGCGTCCAGCGGTCGCAGTGGTCGGGCCGACCCGGGCGACCGGTTCGTGGCTGACTCTGCGAGTGCGGGCCGAGGGTCCTCGTGGGCTACTCGACGACGATGTCGGCGATCATCGTGGTGTCGTGGGGCTCGCAGACGTACTCGGCCATCTCCGCGTTCGCGGTGAACTCGAGGAACTGGTCGTCGTCGGGATCGGCGGTGAGGTCGGTCTGGAGGTCGTCGACGACCTCGCCGGCGTCGTCCCAGATCTCGATGTTGTGCTGGGAGCCGTCGCCGTCCGTCCAGCCCATCGTGTACGCTTCGTCCTCTTCGAGGACGAGCGTCGGATTCTCTTCGCCGTCGATCGCCGACGGCTCGAGCCCCACCCAGCCCTGGGTGAGTCCGTCGAAGACGATCTCCGTGCCGGGGTCGATCTCGAACCCGTCGGCGCCGCCGTCATCGTCCCCGTCGTCGTCTCCGGTGTCGTCACCGGCAGCCGCGTCGCCGGTGTCGCCGTCGCCGAGACATCCCGCGACGGCGACGGCCAGCGTCGATGCGCCAGCAGCGTGCAGAATCGTTCGTCTGTTGTAATCGGTCATGAGCGTCGTCAGCGCGTGGTTCCAGTCGATATGGGTTGAAAAGTGAGTCAGGTTCTCACCGGACGGGACGGCCGACGATGATGTTCGGGGATACGCTTAGCGAGGCGGGCTCTACCGGTCGGTCACCGACGATTCGAGCCCGGCTTTCAGTCCAAACTGAGCCCGAACATCCATCGGTGCGCTCGCGCGCCCGACGTCCGCACCGGGTCCACGAGTGCGCCGGGTCCACGAGTGCGCCGGGTCCACGAGTTACGACTGTGTGAGGACGGTCGGGAGCAGGGCTACCGGACGCCCCGACGGTACTGAACGGGCCATCGAGCGGACGGCTCCTCCTCGAGGCGACCGGCCGCGTGCAGCCCGAAGTACGGATCCCGGAGGAACTCTCGGCCGACGAGGACCAGGTCGGCACGCCCGTTGTGGACCAGCGCGTCGGCCTGCTCCGGTTCGGTGATGCCACCGACGGCGCCGACGGCGACGTCCGCCCCGTCGCCGACTGCTTCCGCCAGCGGGACCTGGAAGTTCGGCCCGGCGGGCGGGTCCTGGTCGGGGTGGACGCCACCCGAACTCACGTCGACCAGGTCGACGCCGAGGGCCGCCAACTCGGTTGCGAGCCGTACCGACTGCTCGACGTCCCACGACTCCCGGTCGGGGAGCCAGTCCGTCCCGGAGATGCGGACGAACACCGGTTTCCCGTCCGGCCAGACGTCGCGGACGGCGTCGGTCACCTCCCGAAGCAGCCGGGTCCGGTTCTCGAAACTCCCGCCGTAGGCGTCCTCGCGGCGGTTCGTCACGGGCGAGAGGAACTCGTGGAGCAGGTAGCCGTGTGCCGCGTGGATCTCTGCGACCTCGAATCCCGCCTCGAGCGAGCGCTCCGCGGCGGTCCGGTAGGCCTCGATCACCCCTGCGATGTCCTCGGGCGTCGCTTCGGTCATCGCAGGGCGGTCGCCGTCGAACGGCGGGTACGCCTCCGGCGACGGCGAGAGTACCTCCCAGCCTCCGTCCGCGGGCGACAGCGGCACGTTCCCATCCCAGGGTCGGGTCTTGCTCGCTTTGTGTCCCGCGTGGGCGAGCTGGATTCCCGGCACCGCACCCTGGTCGCGGACGAACTCGGCGATCGGCTCGAGTGCGGCCGCGTGGTCGTCGCTCCAGATGCCGAGGTCGTGGGGCGTGATCCGTCCGCGGGGCTCGACGGCCGTCGCTTCGGTCATGACGATTCCAGCGCCGCCGACGGCCCGACTTCCCAGGTGGACCCGGTGCCACTCCGTCGGCAGTCCGTCGGGGTCACAGGAGTACTGGCACATCGGCGAGACGGCGATCCGGTTTGGAACCTCGAGGTCACGCAGTGAGAGCGGCGAAAACAGTGCTGACATACCCGACCGTTGTGAGAGCACGGGCAAAATCACCGTGAACGGGGAGGCGTTTGCCGGCTCACCGGGGAGGCCGTCGGGTGACTCGGGAACTTATATCGCTCGCCCCGACACGGTCTGTATGACCGCACGCGGCGATACTGCGCTCCTGGAACGGCTCGGAACGGATCGACCGGTGATCGGCATGGTCCATCTCCCTGCACTCCCGGGCTCGCCGTCTTCTGACGGGGACCGAGACGCGATCCGGCGACGGGCCGTCGCGGACGCCCGCAGCCTCGAGTCCGGCGGCGTCGACGCCGTCCTCGTCGAGAACTTCGGCGACGCGCCGTTTTACCCCGACGACGTCCCGAAACACGTGGTCAGCGAGATGACGGCCCTCGCCGGTGCCGTCTCCGACGCCGTCGATGTGCCAATCGGGATCAACGTCCTTCGAAACGACGCGGCCGCGGCGCTCTCCATCGCGGCCGCCGCCGACGCCACGTTCATCCGCGTCAACGTCCACGTCGGGGCCGCCGCGACCGACCAGGGGGTCCTCGAGGGCCGGGCCCACGAGACGCTTCGACTGCGCGATCGCATCGACGCCGACGTGGCGATCCTCGCCGACGTCCACGTCAAACACGCCACACCGGTCGGCGAGGCCGACCTCGAGCGGGCCGCCCTCGAGACGGTCGAGCGCGGGCGCGCGGACGGCGTGATCGTCTCCGGGCCGGGAACCGGCGTCGAGACCGCGCTCGAGGACGTCAGGCGGGTCAGGAACGCCCTCTCGGCGCACGACCGGGAGGTGCCGGTGATCGTCGGGAGCGGCGTCACGCCCGAGACGGTCGGCGACTGTTTCGACGCGGGCGCGGACGGCGTGATCGTCGGGACTGCGTTGAAACGCGGTAGAGAGACCACGAACCCGGTCGCTGAGGAGCACGTGGCGACGCTCGTGGGCGCCACGGCGCCGGACGGAAGCGACCGCTAACGGCGCTCTTCGAGGGTGCATCAAAGCCCGAGCATCAGTGGCCCGATCAACACTCCCATCAAATGTACCCGACGGGCACGCAGCCGAACGGGGACCATTCCGACGGCAGCCGCGGCCGCGAAGACGACGATGCCGAGCGGACCGGTGAAGAGATACGAGAGGACCCCCAGGAGACCGAGCACGACGGCCGAGATCTTCCAGTACGTGACGTGGCCCACGAGCTCGAGATAGGCGTCCCCGACGAGGATGACGAGCGCGAACCCGATCGCTCCCGCGACGAGGACGCCGCCGACAAGCACCGGGAGCTCGAGGGGAACCCCGGCGTCGTCGAACGCCACCATCACCCCGGTTCTTGGCTGGCCGATGGCGACCAGCGCGAACAGCGCGAAGATGGTGTTGGCAGTGTCGACGCCGCTCGTCGCGACGATGTAGCCTCGATCACCCGACCCACCCGGAACCAACACGAGGACGGCGACCGCAGCGATCGCCGCCGAGATCCCGGGAATGTACCCGACGACCGCGCCCGCGAGGGCCCCGGCGATCGCCGTCCCGACGAGCAGCGGCCGGGAGAGTCGGATCCCCTCGCCTCGCTGTGGTGGGATCCCGCTGCCGAATATCGCGTCGATCAGGACTGGCGCACCGAAGAGGCCGGCGAACAGCGGGGCGAGCATCCCGCCCGCCTCGAGCGGTGACTCCGGCGAGACGTCGAGCGTGAGCATACCGAGGACAGTGGCTAGGCCGAACGAGAGTGCGCCACCGAGCCGAGCGGTCCAGTCATGTTCCGACGCGAGCAGGGCGACCACGACGGTCGCCAGGATCAGCGGAAGGTTCGCCCGAACCGTCGGATACACTGCCGTCACTGCCCACGTGATCGGAACCGCGAGCGGAACGGCAGCGAGGACGGCGAGCAGACTGCCGACCGCCGACAGCCGGATGGCCTCGTAGCCGCGGCCGTCGAGTACCATCCGGTGGCCGGGGAGCGCCGTCACGGCCATCTCCGCGTCGGGCACGCCGAGTGCCATTGCCGGGACGGCGTTGAGGAACGTGTGGACCACTCCCGCGGCGAGCATCGCACAGCCGACGAACAGCGGCGGCCCCGGAACCGAGCCGGCGACGCCGGCCAGCAAGAGCGCGAAGTTGTTCGCGTGGAGGCCCGGAATCAGCCCGCTCAGACTGCCGAGCGCCGCCCCGCCGAGAATCCAGCCCAGCAGCTGCAGCGTCGTAGTGGGGTCGGCGACGACCTCGACTCCGGGCGCAGCCATCGACGGATCTGGCTGCCTCATCGGATTTAAATCTGAAACACACCTGGAACGCGATTGCGAGGGCGAACCTGGGCGAGTACGAGCCCGAACACACCTACTGGAGGCAGGGCCGGCGGCGAGGCGGACTTCCGGTCGAAACGCCGGCTCGGGCCAAACAGGTCGAGAGAGGTCATTCCGGTCGAAACGCCGGCTTGGAGCAGCCCGCTCGAGACAGCTCACTCCGGTCGTGGAGTTCGGTCGAGCGGCGCCGATCAAAAATTACGACCAGGACCAGCGATCCGTCGTTCCAACTGCATGCACGATCGAGACGGGCAGACCGGGCTCGTTCTGGAAGGATCGGCGTAAGTGTAGCGACACCGGGTCCGTTTTCGCTCCCACGACCGAGGGCGGATTGCACTCGCTCCACTGTTCGTTTTTCCGGCCGGTCGTATTGACTGCCCATGGGCAGGGGAGCCGACAACATAGTTAGGTGTGAGTAGCTTACACACGAAGTCCGTACGTGTGGTACGTGACTTCGTTCCAGGGTATTGGCGAAGGGATCGATGATCGTCCACACAGCCACGATTCGACGGGGGTCGATCCGTGACGACCGGACTCAACCGTGATCTCGGCCTGCCGGCGACGATGGCCATCGCGATCGGTGCGATGGTCGGATCCGGCATCTTCATTCTTCCCGGTGTCGCTTACGTCACGGTCGGTGGACCGGCCGTCGTCGGTGCCTTCCTCATCGCAGGCATCCTCGTCCTGCCCGCAGCACTCAGCGCCTCCGAGATGGCGACGGCCATGCCGGAAGACGGCGGATCGTACGTCTACGTCGAGCGCGGAATGGGGCCGCTGCTGGGAACGATCGCGGGGGTCGGCAACTGGTTCATGCTCTCGTTTAAAGGCGCGCTCGCACTCATCGGCGGCGTCCCGTATCTCGTCTTCGTCGCGCCGGAACTGGGCAACTACATCCTCCCGCTTGCGGTGGGACTCGCCGTGTTTTTCACCGCCATCAACGTCGTCAGTACGAAGAGCACCGGCAGCTTGCAGTTCGTCATCGTCGGCGTGATGCTGCTCGTGATGGCCTGGTTCGTCGTGAGTGGTGCCGGTGACGTCGCCCCCGAGCGAACCGCCGGCTCGTTCGACGTCGGAAGCAGTGGGTTTCTCGCTGCGACCGCACTCGTGTTCATCTCCTATGCGGGCGTAATCAAAATCGCTGCCGTCGCCGAAGAGGTCAAAGACCCCGGGAAAACGATTCCGCGAGCGATGATCGGCTCGCTCGCGATTACGACCGTCCTCTACGTACTCATCGTCTACGTCGCGATCGGTATCGTCGACGTCAGCGGCGCGGTCGAGGCCGGCCAGCTCGAGAGCGACGGGGAGGGCCCGATCATGGCACTGGCCGCCGAGGCGACGCTCGGGACGATCGGGGTGACCGCCGTCGTCGTCGCTGCGCTGTTGGCCCTCGCGTCGACGGCGAACGCCGGACTGCTCTCTGCCTCGCGCTTTCCGTTTGCGATGGCACGGGACGGACTCGCGCCGCCGCAGTTCGAGCGGATCAGCAACCGTTTCAATACGCCAGCACTCGCGGTCTCGGTGTCCGGCGCAGTAGTCATCGTGATGATCACGTTCCTGCCGATCGAGCAGGTCGCCAAGTTCGGCAGCGCGTTCCAGATCATCGTGTTCATTCTGGTGAACCTCACTGTGATCGGCTTTCGAGAGGGTGCTGTCGACGACTACGACCCCGTCTTCGTCTGCCCGTGGTATCCCTGGGTACAGCTGTTCGGGATGGCAAGTGGGGTCGTGGTCCTCACGCAAGTGGGGACGGTCCCGCTCGCCGGGGCGGTCTTCATCACCGTCGTCTCGATCGCCTACTACGTCCTCTATGCTCGCCACCACGTGGACCGCGAAGGGGCCGCTCGTGACGCCGTTCGACGGAACATCGGTGCCTCCGCGGTCGAGCGAACGCGAGAACTGTTCGAGAGCAACGCCGAGTACGACGTCCTCGTCGCCATCACCGAGGAGACCTCCACCGAGGCCAAACGAGATATGCTCCGCATGGCGACGGATCTGGGCCGAGTCCGGACCACTGCGGTCTCCGTCGTCGAGTTTGTCGATGTCCCACACCGGGTCTTCGCCGAGCGACATCCCGAGGTCGTCGACCAGGACCTCCCCGAGTGGATCCCGTCGAATCCCGAGGACGCTCCGTCGTGGTTCCCAACGGACGGACTCGACGCACCCGCTCGCACGTCCGGCGGCGTCGACCTCCCGCCCTCGGAGACCGACGTGCCCCTCGAGCTGCCACCCGCGCGCATCGAGTACCGCGAAATCGACAGCGAAGATCACCGACGCGCGATCGTCGACTTCGCCACCTACGAGAACATCGACCTCCTCGTCCTCGAGCGAAACGTCGCCGAGTTCCACAGTCGTCTCTTCGGCGGCGAGACCGAGTGGATTCTCGAGAACGCTCCCTGTGACGTGCTGTTGGTCGAAGACGACGACTTCGACGGCGCCGACGAGATCGCCGTCGTCGCGAACCGCGGCCCGTACGACCCGCTGAAACTGCTCCTGGCCGACGCCATCGCCGAGGAGACGGGTGCCGAGATCAACCTCATGCAAGCGATCCCCGCCGATCCGCCGGACAAACAGCGACGGACCATGGCGGAGTACCACGACGAACTGATCTCGATCTGTACCGTCCCCGCGCGATCGACGGTCATCGAAGCCGACGACGCGGTTGCCGGACTGGCACGGTTCGCCCAGTCTGCCGATCTGCTCGTCACCGGCGCCGATCGGACGGGACTCAGCGGCCGCCTCCTCGGTCGCCCGGCGAACCAGTTGATCGACTCCGTCGACTGTACGGCGGTGATGGTCCAGACCCACGATGGCCGACAGGACGGACTCCTCAAGCGGCTTGTCATGGAGTATCTGTTCCGCTAGCCGCTGATTCGTGACGTTTCGGAGCGGCCTGAACGCGGTTTTCGGATTCGAAACTCGACAGCGGTCGCTACGAGCGCTGTGTCAAAAAAATCGGACTTGCTCGATATCGTCGCGTCGCGAGTTAGCCGAAGAGCTCGCCGAGGCCCTCGCCACCGGCGTCGTCGTCTTCGTCCTCGTCTTCGTCTTCGTCCTCGTCCGTGGTGTCCGGAACGTCGGACTCCTCTTCGGCATCGTCTGCAGCGGCCGCACCGCCAGCAGCGCCAGCTGCGGCGGGAACGGCGGCGGCTTCCTCGACGGCTTCGTCGATGTCGACGTCCTCGAGCGCGGCGACGAGCGCCTTGACACGGGACTCTTCGACGTCGACGCCGGCGGCGTCGAGCACGTCAGTGAGGTTGTCTTCGTTGATCTCTTCGTCCGTTTCGTTCAGGATGAGTGCAGCGTATACGTATTCCATTGGTGTATCCTCCGTTAGTTAGCCGAACATCGCGCCGAGTCCTTCCGCGCCGTCGCCGTCGTCATCGTCGTCGTCGTCGTCGTCGGCGCCGTCGTCTTCGGCCTCGGCGTCGTCTTGGTCGTCAGCCGGTTCGTCCTCGCCCTCGTCGGGGACCGCCGCAGGGGCGGGCGCCTCGACGCCCTGCAGTTCCTCAGGCAGGGCCTCCTCGTCGTCGATCTGAGCCGCGAGCGCACGGAGCTGTGCGTCGGCCTTGCTGACGAGGTCGGGCATGAGCGCTTCGTCCTCGATCGCCGCGTGCAGACCGAGGCTCTTGGCCTCGCCCGTCGCCTTGGCGATGAGCGTCGGCGCCGTCGTCTCGGTCGGGAACACCGCGTTGACCGAGAGGTTCTGCGCGTACGCAGCGGCGGTCTTGACGTCGCTCTCGTAGGCGTCGATATCGATGTCGAGATCCTCGGGACTGAACAGTACGCCGTCTGCGACGACGGCACGCAGGTCGAGACCGACCTCCTTGGGCTCGATCCCGAGCTCGTTGAGGACGTTCGCCAGGTCCGCAGAGACCTCTTCGCCGGCCTCGAGGACCGTCGAGTCCTCCATGACCTGGATCGAACCCTCTTCGATCCGTGCGTTCGCACCGATGCTCTGGAGCTCACCGACGAACGGCCCCGGGTCGACGCCCGTGTCCCCTTCGGGGATCACGATGTCGTTCGGGGCGACTTCGCCTTCGTTGATCGGCGCGGGCGTCTTCGACGCCTCGAGCTCCTTGTACAGCGAGAACGGGTTCTCGTTCGTCCCGATGACACCGACCTGCCCGTCGACGTGTTCGACGAGATCGTCGAGGTCGACCTCTTCGAGGGCCCGAACCTGCAGCGTGTTGCGACTGACGCGGAGCTGGGCCGTGCCGTACAGGTCGCGGCGCATGTCCTGGAGCTGTTTGCTCGGAATGCCCGCGATGCCGACGATACCGACGCTCTCGTAGTCGTCGATAAGCGCCGCGAGATCGTCGACTTCCTCTTTCTTCCACTGTGGAAGGTTCTCGGTTTTGCGTTCAGCGTCTGCGCTCACGTTAGACCACCTCTACGGACGGGCCCATGGTCGTCTTCACGTAGACGCCGTCGATGTTCTGGGGGCCCTTCTCGAGGTCGGCGTGCAGGCGACGCAGGATGACGTCGATGTTGTCGGCAATCTCCTCGGCGTCCATATCTTCGGCACCGACGCGCGTGTGGAACGTGCGGCGGTCGCCGGAGCGAAGCTGCACGGTGTTTTTGAGTCGGTTGACGGTCTCGACGACGTCCTGGTCGGGCGAGAGCGGGTCTGGCATCTTCCCTCGGGGACCGAGAATGGTACCCAGATAGCGGGCGATGTCTTGCATCATCGCCTCTTCGGCGATGAAGAAGTCCGTCTCGTCGGCCAGGTCTTTGGCGTCGTCGTCTTCGAGATCTGCCACGTCGTCTTTCGAGAGGACCTCGTCCGCGACCTCTTCGGCGCGGACGGCGGTTTCTCCCTCGGCAATGACGACGATCTTCGTCTCCTGTCCGGTTCCGGACGGGAGGACGACGGACTCGTCAACACGGTTCGACGGTTCGTTCAGGTCAAGGTCGCGCAAGTTTATCGCGAGGTCTACCGTCTCGGTAAAGTTCCGATCCGGCGACTCCTCGAGTGCGCGAGCCACTGCGGTTGTAATATCCGTATCTGCCATCGTTCACCTCCGTAGTACGCAGGAGTGCTCCTACGGGTCAGTGAAACAGGCTACGCCTGTCTCTGTTGAACGAAGTGTCATGGGAAACTTAAACCCGTCGAACTGGAATCCACCAGCCGTCCGCTACACGTCACCGGCCCTCCTCTCGCGGGTTTCCGGACCGACTCGACCGGGCCGAGAGTCGCTGCCGTCAGTACCGTATCGACGGCTCGATCGAAAATATTATTGCAAGTGACAGTGTAGAAATTCGCTATGTGGCCGGTAAATTTATACGTGTCTATCGAACGAAGCGTCCTCGAGGGTGCCCTCGTTCTCACCCACAGTGGATGGATCGACGCGTATCAGTCGCTTGCACCGGTCGAACGTGCAGCCGGGCAGTTCGTCGGGACGCTGCTCTTTGCCGCCGTCGTGATCGGGATGACCCAGGACTACGGAACGGGAGCAGTTATCAAGTCCCGTCGGAGTCCGATCATCTCGATCTGTATCGGTCTCCCGATCGTTCTTATCGTGGGTGCACTCGCGAGTACCGGGTATCTCATCCTCGGCTCGAGTCTCGGAACCTTCTTCGGAATGCTGTTTATCATCCTCGGCGTGACCGTCCTGCCGGCTGGCACCGTCGTCGGCGCCGTCGCGATCGGACAGTCAGTCGCGACACGATTCGGCAGACCGCAGCTGTGGGTTGGCGTCCTGACGGGAAGTCTCGTCGTCGGCCTTGCCGGCGTCTCGGTCCCCGCAACGGTCGCTCTCGCCAGTCTCGCCGTGACGCTCGGTACGGGCGCCATCGTTCGCGTCCTGTTCGGGTTCGGCGGGATCTCCACCCCTGACGACCGGACGATTCCACCGGCGAACAAGATCTGAATTCGGAACCGCTTGCCGGAGCCACGTCTCGTCGAAAACGGTTTGTTCTCCGTCGGTGCGGTCACGTCCACGGTCGGCGACGGTCGGCACGGACTCGAGACGTTGACGCCGGTCTACTGGCTCGCGATCGCGTTCCCGTTCGTTACGAGTGACGACGCGGCCGCCGATCGGTCCCGGTGAGCGGGAGTGCCGATGTCCGTCGACCCGATCGAGTCGGTCGCGCTCGACGACCGACTCGCAGACGCGTATTTCACCGTCATTTTCGGGGGCTCTCGAACGCATCTCGTCTGTTCAACCCTTCGGAGACGGGTGTACGATCGCGTCTCCGGCAGTTTACACACGCGAGGGGGGTGACCGCCGTCCACGTTGACGTTCGGCGACCCTCTCCGCCCAAAACACCGACGCAACGGCAAGAATTTCGTCGCCGGGAGAACGTTTACGGGATCGATTCGCGAACGCTAACGTATGGGTCAGCGAGCACACCCGGAACTCGAGTCGTCGAACAGCCCCCATCTCTGCCGCGGAGCGGCCTGAATCATGGACGTCGGACTCGTCGTAGCCGGCTCGATCGAGCAAACCTCGGGTGGCTACCGGTACGACCGCGAACTGGTCTCTCACCTCGAGCGCCACGGCGACGACGTAACAGTGATTTCGGTCCCTCCGGAGCCACCGGAGAGTGGAGAGCCGCTGGCGATCCGCGAGCGCCTCGACCGACCGTTCGACGTGCTCCTCCAGGACGAACTCTGCTATCCGACACTGGTCGAACACAATCCACACCTCGACGGCCCGAGCGAGATCGTCGCGCTCGTTCATTTACTCGAGTCGGCCCGGCCCGAGGAGAGAGACGCGCCCGACGGAAGCCGAACGCGAAACCGAACGCGAGAACGAGAGCGTCGCTACCTCGAGACCGTCGACGCGGCGATCGCGACGAGCGAGTACACGGCGAGCAGAACGACGGAGCTCGTGACGCTCCCGACGCTCGTCGCGCCACCCGCTGGCAGACGGGAGGGGGCTGCGGTGTCGCCGACGGCGGTCGACCGCCGAGCCCGGGCGACTCCGTTTCGGCTCGTATTCGTGGGAAACGTCGTCGACCGGAAGAACCTCCCGACGCTCCTCGAGGCCCTCGCCCGGGTCGACCGAGCATGCGAGTGGGACGCGACCGTCGTCGGAGACACGAACGCTGATCCGGCCGCCGCTCGGGTCGCACGCGCTCGTGCAGCTGCCCTCCAAATAGACGATCGGATCTCGTTCGCCGGGAGGGTCGACGACGCCACGCTCGAGTCGATCCTCGAGCGGACGCACGTACTCGCCGTCCCGTCCACGTACGAGGGGTTCGGCATGGTCTACCTCGAGGCCATGGAGTACGGCGTCGTCCCCATCGCGAGCGCCGTCGGCGGGGCGTCCGAGTTCGTCGACGACGGACACAACGGATTCGTGGTCGACCCCGACGACGTCGACCGGATCACGTCCGTGCTCGAAACCCTCGTGACGGATCGCGACCGTCTCTCGGCGATCGGCCGGCGAGCGCTCGAGACGGCCGACGCTCACCCGACGTGGGGTGAGACGACGGACTCCGTTCGAGCGTTCCTGCAGACGCGTCTCGAGGGGGATTCAGGACGCTCGAGTAACTAACGAGGTAGTGAGACGAACCGCGCGCGACGTGTCTCGGACCAGTCAGGCTACCGCTATGGGCACGCCTCCTCGTCGCAGTCGCCGAAAAACTCGCTTCGATTGGGGTCGCGTTGCGACGTCGGTTACTCGAGTAACACGTCGTCGTAGTCGCCGTCGTCGACCTTATTCTTGAACTCCCGCGCGTCGTCGCCTTCGATGGTAACGCCCATCGAGGCACAGGTCCCGACGACTTCCTTCGCGGCGTTTTTGGTGTCGTACGCGAGCAGGTCGGGATGTTTCTGCTCGGCGATGGTCTTGACCTGTTCGATCGAGAGGTCGGCGACGAAGTCCTTCTGAGGTTCGCCGCTGCCGGTCTCGAAGCCGGCTTCGTCTTTGACCAGTGCGGCCGTCGGTGGGACACCGACGTCGATATCGAACGAGCCGTCGTCGTCGTACTCGACGGTTACGGGGACTTCGGTGCCGTCGAACGCTGCCGTCTGATCGTTGATCTCTTGGACGACCGCCTGTACGTCGACGGGCGTCGGTCCGAGCTCGGGACCGAGCGGTGGGCCAGGGTTGGCCTGGCCACCCGGAACGAGCACTTCGATGGTTCCAGCCATACCCGTCACAACCCGCGGGCGAGTTTTAAGGGTTGCTTTTTCGGGTAGTCGGCCCCTGTGACGGGCTAACGCAGGTCGCGACCGGCCGTCGGATGCATAGTCGGCACTTCAATGGGAATCACTCGACGCTCTCTGCACGCCACTCGGCGAACGACTCGAGGACGTGGCTCTCGTCGAACCGCTCGATACACGGCACCTCGTGGGGGTGAAGCTCGAGCACGCGGTCCTTGAGCGCCTCGTATGCCCTGTTAGTCGTCTTCGCGAGCAACACGACCTCGTCGTCGTGGTGAATCTCGCCGTCCCACCGGTACGTGGAGCTCGTCGACACTCGATTGACACAGGCGGCGAGGCGTTCCTCGACGAGCGTTTCGGCGATTTCGTCGGCGGACTCCGGGGGGACCGTCACGTAAGCAGTCGGCATCGCCTCGTGCTACGTGCGGCCGGTCAAAAAAGGATACGCAGGCGGCGTCGACTGTGACCGCGTCGAACGACGTCACTCGGACGCGGCGTCGACGGGCGGGTACCTCACTTGACGACGGGGTTGAACGTGCCGTTGATATCCCACTCGTGGAGACAGTGTGGGCTCCCAACCTGTTTTTCACCGTCCTCACGAGTTATCTGCCACGCATCGAGTTCTTCGTTCCAGTATTCGGCTCGTCCACAGCGCTCGCAGATGCGAGCGGTCGGTGCACGTACGTGTGCGCTCATTACTCGGCCGTGGGAACCGGACGCATATAACAGTATTCTTGTTCGGCAAGCCCGGCTGTGAGAATCGTCAGTCGTGACGATCGACCGGAACGTACCGGCAGCAGCCGGTTTCCGAGTCCGACCTCGCCGCTCGAGTCAGCGAGTTCTGCTCGAGGACGTGTCAGGAACGGAGCCGTGACCGGTGGCGCCGATCACCCCGTCAGCAGGGAGATGACAGGGTCGTCGTCATCGTCGTCGGGGTCATCATCGACTGGCTCCTCATCGGTGGGTTCCTCGTCGATTGGCTCCTCTACGGGCACGTCGACGTCGTGAACCACGTAGATGGTTGCCTGCTCGACCGTCACGGTGAGCGCTTCGCCATCCATCGGCTCTTCGTCGACGGGTTCCTCATCGACTGGTTCCTCGTGGGCGGGCATCTCGTCGACGGGTGCAACCACGTCGAGGACGACGAAGACGGTCGCCTCCTCGATAGTGACGTGAAGCTCCTCCGCTTCTGTCGGCTCTTCGTCAACCGGCTCTTCGTCAACTGGTTCTTCGTCAACCGGCTCTTCGTCAACTGGTTCTTTGTCAACTGGTTCTTCGTCAACCGGCACCTCATCAACCGGTTCATCGAAGATGGGGACGAACTGGGCGCTATCGATGGTCACCTCGACCGTGGCCTGGTGGACGGCAACTGGCTCGTCTACTCGGTCGATAGCGACGTCGTCGACGTCGGGTTCGTCCTCGACATCCGGTTCGTCCGCATCGTCTCCGACGGCGTCATCGTCGGTGGGTTCCTCGTCGAGCTGCTCGTCGACTGCGTCGGCGAGTTCGTCGACGTGCACGAAGATAGTGGCTTGCTGGATCGTGACGTCACGGTCTTCGTCGACCGGTTCGTTCTCGTCATCGATCGCGTCTTCCTCGTCCTCGACGTCAGGTTCGTCCTCGACATCGGGTTCGTCCGCTACGGGCGCTTCGTCCGTCGGCTCGTCCATCGGGGCGTCGATTTCGTCGATGACGACGAGGACGTTGGCGTGGCCGAGAGCGATGTCGGCGTCGTCGACGGGGTCGTCCTCGAGGGCATCGTCTTCGACATCCTCCTCGAGCGCGTCGTCTTCTGGAGCATCTTCGTCGGCACCGTCGGCTTCGTCCGTGTCGACCGGCTCCTCAGGCTCGAGTTCGTCGTCCGCGACGACGACGATGGCCGCCTGTTCGATCGTGACCTGCCACTCGTCGTCGATCGGTTCGTCGTCCTGTACGGTCGTACTCGCTGCTGAGGCTGCGCCCGCGGCCCCGCCCGCTGCCAGCATCATCAGCGCAACGAGTACGACGAGTTTGGGTGATACACTCATGTCCCGGCGTGGGTACGCACACCCCTGCTCTTAAACCGGTGCTGCAATTCCAGTGATTAATGGCAGGGTGGATCCGGGAAATTTCCTGCTAGAGGATGGGGTGTGTTCGGGAACAGACTCGAGTCTCGAGCGCAAACTCGTATTACGTCGCGCCCGGCCGTTGTACTCCGTCTGGACGTCCGCGTCTCGAGCAGACGGCCTCCCCTTCTGTCGCTGAACTCGTGTTGAGAATTCGTCCGAACGACTGAGCCGAGCAGCGGAGAGCCGACCGGACGGTCGCCCACTGCCGCTCGAATGGATCGCTCCAAGCGTCGGTTACTCGGATCCCCTGTGTCGTCTGTCGGGTCCGGGAGCATTTCGAAATATCGACGAGAATCGACCGACTGCGAACGTGTTCTGGGTGGAAAACGGCGTGGTCAGTAGACGGCGTCTGTGATCTCCTCGCGCAGATCGTCGAACTGCTCGAGGTAC
>LFCJ01001027.1_pt1 | contig 18702 bp, 20 predicted proteins | sample 643141 | NCBI WGS metagenome assembly LFCJ01 (sample SAMN03766243, study PRJNA286221) | soda lake metagenome | biome: soda lake; feature: Kulunda steppe; material: water; isolation source: sample B1-Br-g2 brine of Lake Bitter-1 | place: Russia: Kulunda steppe | collected 2010-07
CCAGGGTGATGCTGTGCCACCAGGGTGATGCTGTGCCACCAGGGTGATGCTGTGCCACCAGGGTGATGCTGTGCCACCAGGGTGATGCTGTGCTGTGGGAAGGGTGCGCGCCTTGGGGCAGAGTGAGCTCATTCAAATGTTGTGGTGTGTATGTGTGTGGACGGGCAGCTGGGCAGCCGGGCAAGCCAGCAGGTCAGAAGCAAAGTACGCGCGCAGTCATCCAGGGACCTGTGCACCTGCTTCCGCTGGCAGGCAGGGCCCGGACCTCGCACTCCGCATGCTGTGTTGCAACTGCAACTGCAACACATGCCAAGCGAGCCAAGTTGATGAGGGTTTGGAGTAGTGCTCGCACGCGTAGCCCCCAATGGCGCACATGCATGCATGTGCATGCACACCACTGCACGCTCAAGACTGTATGCCAAGGGCTGTAGAGGCATGCCTCGTGTGCACGCCCTTTAGCCATTCAGGTGTTGGTTGCTGTGGGGTCCATGGCTCCTGGCCAGAGAAGCAGTCTTGCATGCCGCTGTGCGTCCCTCGATTCCTTGTGGCGCACACATGCACACGCGTCCGCGCACACGCCCTTCGAGAATGCACATGCATGAGCACACGTCCTTGGGCCCCCATGCGCGCGCACGCAGGCCATTGCCAGCCAGGTGGCCAACGCGCGCTCCACGGCGTCCTGGCAGAAGACGCACGACCACTACCGCATCATGGGCCTGAGCAGGACGTGCACGGAGGACGAGGTGAGGGCGCGCGTGCGCGCCTGCGTCGGTCGCCTGTGTCTGTTTATTTGCTGGTACGCCTGGTGCCCATTGCTTGGCCATGCAAGGCCATGGCACTCCAGGTATCGACCCTTTGCTTGGCCATGCAAGCCTGGGCTCACTGCGCGCGGGCGAGTCCCTGGCAATGTACGCGTGTGGTGGCTGAACTGCAGGCAAGGGTGTGCATGAGCATGCGCATGCCATGTGCCCAAATGCCCGCGCGCACGCAGGTGTGCTTGCAGGGGAATGGATCAATGGGAGTCGCCATGTATGCCACACCTGTGTGTGCGGGTGCAAGCCCTCGACCAAAGTTGGGCAAAAGTAGATTTTGGTGGTTGGGGTAGGACTGCGAGGCGCGCATCACCCCCTGGCGACACTGAGCACGCGCAGAGGCGCACCACACATTCGCGGCACTGGTGCAGCCCATGAAGCTGAACTGGCGGCGGGGTACACGGCTGCACTGCGCACCTCACCTCTTGCGTGCTGGGGCGCGCCATCCCCCCTGTCTCCCTCTCCCTAAGCCTGCTCCTTGTGTACCTGCTCGCGTGCCTATCGAAATTTGAAAGCACACCCTTGCTGATCCCTTGAGCACGCATAGCGTGGGTGGGTTTTTGGTGACACTCCGTCATACCTGGGCCATGTAGGTGCGCAAGACATACCGCAAGGCCGCCCTCAAGTACCACCCCGACAAAGCCGCCACCGCGTGCCGCTTCTGCTTGGCGCCACCGCTGGGCACGGACAGCAGCCACAGCGGGGCGGAAGGGGAGCCGCTGCCTGTGGTGGGTATGGGGGAGGAGGGCCAGCCTTTGCCTTATGTGGGTGTGAGGGTAGAGGGGGAGCTGCTGCCCGTAGCGGGTGCAGGATCGCCTTCATTGTTTCATGCTCCTGCCTCCAGCTTGACTCGCCAGGCTGCGCAATGCCTTTTTTTTTGCCTGTCCGCAGTGCGTGGCTGCACACAGCAGGCCTTTCAGGCCCATCCTGCATGCGCATTTTTGTGTATCTGTACGCGCGCAGGTCCTCATACTGGGGCAGGGCGCAAGCGTGGACTCACGAGTAGTGGCTGAGGCCAACTGGCTGTTCAACATTATTGGCCAGGTGAGATTGTTGTGTGCCTGCATGAGCACGCTTGACTGCATCTCCTTGAATGTGCACGCTGGTGCATGCTCTTGTGTCGCTCTGGCGCGTCAGGCACGCGAAGTAGCTGAGAGGCGCCATGCATGCCCATGCATCAGGCACACTGACAGATGGGCATGGGCGGAGGCATGTTCAGTGCCTCCTGGTAAGGCCAACAGCGCACAGGCACGGGCACATGATGTTGCTCTTTGTGTATGTTCTATGCATGTTCTATGTATGTCCCCATGCTGCGCCCACACGGCCAATCACGCACAAGCATGCGCGTTGTTTTCATGCTTGTCCTGACGTGGGGTGCACTCGTGCGCAGGCGCATGAGGAGCTGTCGGACAAGGCCAAGCGCAGGCGGTATGACATGCTGCTGGATGCGGAGCACCCGCCGCCCACAAAGACGCGCTTTGCCTCCACAAACCCATACACGAGGTGCGTGGGCTGCATCGCCCTTACGCCCCGGCTGCACCTTGCGCAAGGTGGTGCCTACGCTTTGCCGCCTCCACACACCCTCACGAAGTGTGCATGAGGTACACCAGTTGCCCTAATGCAGCGCCAGTACAGGCCTTGCAAAGCGCATGTGCATGCATGCTGCTTAGCAGGGCCTTCTGGTGGCCGCGGGCTCGCCCTGCCTGCCAGCCAGCCAGCCAGCCAGTGTGCGTGCTTGCACGCGGCCGGTATTGGCCATATGTCCGCTGCACGCGCACCCTTTGGATACAGCCTGCCAAGACCAATGCCCGCCCTGCACTGCCTCCCATGCCCTCCTCACGCACGCCTCCAGGGGCTCCTTGAGGGCATAATGCGTCTGTCCGTCCCTGGTGTCCTCCTTGCAGTGTGTGCACCTCCTTGCAGTGTGTGCACCTCCTTGCAGTGTGTGCACCTGTTGAACCCTCCCGTTGCATTGCGACAGCACTTGCCAGATGCACGCATGCCTGTGGATGCACACTTGCACACGCTGCGCAGGTATGACCCCTTTGCTGGGTTCCCCGGCAGCAGCTACGGCTACCGCAAGCCGCAGAGGTGAGAGCGGCATTGCATCATTTGTAGTACAAAGCAGCTGCAGTGGTAGTTGTCCCCATAAACGGACGCCCCCAAACTGTCTCTTTTACTGTATCCTGCTCTTTGCAATCCTTCCTATGCCCCTTTAAGCACGCCAATCTGTTTAACCTTGGGGTGAAAATTTGGCACCCAGGGGTGCTGTGTGTAGCTCAGAGGCGGTTTTGGCAGGAAAAGCTGAAATCCCAATGTTGCTCCAAATGACCAGAGCTCCATGTCAGCTGCTTAAGGTCAACAAATTATGCTGCAGTGTCAAATTCTGCTGTGGGGGCCCCTGGGGGAGCATGCTGGTGCGGGGCATAGATGGCAAAAAAATTGAGAATGGGAGGTCTGTTGTCAATGCCCACCAGCTGCAGCTTTCCTCCAGCTTTTTCCCCTCAACTTTGAGGGCAAGTAAGAATGGTACGACGGAGCTTGAATTGGGCCTATCAGTGGCCTGGCTGATTTCTGGCGTTTTGTTCCCTTGCGACATAGGCGTGCTTTTGCCAACTGCGCTGTCCCGTTGATTTCGTGAACCCCGACTTAACCCTTAGGGTTGAGGGCAATATAACGACGATTTATGAAATTGAGAGGACATGAATTGGTGCACTGTGTGAAGAACGGTGCCTGCCATGCTGAATCACTGTCATGAACGATTCAGCGTGTCAGGAACATGATATCTACATCCATAGATGATGTGGGTGAGGAGAGGCGGTCTTGCCCCTCCAGAGCAACCTTTGACCGCGCTACAGAGGACCACTGTTCATCCTAGCGAGTTCTGCGCCTGGGCATATGATGCTGCTGCCACCCATCCATATCCCACAGGCGCCGCTGCCTCTCTGCTCGCATCATCCTTACTCAGACCCATCTCGGCTCGTGTCGCATGGGGACGCCAGGCTCCTGGCCGGGCGACCAGCGCCTCAGGGGAGTGCTCCGGGCTCCAAGAGGAGTGTTACAATGAATGAAAGAGAGATCCAGTCATGAGAACCGATATCAACCACCCAACGAACTGCAAATGGACTGTGACACCAATTCGGTAATAACACAAATCTAGCGCAACTCACCTGTTTTGTTTCGTGACATTCCTCAAAATCAAGATTCCCGGCTACACACTTTCCCCCCACACCCTCTTCCAAACAAAGCCTTAAAGAGCAAAGCATCAGCCACCCAACGCACCTTTCAGGTCCCAGGGTGGCGCAGGGATGTGCAAAAGATAAGGGGTTGCAGAGTTCTTGACACTTCTTGCCTAGTCAAAGGGGGGTTTAGTCGTGGAGGCGACCAGGTGTGGTAAGCTAGTGCTGCTTGGCCCCTGCATAGGCTTCCTCAAACCTCTTGGCCGTGCGACGCTGCATATTGGGCTTCTTGAGCCTGAATCCAGCTCATCAGAGGCTCATCAGAGGCAGAGAATCAGACTCAGGATGTCCAATCTCAACCCAGACCAGATATGACACCTTAAACCCTAGGATGGTTTGATCTCAACCCAAACCAGATGTGACACCATGAACCCTAGGATGATTTGAAATCCCCCAATTGGAGGAGCAGTTCAGCCTCAACATCTAGAAGGGCTGAGATTGCTTGCCGGCCTGTGAGAGAGAGAGGGGGGGGGGCGTGAAGTGCCTGGGTGCAGGAATGCTGCTGTGGTAGACAGGAATCCCAGACCTCTGCTGATGTGGGTGCTGATTGGACATGTTCCTCTCTGCACACGGATCATGCAATGCGGCACCAGCCATGGAGTTAACGTGGAAGAGGACAAAAAGCACCCACACCAATGGTGCGGAGACCAGACGCCAATGTTAAAGATGCCTTCTCATAGATGTTGCCCTCATCTTCATCTAAGTTGGCAATCCGCCGTCTTCTGAGAAACAAAAAATAGCCTCTCCTACCAGCACTCGCAATGCTTCCACCTGGCATCGCACCCACCCAGTAACAGCACGCTCACTGCACCCACCTCACACTAGCAGCCCCCACAGCCTCCACCACATCTTCCTGTCAGCAGCAGCACACATAACCCCCACCCCCCCACCCTGTCATTGCAGAGCACGCGGCACATCCACCTTGCCGCAGCAGAGCCCCCACAGCGTCCAGCGCGCTTGCTGCTCTCACACCCCACACCCGCCCAACTGCTGCACCTCCCACTGCCGCCTATCGCAGCACGCGCCCGAGTGCGGGGCACTCTTACTCCTCGGCCGGCGCACGCTCGGGGCCCAGCAACTTTGGAGGCTCCGCCTTCAATGCTCGCGGCTACAACGCAAGGGGTGGAGCCTCAGGCCCTGCAGGCACCAACGTACCTCCCGGCCAGGTGCGCATGCAGTGCTGCCGCGCCCCTGCTGCACAGCATGGCTGCACCTGTGTTCAGCCCTGCTTATCTCACCGTTATACATGCAGCACATGGCAGCACCTCTGTCCAGCCCTGCTCATCTCATCTCCTTGCATGCACTCATCTGACCTCACTTCGTCCGGCGTGGCTGCTCCTCCCCTCTGCAGGGTCGCACCTCCAATGCAGGCACCCGTCCATCACACAAGGCCTCCTGGTACAGGCGCGCTTCCCATGCATTCTCTGAGTCAGATGACGACGAGGAAGACAGTTATTGAGCGGGCCGGCCATGCGCCACGCCCCTGCCCGGATGGGGATGGGGGCCGGCTGTGCCTTTAACCCACTGAGAGCATGATGATGCCTTCCCTGAGAAAACTCTCCGCTCTTTGAGTGTGTTGCACTTTTCGGAGGTCCCAACGTGGCGAACGGGCACCTGACGGCGCACAGCCAGTGCTGTGTTGTGAGTGCCGCAATGTCAATCCTGGGTGGGAGCGCTGTGTGGGTGGCGCACTGATGGCAGGTGCACCATCGCGCACAGCACAGGGGGTGCTGCTGTGCGCAAGGGCCGGGAGTGACGCCGCATTGGCCATGACAAGAAGCGGCAGAGGCCCTGTCAGGGCTTGAGCTTTGCTGTGCCCCAATTACATCCTTGAAGTAAGGCGTGAGCATTGCGTTCATGTGTCCGTGTCCCTTGTCTCGTGACCAGGAGGGGCTTATGTTGTCAGTGTACTTTGCAAAAGGCCTTGGCATGGAAGACTCTGATGCTTGTGGTTAACCCCGCTATGGGAGCTGTATAAAATATGTGTGGTGAGATGTGTCCCTGCAAAGCCACCTGCCAAGGCTTTTCATGCAGGATTACCTGCTGGAACATGAAAGCGTGGATTGCTTGCTGTGTACCAGGTGTAAGGGCGGTGCATGCTCGCATGTTCAGCGAGCTTAGTTGTACAGCACGCACAGGCTTTTGCTTCAGCACACATTTTTCGAGCTCGTGATTTTCTTTTTCTTAACTCTCACTATCTCACAACCAAAACTTCATCTTAGGCCATGCGCCAAAAGGGGGATGAGCTTGGAGCGCTCTCCTCCAACATCGAACGGCAACATCTATTGTGATGCTGTGAAGGAAATCTAAGGCAGTCCAGGCAAGGTGCAGTAGACAAGGAGTCTCCACAGTGGAAGCCTGGAAAAAAGGAGGAAGGGTTGTGTGGAAAATGACTGGCACCCCATTCTGCCATTAAGAGCAACGCTTATCTGTGCTGTAACCTTGTAACCTTTTCTGTGCATCTTCTTAAGGTTACAATAGGTTTAGACCTTCAGCCAGATGGGTTGACTGCTGGGCTTGCTGGACACTGCCAGGTAGACAAAAAATATCCATGGACTCAGAAAGAAGAAGAAATGATTTGTACGTCTGCTTCAAGAGAAGCAATTTCACATCCTCAGCTCTGATGTTGTCAAAGTAGAAAGCGCTTGTGTCTCCAGTGTACGTCCTACCAGTAAAATCAGCAAATTGTTCTGCGAATCTGCTTCTCAAATAGCACATTTCTAAGCAAGGGCATGGAGAAAGGACATGCTCTTCCTCCTGGACATCATGCAAGTCACGTTTGTCACAAAGCCTATTGAGGATTTGCCAACAGCCCGTTTCAACGGGCACGCAAGCGAAAACGAGCAATGTTACGAAGTACATGCCTACTCAGTTCCAGCCGTAAGTATCTAGGCAGCAAATGGGGAGGGCCCCGTACAGTGCTTGGTTTGAGAGGCAAGGCCATCCAAGCATGATGATGAGTAGCCAGTTTTTGAGCGTGTGTCCTAGGATCTACACCATCCAATTCCCTCCATACCGCTCGCAATTGATCACGCAAATTGACCACACATTCTTGTAATGGAAGGGGAGTTGCAGCCTTAATGCAATCGGTATACGTATCTGCTTCACACACCTCTATGAACTCTGCAGTCCAGCACTTTGTGTAAGAGGCATCTAGAGCGATATCTGCATGCACAATCTTCTTCAAGTAAAGAGTTGGAAAAAAACTTGGCAGCAGCGCGGAACCAATAAAATTGCAAAGGCTCCTGGCCACACTCTCGCCAAATCCTCTTCTTAAATGATTTGTTCAATCATGTATTAATAATATTATTGGAATTTGTTTGGTATTACGGTTGGCGGTTGGTGGATAAAAGACACAACATAAAAGGCATTGGAGGCAAGCCCTACTTCAATTTTTGTAGTTCATAAAATTTTCGGCTCCCTTTACTAACCATGCGGATATCCCATCCGAGGACCTTACGGCGAAGCTTCCCAGGCGTCGTCCTGGGATGCATACTCCTGGCCGTGGCCACAGGTGCGCCACTTTACCCGGTTCAGCTCATCTTGAGTTGAAGCTTCGAGTGCGGGGGGGGGGAGAGTGGGTGACCTCTCAAGAACAAGTAACGCCTTTTTGCAAATCTGCCCCTTTCGATGAGTGCCTCTTCTCGCCCGCAGGCAGCCCACAGGCAGCCATATCTACCCGTTTCTGCCCCCGTTAAAATTGCATTTTGTATCCATCTTTGTGCCCGCCTCGGCTCCAACACTCTGGAGGCTCCGATATCCCGAGCGTTGATGAGCTCGAGGATAAGGCTCCTCCTTCCCGCAGCTTCAAAGCAGCTAGTCTTTTTTCTGCCCACGCACTTTGCAGGTGCCTCTGCTTGGGAAACGTTATTGGAGCAACCACAGGGTGAGTCCTAGGACTGGGCTGTACGTACGTATACGTATGCATATGGAATGCTTTTGGGGGATCCAGAAGATTCTCCGGTGCTCGTCCCCAAATTTATGAAACCGCTCACCGGTAAGTGGTACCAATCTCCACACAATTTATGGAAAATCTTCACCATATCTCTTGGGGAGAGGGTCTCTGAATTCAGAGACAACTTCGAAGTTTACTACAAGTATTTTTCAAGATATTGAATTCATGAATGATCAGTACACCCTTGATATATCCTAAAAGGAAAGGTCCTCCATTTGAGATCTTGCAATGAGTGTCAATTTACACTGAACCTTGCCTTTTGGTGGTCTCAAAAGCCCCAAAGCATGCTGAGAGGGGGGTCTTCATGAGAAGCGCTTGAGAAATTTCTCATGCAACCTTCAGCTGGTCAGCGGGTTGGAGCTCCTTGAGCGCTTGTCACAAAATACAAACGCTATCCTCACACCTGCTCATCAGAGCTCACATGAAAGATGCATATATGTAGCCTACATAAAAGTAGCGGGTAAAAACGAGATCTGTCTCGGATACCGCACTTGCCACAGAATACCGCCAGCGGGGGCGCCCCTGGGCCTTTGGTTTAGTGACGTGCTCGGTCATCGATTCTTTGTAAGCACTCATGGTTGTCCTGCTCTCAATAGGAACCTGCCCCCCTGCTGCCTGTAATGTTCTGTAGCAAACTATGGGGAACTATGGGGAATCCTGGACTGCGGTGTCCTGTCCTAAATTAGAACAGTGTGCATGTCTATCAGGCTTGCCACGATGCCCTGTCTTGCACAAGTGGGGGGAGTCAGAGCACGCACCACTTCCGCCTTCAGCCAAGTCTAGAGATCTCAGTTATCTATTTACATACAGCCGCTTGATTCGTTTGCTTTTGCAGGTGATGTTTTCCAACCTTTGAAAGCAGCCGAAGATGCAGCCTTCATCAAGATTCGCACGCGCATCTTGTTAGAGGACCCTGCCTACCCTCCAGCATATCCACCGCCCCCACCTCCTGTGGAAGGACCTATTGACACTGAACCAACTGACGCAACGGACCCAAGTGATCCGACGGACCCAATTGACCCGACGGATACGACTGAAGGTGTGTATTTTGATCAGTTTGCCTCATCCTGCTCCATTTGATGATACACACACATACGCACACACATGCGCAAAAACACACGGGAAAGGAGGTGGGGGGTGATGAGAGAGACGTGTGATGAAGCATATCCAATTATTTTTCGTGAGTTGAGTGAGGAGTTTTTTGAGTAGCTGAAAGCTGCCTGGGTGGAGGTTAAAAGCTTACATGCAAACTGCAAATTTCTCTTGCACTCCTGGAAAGGTGGGCTGTTTTTCTTCACTGCTGTGACGAGGTGTGAAGCACCAGCATTAGCTGGCATGATGAAAGCTGGATCTTGGCAGAAATGAAATCAACCAATTGGGGTTCAAAATTACAGCATGGAAAGTTACCTGTCCTGCTGGCTTTTGCGCAAATTGGTTTGGAATGACATGGCCCAGCCGGGCTCATGGCAGTACAGTCTTACTCACTGCTTCTTTGTTCCTCTTCTCCCCTTTTCAGATTCAACTGACCTACCAGAAGAGGCTGCCGCAAAGAGCAGGAACAAAGTTCCCATCCCTAATGCTGCTTTCCTGAGGGATGGGCGGGTGGATGTTGTAATCAAGAGGATCTTTTGTGCTAGGCTCGTGGCGACAGGACGTGCACTAGGGCCTGTCCGTGTTGGTCGCAGCCTGCTCCAGGGAGAGAGAGGACTGCGGGCCCTGGGGCAAGAAATGCTACAAGATGCACTTGATGCTGCAGAAATGGCCACCCGAGGTAAGCACATTAGGCCACACGCGAGCGTGTGTGAGTGTGTGCGTACGCGCGTGCGTGTGTGTGTATGCGTGTGTGTGTGTGCGTGCGTATGCGTGTATATGGCCTGTCCACATGGAGTATGCCTGCAAGAGATGCCGCACTGTGCCTGCAAGGGTAGGCACCCGGAAGCCATGAGCTATAGCCACACCGATTGCCCATTCAGATCACAGGCCCAGGTCAGATCAATTGAATGAAAAACAAATGCACATCACATGCAAGCGGGTCAACATTTGCCTGTCCAGATGTGCTGAGACTGCACTTTTGCACATTACGGGTGCCTTGACCGCAGGTGAGGTGGATTTCAGTGTTGATGAGTCTGAAGATGATGTGAACGTGGGAGTGGATGTGACGCTGTTCTTCCCTCCTCGCGTGTCCTCTGAGGATGTCAGGCGTGAAGCGCAGAGCGCCAACGAGAACATCAGGAGGCAGGCTGCAGCTCCTCAGAGGCAAGCAGGCAGCAGGCTCAGGGAAGCCATTCAACTGACAGAGGATGAGCTAGCAAACGACACCTCTGATGACGCCCAGCAGTTCAGGCAGGCATCTGGCCAAACGAGAGGTGAAGTCCAAGACACCCTCGTGATCGAGACAAGAGACGTACAAATTGTTGGTAAGTTGTGAGGTTGGATTGCTTGCCATGCAAACAAGCCTGATGAGCAACACAGGAGATTGCTTTGCCTGATCCAATTTTTTTGTTAGTGTGGTGAAAGAGGCCATGGATGTGCCCCACGCCCCAACAGCCTCTGTTTGTTTTGCATGGAGCCATATGCCTAGTTTGCCAGTGCCCCCCCCCTTCCTCCTCCCCCTGTGCACTGATGCACGGTCACTCTGCTGTGAATCAATCTTGCCTGCCCCCCAGTGGTATATTCATGCACGGAATTCCCCTATCAGCCATGTGCTCATGCTCGGCCACAGTGTGGTGAATTATGAGCCTCCCCCTCACATGTAAATCAAGGTAATGCCACTCCTGTTGCGGATGTCTCTCGCAGAGGTTCCTCCTCCCATCACTGACACCAACCCAATTTTTGACATCATTGGGAACACCACAGCGGCAGGTAAGACGCCCCTTGTGTCAGGTCAGGGTCTCATATTTTTGGTCTGCCCTGAGCAGCTTGTTTGCTGGGATGTGCTACTGTGCCCTGGGTGTGTTGCTGTTCAAGCTCCCTACGCTCTGGCTTGCTAGGATGGGGTGCAGCACAGTCCCTAGCAGGTTCTCAGACAAGCATAGGTGTCCTTGAATGGAGCAAAGGCTAGATGTCCTAGAAAGAAAGAAAGAAAAACTACGCAAGCAGCAAAAAGCTCCTCACATCAATTAAGGAAAAGGGGCCACTTGGGAAGAAAAGCCCCTTCACCAGAAAAGAAAAAGGGGGGTCAGTGAGGATCAGGAGGGTTGCAGGCAGACAAGCTAGCAGACCTCTCCTGATTGGTTTGAAGGTGGGGAGAATGCTCAAGAGTCCCACAAAGGAACGAAAAAAGCAGAAATTGTCCCACAAAAGACAAAATAAGATGTCTTTAACAGGAATTAATATTTATGTCCTTCAAAGAAACCAGACGCATTGACTGCGGCAGCAGAGGGAGTTAGGAGCACAAATTGCAGCGTGCCTGGCAGGATACATGAAACAGAGAGCCTGAGGTACATGGTGTTCAGAATGACACGCAAGGATGGGGACATGCTGTACAGGGCAACATGCAAGGATGAAATGCAAGGATAGGGTGCTGCAGGGATACCACAGAGCAGGAGGAAGGAAGGGGACGTGACGGGTAAATTAATATGCACAAGTGCAGTGTCGACGATCTGGAGGAGCTGAAGGAGATCTGTCGGCCTTGCACATGTCACATGGAATATGTGTGCATGCAGGGTCTGCAGAGGGGGAGGAGACTTCCAGCAGGAGTCGGACGGTGCTCAGGCTGCCACTCCCTGATGGAGACAGTGCTGCAATGCGAAATGAGAGGAAGTCCACGTTTGTGACTGCGTTGCTGGCGGGCTTCCCTGGAGATGGGCTCTCGAGGCGGAAGCAGCTGGTCCTGGAAGCACAGTCGTCCAACGATGACACCATGCTGGCGTTTGCCGGGCTGATGCTGACTGACAGCATGCGCGCCACCAACCTCTCTAGAGCAGGTCAGCGGGCCCCAGCCAGAATCAGGATGAAGCAGGGCATCTCTAAAAGTGGCACTGTTCAACGCATGTTGAGCACATGCATCCACACTGCGTGGGTGCATGCTGGTAGCATGGTACATGCAGTACTCATTCACTTAGGGAGCATGCACTTAGGGAGCACCACAGCACTCAATCAGCATGCGGCATGATTCGAACGTTTGAGGCAAACCTGATGAAGCATCAGAACCAAATGAGGTCCGTGGATATCAGACCACTTGCTTTTGGAGTCGCGCCGCTAAGCATGAAAAGTGTGAGGCTGAACGGGGCCGACTACATTGACTGTCCATGCATGAATAAGTGCATGTACAGGATGTGCAGCGGTACATAAGGGGCGAAATCCGCTTTTTGACTTACATGCCACCCTTTGGTTCCTGGCATGCCACACCCTGTGAGCAGGTCGTGTGCGTATGTCCCGTACCTCACGCGACGATGTCTTTATCGAGAAGGTGCTCTTCTACCCTGCCAGTGTGAGTAATGCACAGAGGGTGCAACAGGCTCTTGCAGCCAATGGCAGGATTGTTGCACGGGCCACAACTGGGCAGGCATACATGACAGCTTTCAAAGGTGCACTCAGCGGGGCCGTTCGTAGGGTGAGAGCCTCAGAGGAGAGGAATGAGGAGGGCAGCTTAAGCAGTCTCAGCACGCGCTGGTATGAAGCCTACAGTTCAGTCTTGGAAGAGCAAATTGTGCGCATCATGGGTGAGAGCTTTGCGGACTTTGATTTGGCTGTTGATGGGGCTTTGGATTTAAAGGCAGGCATCTGTGCTGTGCTCTGCTCCACTGCTGCTTTCCTTTGGCTCCTCATGTAATATGGGTGCCCTGAACGGAAAGGAACTTACACCATAAAGTGCAAGGTTGCAGTCATTCTCTGAGGTTCCTGCTACCATATATAGGTGGACTAAGAACAATCTTAATTGCTTCATCTCAGTGTGATTGTTCAACTTATTATACCAAACCATAACATCACCAATTATGCTCAAAGACTGCGATCGCATTATGTGTTATCCAACTTCAGTCAGTGGATTGTGGCGCGCGTTGTCTGTGAATGAATGCACACATTTTGCTGCCAGGTGTGGCATTTGGTGGCTGCTGTTTGCTGATCATTTTGGGAAGCACTCTTCATACCCTAATACGTATCTCACAGTACTTACTGCTGCAGTGTAAATTGATTCCTTGAGCCATTCCTGACCTATTCTTGACTTCGTTTTTGTTGGTCGTTTATTTGTGCAAGGAGTGCACATGCGTTTTGTAAAGCACGCTGCATATGCAGGAGGGACGTACTTGCGCTCCTATAATTCATTTAATTTATTTCCAAGTTTGTTTGCCATTGATTGGATGCATCCAATTGATTGTGGGCTCTTTTATGCTTCCTCTTTGCTGCCCCTGGACCGCTTCAACATTATTTGTCATTGGATGCATCTGATTAATTATGATTTGGTTGTTAGTTATGTTTGTTTAACAAGTTGTTGATTCCAGACTGTTGCAAAATCTTTTGGCATTGATTGGATGTATTCTGGGTGGAGAACCAACATGCGAGCACTCTTGCTTTGCCAACCAACAAGTGCAATACATGAGACTTCTTGTATGCCTTAATTTTCTTGTCAATTTATGATTCATTTGGCTGATACACTGCATTAAGATAGAGAGAGGATAGTTCTCTCCGATACCTGCCTTGTTGACTGTCAGGTATTCCATGGCAATACTAGTTTTCCTTGGGGCCTGGTTGACTGCTGAGCATTACCAGCCTGAAATGATGTTCATCTGACTTGTAAAATAAGGTGACCTAGCTGTATCCGCCAAACGAGGGCAGCTTAGCTTCAGCCTATCAATTTAAATCTAGGATGGCATCAACATAAAAGGAAAAAGGCGCTGTCTGAGAAACAAGAATGATGCGTCAAATGGTGTGAAATGCAAGAGAGGTTTTGGTTAAAGATAGGTGCCTGTTCTAAGGAAAGCGGTGATGAGATACACAAGTCCTGCCAGATCCATAGCACTTGAAACCTTAGGCAGAGCCACCCCTGTCTCCCCACGAGTTATCCTCCTTTGGTGGAGGACATTCACAGCACTTTGTGCCAATGTGTCTCCTTTTCATAAATTGATGCAGGGAGTGTTTTGCCGCCTGCGGAGTTTCCCCTTTCTTTTCCCTTTTAAGCTAGTATACTACCGTGGTATGCCCTGCCTCCAGAGACCTAATGGTGGACCTGCAAGCTTGAAGGATAACAAATCCCAATGTATGCTTTACAAGGTCACAAGTAAGGCTAAACATCAGCTGCAGCCTACATGTTACGTTGATTGGTTGGTGGCTGGTCTTTGCCAGCCAAATGCAATCCATAACATTTGAGATGAACGGCAATTTTTGGTGCCGTTGAGAGGAAAATTAACAACAGTCTGACTGGGCAAGGCATGCTTGGGCTGCTCCGCTACTCCACACGTAAAATTTAAAAGCCACTGTGAGCCAGGAATCAGGCGCAACTGCGTGCTGCACACTTCATCTCACACATTGCAGGGCTCTCTTCCACTTGCTGCTGCAGCACAGGTCTTACCAATACCACCACTTCCAACTGTTGTGGGTGTGGTGGTTTGGACCTGGGTTTGGGCAGAGGCAACTGGCCCTCCATGTGTCTGCCACTGTCGACATAAGCAGATGAGTATTTCAAATCAGAGGAATTCAATATTTGGTTAGAACCATGATTATTTTCTCATACCTGGTGTGAAATGCTATGTCTGGCATCTATCTACAGGACAAAATGAGACCAAAATCAGGACACCAAATGCATCGAGGCCATCAAATGCAAGATAAATGCACTGTCATGTGATTTTCTGATAGATGCATCACGAATATACGCACGATCCACTCACATGGCTCTGTTGCATGCTTTGCTGCAAGCCATCCAAGACCTGCGGGCCCTTTTGCTCGCCTCCTGCACCCTCAGCACCTTGCAGCCGCCTTGCTTTCAATTTTAGCCCATCCATTTCTCTGCTAAAATGGGGAGCATGCAGTTCTTAGTACACAGGGCGTGTGCACATGCACATGCACAAACTCGTGATCATGACCACTGTGAAGAAAGCAAGCCTCTTCAAAACCAATTGCAAGATCCTAGACAGGACCAAAAGTACCACCCCTTTGGGATATCCCGACCAATCCCCTCGGGCCCCTACCAAGGCTACACGTTTGAATGATCCCACAAGTACCCGTACTCTCCATTCTACCCTTGTCTTGGGAGGTACTTAAGCCCGTAGGTGGAAATGGACATTGTGACATGTGCTCTTGCGCTGCTGTGTAAAACGAGGTACATGTTCTTTTACATTGATTCAAAAATTGTTTATCTCAGAAAGAACATTTCATTCCTTTTTCTCCCTCTTTGCCAGTCTCTTTCTGGAGGCCCCTTATTTTTCTGCATGCCTTGCCTAGTCAGACTGTTGTTGATTTTCCTTCTCAACGGCACAAAAAAATGCCGTTCATCTAAAACGTCATGGATTGCATTTGGCTGGCAAAGACCAGCCACCAACCAATCAGCGTAACATGTTGGCTGCAGCTGGTGGTTGACCTTACTTGTGACCTTGTAAAGCATACATTGGGATTTATTATCCTTCAAGCTTGCAGGTCCACCATTAGGTCTCTGGAAGCAGGGCATACCACGGTAGTATAAAACCGTTGTGCTCCTAGGGATCTTGAGATTAGTTGATTTATTCCAGCACCCCCTCGCAACTCACCAGGAGTAAGACAAGTTACTTTTTTTGAGAGCTCGCAAGGTATGGTACTTCAGCCACTGCCCCGCCCGGGCCCCCCACATGGACCCCCACGCCCCAAACGGCCAAAGGTGTGGGTTGCACAGAACGGAAGCGCTCAGAGGGCGACGGGCAGCCTGGGGAGCTTTGTATCCGCCAGGACCCCACCCTGGCTCAGAGAGTTGCCAAGCGTGAGAGGGTGCTCGCTGCTGCCATTGCAGCCAGAACCCCTCCTGCTCCACCCAGGCCTGTGGGTAGGCCAAGGTTGAAGAGGCCTGCTCCATCATTCATCAAAGAGAAGCCTGTGGTGTGGGTTTAGCTGCTGCCCTTGCAGCTGCCCAGCCATCAGGTGCATGTGAGCTTGCGCCTGCACTTGTCAGGCAGAGCAGCAGCAGAGGCAGAGAAAGCTGCTGAATGGGACAAGCAGCAGCGAGTATGGCTCAAGTTGGAGGTGGGTGGGAATGGGCATGTGCACGTGCAGCTACGGGTCTCACCATTCCCCAAGCTGAAGCGAATGGGAGAGGGAATTTGCACTGAGCATGCCAGACCGGTTTGGGAGGCTCAGGCTCGCGGGAGGATGCAGCTGATCAAGGAGCACAGGGCACAAGGAGGGGTAGGGGCAGGGGTAGGGACATGGGCAGGTTCAGGGGCAGGGGCAGGGGGAGGAAGAGGGCTAGGGAAGAGCTGCAGGAGCTGGAGCCAGTGACCTCCTCATAGCCCTCAGATGAAGAAATGGAAGAGGGGGGGTGAGCACAAGTGTATCAGACAAGCAGAGAATGAATGTAGACACAAAAACCTAAAGTTCGCAAGTATGGGCTTAAATCAGAGGCCTCGCAAACCCTTATCATTCGCAAATCAATTAATGTAATTATTTTGGGACCTCACAAGATTAAGGAGTCGCAAGATCAAAGGAGCACTATGGTAGCTTAAAAAAGAAAAGAAAGGGGAAACTCCGCAGGCGGCAAAACACTCCCTGCATCAATTTATGAAAAGGAGACACATTGGCACTGAGTGCTGTGAATGTCCTCCACCAAAGGAGGATAACTCGTGGGGAGACGGGGGTGGCTGGCAGCCCCTTGCTCCAGACCAAGACCTTGAGAACAATTCGTTTTTTAAGTGCGCACCTAGTTGTAGTCAGTTTGTGCGCAAAATGCAGGAAGTGAGCATGCAATTAAAGGGCAATCTTGTGACGCCTCTGTGAAACAAGGCCGAGCTCTTCAGGATGATGCACATTGTTTTGAGGTACAGGTTGAATAATACTTGGTCTAAGTCCCAGCTTGAAGCCTCACCCTTAGCAGGAGCCCAAGAAGCATTCAGAGTTCAAAGCTAAGCACCTGACTGCACTTGTTGAAATTCTGCGGACTTCGCTGTCAAACGTTGCACCAGCATTCTAGTAGAATGATTCTACTCTGTATCATGTGTGACCTACTACAAAGCACAGTATGCACAGAAGCGTTGCTTGCACACCCTGCCCTTTCCGGGACACCCTGGGGGTGCCGCGGCTCAATCAAGCTCTTCACCTGCGCCTTTGCCGAGCGGGCAGAGGGAAGTTTCCAATTGTTGCGGTGCAGTGTCCAGTCCATTGCAATCAATTGCCAGCTTGCATCTTTCATGCACTGTTGCATTAGCGAGCGCCTCACGTGCGTGTCTGCTCACCATGGCATGGCCAGGCATGATGTCATGCTGTACCATCACTCCTGCGAATATAACTTGCCAAACACTTCTGGGCTCTAGCTTCCCGCTTTTTCGTGTATGTTATTTATGTTATAAATTATCCAAGTGATGTGTGATGGTAAATATTTCGAGAGTTGCCTTCAATTTTCCGAGAGCGCATACGCATTCCCCTTTAATTACTCTTCTTTGAAAATGGGCCCGTCATATGGAGGTGCGTTCGCTTGCAAACTTGAATGTAGAGGAAGCTGGTGTATTCATGAACATGAAGAGGAGAAGAGTTGCAAGGGGCCAGATAGTGCCATTTCCCTTGTGTGCACTTGCAGAGCATGAACAATGAGCACTAGGAGTGCAATGAATCCTTTACAGGAGCAGACAAGCTTAAATCACTTGCTCTCCTTGTAGTTGCATGCGCAGATACTGGCTAGAAAGCCAGCAAGCTTGCGGGCGCACGCAGAGGTCCCATGACGAGCCATGCGATACCTGTTGTGGAGAGCTCAGAGCGGTCAGGGGCCGCAGCTTCCGCTGCTGCTTCAACGCAGCCACAGCCAGCATCAGCATCTGGGACCCTTACATCATCATCATCACCGGCAGCAGCGGCGGCAGTGGCAACAACCGTGTCCCAAGGAGGGCTCCCCTCAACCTTAATAGCTGAAGGGAGGCGAGGGTCTGAGACAAAGGGCGGGTATGGCAGAGGAGATGATAAAGAGGAGCAATGCTGCAGGATTTGCCTGGGGGTGGGAGATGAGCAGGTGAGGAGAGGGGCGCTAAGGGCTTTGGTAGCATCCTCGTGCCTGAGTGCTTGTGGCTTCAACTGACAGGGCAGGTCAGGGATGCAGCTTGCCACCTTTCAGATGGCATGGTAGGGGTTAAGAAGCTCAATTGTCTGCCAGGTGAAACCCATATCTCAGGGTCCTGGTTGCAGGAGCTTCGGGTGCGTGCATGCTCACCTGTGGCTTGTTGTCAAGCTGCGCACCCTTGGCGTGCTGTTAGTGTGTGAGGCTTGTTGTCAAGCTGCGCATTCTCAGCAAGTTCCATTATCTACAGAACAGCAGATGGGGCTGCTTTCCTGAGCCCGTCGGTCTGGAGTGCCGCCTTTTGCCAAAGCGCCCATGCTTGTCACAGCACCGGCATAGAAGGAGGAGCTCTGTCCTGTCATGCTGTGTTGTATGGTTGGAGGGGGGGGGGTCGTTAGTGTACTCGCATGTGCACTTGCGTTTGTGCATGCATGGCATTCATACTTTGTCTATGTGAGAATCCTGCTCAATGGTCCCTTATCCCATGGTCTTTGTGATGCTTGGGCCAAGTGTGTGAATGCGCCCCCCCCCCCC
>LFCJ01001028.1_pt1 | contig 18689 bp, 20 predicted proteins | sample 643141 | NCBI WGS metagenome assembly LFCJ01 (sample SAMN03766243, study PRJNA286221) | soda lake metagenome | biome: soda lake; feature: Kulunda steppe; material: water; isolation source: sample B1-Br-g2 brine of Lake Bitter-1 | place: Russia: Kulunda steppe | collected 2010-07
GTCTACGTGCCTGAGGGCGGATTCGTGACGATGCACGATAGTACCCTCGAGGATGGAGCCGTATTCGAGAGCGTCCGTGGGACGAGTGAGTATCTCGAGGCTGGCTTCCATCGTGACGTGATCGTGACGCTTGATGAGCCACTCACGGACGATGACACGCTGTTCGGGATGGCCCACATGGATACGAACGATAACGAGGTATACGATTTTCTAGAGACTGAAGGTGAAGAGGATGCACCGTACACCACTGACGGTGATATCATCATGGATGACGGCGACGTGACGGTGAGCGCGTCGGTGTCGGCATCGGCGCAGGTTACTGACGGAACGACGGTCGTCGTCGACCGCGCCGATCTCGCTGAGGGTGGTTTCGTCACGGTTCACGACGCGAACCTCTTTGCGGGTGATGTCTTTGGGAGCGTTGTCGGAACAAGTGCGTATCTCGAGGCCGGTTCCCACGAGGAGGTCGAAATCACCCTTGATGAGCGGCTGACGACGAGTCAACTCGTCGTGCCGATGGCACATATGGATACGAACGACAACGAAGAATACGATTTTTTAGAGACTGACGGAGAAGAAGATGGCCCATACACCGCTGACGATGACGCCGTTGTCGACACCGCAAAAGTGACCGTCCCGGCGTCGGTGGCCTTTGAGGACCAAACGGATGGAGAGACCCTTGTCGTCGAGGACGTCACACTCCACGATGGTGGCTTTGTGACCATCCACGACAGTACGCTCGCCGATGGTGCGGTCTTCGAGAGCGTTCGCGGGACGAGTGAGTATCTCGGTCCCGGAACCCACGAATCAGTCGAGATTACCCTTGAGGAGCCACTCACAGAGAGTAACGATGTCTTCGCGATGGCACATATGGATACGAACGATAACGAGGAATACGATTTCCTCGAGACTGATGGTGCGGAGGATGCACCGTATGTCGCCGGTGGTGAGCCAATTATGAGTCTTGGAATGGTCACCGTTGACAGCGCTGATGAAATGGCCGACGAACAGGAGGCCGGCGAGATGGATGCCGACGACCCTGATAGCCTGCCAGGCTTCGGAATCGCTGTTGGTCTCGTAGCGCTTTTGACTGTTGGCTTCCTCGCCGGTCGGCGCCGATAGGCTTAATGTCAGGGAATATGACGCGAGGTGGTATTTAGCGGTAGCGGTGAGGGTGCCAAGCCCCCGTCCTCAACGAGCGAGCGAAGCGAACGAGTAGGGCGGGGATACGGCAGCCGCACGAGCATCATACACGCAAAACCAGAATTTTTACAACCATGCACTTCGAAATATAAACAAGCCGTATGATGTACAGCCCTCGCTTTCGCTTACTCCCAACCACGGAGCAACGCGAAGCGATGGACTGGACACGAAACACCGTACGGCAAACCTACAATCACGGTCTCCACGAATTCAACCAGATTCCCGAAGACGCGGGCACGCTCCGCCAACGCGTCTGGATGGTGCGAGACCAACTCCCCGCGATGAAAGATTGGTGGCCCGACCTCAAACAGGTCTACTCCACCGTTCTCCAGAAGGCCGTTGAGCGCATCCGCGACAACATCCAGAACCTCGGGAAACTCAAAGCCAAGGGATACGATGTGGGGTCGTTGAACTGGAAGAAACCGCGAGAGTACAGGAGTTTCACGTACCGACAATCGGGCTTCGAACTCGACAAAAAGAGTGGCCCAGACGGTCGTGGACTCCTTATCCTCAAAAAACTCAAAGGCGAAACCCGCGAGATTCCGATTCGCCTCCATCGGGACCTTCCAGACCATGAGGCAATCAAAGAAGTCGCCCTCAAAAAAGAGCCGACTGGCGCGTGGTACGTCTCGTTCTGCATCAAAACAGAAGCTCCCGAGAAACCCGCCATCGGAGATATCGACCCGGAGGACACGGTGGGCCTCGACCTTGGAATTCTCAGCTTCATCCACGACTCGGATGGCCGCTCGGTTGAACGCCTTGACCTCTCGGACGACCGCGAACGACTCGAACGTGAGCAACGCTCGCTCTCACGCAAAGATTACGAGTCGAACAACTGGGAGAAACAACGCCGGAGAGTCGCAAAAGTCCACGCACGGATGTCCAATAAAAAGCGAGATTACAAGCACAAACTCGCGCATTTCTACACCACAGCGTACGACGCCGTGTTTGCTGAGGACTTGAACGTGAAGGGAATGCTCGAATCCTCGCAGAACGCACGAAACAAGGCCGAAGTTGGCTGGCGTGACTTCATCACGATTCTTGAACACCATGGTGAAAAGAACGCCTGCCACGTCGTGGAGGTTGACCCGCGTGGGACAACGAAAGAGTGTGCATCGTGTGGGGTCTCAACGTGGAAACCACTCTGGGTGCGCGAGCATTCCTGTCCGAGTTGTGGATTTGAGCTTGACCGGGATTGGAACGCGTCATTAAACGTGCTTTCTCGAGGATTAGAGAAACTAGGAGTGGTTCACTCCGAAGAGACGCCCTCAGAACCTGCCGGTTCTGATTGGTTGGGAAAATCGCCACGTGATTTTCGAACGCCTGTGGAGACTGCGGTCACTGTGGACACGGCAAATGTGTCTGCAAACCGTGTCGTAGAGACAGGAAGCCCCGCCCTCAAAGAAGCGACGCCAGTCGCTGAGTAGGGCGGGGTAGTTCACTCTACCATAATCAATGGTGTACTATTCGAAACCTATATAAACAGAACGCCGATGAGTTTATAAAGTAGGCGAAACCTTTATAAGCTAATCGGACTTACTATATGTTAGCTGTGGTCGCCGGGTTTCTTCTGGTTTTCCCACCCGGCAGCCACGAGTAACCAACGATACTATCCATGACAGATACAATTACCCGAACATACAGCGGCGAGGTGGAATCGACCCGAACAGAGACTGAAACCGAAGCAGAGGACGTCCGAGACGAGCGCGAACAGTGTCCAGAATGTGGCGGCCGTGTCATCTCCGACAGCGAACACGCCGAAACGGTCTGTGAGGACTGTGGCCTCGTCGTCGAGGAAGACGAAATTGACCGCGGGCCCGAATGGCGGGCGTTCGATAGCGCCGAAAAGGACAAAAAGAGCCGCGTCGGTGCCCCGACGACCAACATGATGCACGACCAGGGGCTCTCGACGAACATCGGCTGGCAGGACAAAGACGCCTACGGGAAGGCGCTCTCGAGTCGCCAACGCCAGAAGATGCAACGGCTTCGCACCTGGAATGAGCGCTTCCGTACGCGCGACAGTAAAGAGCGCAACCTCAAACAGGCCCTCGGTGAAATCGATCGGATGGCCTCTGCACTTGGGCTTCCAGAGAACGTCCGCGAGACGGCAAGCGTCATCTACCGCCGAGCGTTAGAGGAGGACCTCCTCCCCGGCCGCTCGATTGAAGGTGTCGCCACCGCATCCCTGTACGCAGCTGCTCGACAGGCAGGGACACCTCGAAGTCTCGACGAAATTGCTGCCGTCTCCCGCGTCGAAAAGATGGAACTCACCCGGACCTACCGCTACGTGGTCCGCGAACTGAAACTCGAGGTCAAGCCCGCCGACCCCGAACACTACCTGCCACGGTTCGTCAGCGGGCTCGATCTCTCCGATGAGACCGAACGGGTCGCCCGCCAACTGCTCGAGTCCGCTCGACGGAAAGGCGTCCACTCGGGGAAATCGCCGGTTGGCCTCGCTGCGGCAGCGGTGTACGCTGCAGCTCTCCTGACCAACGAAAAGGTCACCCAGAACGAGGTCAGTGAGGTGGCGAACATCTCTGAAGTGACGATCCGAAACCGGTATAAAGAGCTGCTCGAGGCGTCGGATTCGGCGATCCCAGCCTGAACGGAACAAGGTTTTTCACGTGTGGTGTGTATGTTCATACCATGGACGAAGCAACTGTCCAACTTCTCTGCCCAGATTGTGATAAAAGCTGGCACGCTGTTCCAGGTGGCCTTCCAGGAACGACCGAACCGTTTGACTGCCCAAATTGTCAGGCGTCCCGTCGGACTGCGGAGTTCATGCGAACCGACCGTGATCTTCGAACATTGAAACAGTTGGGTTGATTTCACCCCGGGACTGTAGCGACTCCCTACGCTGACAATACACAGTTACATGAAAAATCGTTATGGCTGTCGACAGTAACTAACTATACAATTCTGGTAATTACTGTTTGCCCACCGGAAATAGTGTGTTGACCTGCGTAACGTCTGCCGTTTTTCGGAAAATAGTACTCTACCGTTACTATTCTACAAATCAGACACGTTTAAAGCACCAATCAAGTTGCATGCTAACGTTACTCAAGATAATAATATAACCCTGCAGTGGGTAGGACCGCATGGTTATGAAAAAGCAGGAACTCATTCACCTTCACGGACTTCTCGCGGAGGTCTCGAACCAGTGTTCACAGTGGGACGATTGTACAGTAGATCTTGACCGGTATGAATCGCTTGGAATTCGGCCAACATCAATTCATAAATCCAAAACAGATCACAAAGCCGCCGTGTTCGCGATTGCGGGGGGAATCACCGAGCACATGCACGAAGAAGAGCGCGAAACAGTTGCTCCAACTGCAGACTGAATTAGTGCAAACCCCTGATGTCTACCCTTCTGACTGACTAGTCTGGCTTTTGTATTGTTTCATTTGGAGCGCGTTAAAAGAACAAATTTTGTTAGCCTATCGACAAACAGTCTCTACACAGAATTATCAGGAAGTGGGACGTAGAAGCCTGATATGGCGACAAAAAAAGAGCCGAATAAAGGGACGCTCCCATGCATGGTCTGTGGCGAACCACAGCACTACCTCAACACGTCTCACATGAAAACTCACGCTTCTGGAAAGCCCCAGAAGGTATCGAAGTACCGAGATTGGGTCGCTGAAAAATCTGACCTTGACCGAAATCATCCAGCTATTGATTCAAACCAGTTACTCAAGCCACAACTCTGGCAGGAGAACAGACATCTCTTTGAAGATTGGCGAGATTGGGAGTAAGAAATCCGAAGAAGTGCTCACTTCGAACATGGCCCCAACAAAAGAGGGAAAACGTCTTTCGATAGGACTAGTTTTACTTCTTCACTCGAGTAAATCCTCGAACGCCGGGAGAACCGATTCATCCGCCTCGTCATCGACGGCTGTCGTCTCTGCTTCGCCATCTTCATCTTCGTTTTCGTCCTCGAGAACGGTCACCGCTAGCACTTCAAGTGGAATGTTCTCCAGTCGCTGCCCGATCTCCTTTCGAGCGATTCGAGAGGCATGTTTCTCGCGCTCGACGTTGAACACGGTCATCTCGAGTTCGAGTGCGACCAGTGCCTCGTCGGCCGCAATGAACGCCGGTGGGAGTTCCTCACCCGACGGTGAGGTTCGACTCCCCATATTGATTTCGACGTAATTCAGGTCAGGGTTCAGCATCTCGCCCGTCTTCGAGATGGCGATTCGGATCGCCTCGTCTTCTGTTTCGACGTCGAATACCGGCACGGCGGCCTCGACGACAACCCTGCAGTCCATACTCATACAATCGACCGCCAGCAGTATGAAAGTTCGCCACCCATCGAGAGTGTGTTTCTTGACTCCCGGGCTTCGAAAGCCCCAAGCCTGTGCTCTCATACACACAGTCAATGCAGACGGGCACCATCTCGACTGACACCCTGATTGGCGGACTCGATACATACTTGACGCTCGAAAGCGGCCAAAGCTACCTCTGGAATCGAGACGATGGCGAAATGTACGCCGGCAAGCGAAACCCTGAGGCGTGGTACTATACGGTCGCCGACGGGACGCCCCTCCGCGTCCGCCAACGCGACGGCCTCCTCGAGTGGGAGTCGACCACCGACGCCGACGCGCTTGTTCGCCGATTGCTGCGTCTCGAGGACGACTTAGCGGCAATCGTCGCCGACGCGCCGGACGATCCGTTAGTGCGTGAGGCCTACGAGGCCCATGAGGGGCTTCGCTTGGTCGGTGACCCCTCGTTTGGCTGTCTCATTTCGTTTATTTGCTCGGCCCAGATGCGGGTCAGTCGCATCCACGGGATGGTGATGGCGATGGCCCACGAGTACGGGGAGACGTACACCCTTGGTGAGCAGCAGTACCATGCCTTCCCGACGCCCGACCAACTTGCGGCGGCGACCGAAGCCGAACTTCGAGACCTCGGGTTGGGCTATCGGGCCCCCTACGTGTTACGAACGGCTGAGATGGTCGCTGACGGCGAGGTGCACCCCGACGGCGCTCGAGCGTTGCCATATGAGGAAGCCCGCGAATATCTCACGCAATTCGTCGGCGTTGGAAACAAGGTCGCCGACTGTATCCTCCTCTTTTCGCTTGGCTTTGACGAGGCGGTGCCACTTGATACGTGGATCCAGACGGCAATCGCCGACTACTATCCCGACTGTGACCGTTCGAATTACGCCGACACCTCGAGGGCGATCCGAGAACAGTTTGGCGGCGAGTACGCTGGCTATGCCCAGACGTACGTCTTTCACCACCTCCGAACGGCGTAGAGGCTATTTCCCCGCCCAAAGAGTTGGACTTTTGGCTCGGGCGAACAACTGTGCTTCTATGAGCGACCAACCCGCCGACCGACGGCGCGCACACGTGTTTGTTTCGGGCCGTGTACAGGGCGTCTTTTTCCGAGCGACGACGCGGGAAGAGGCTAAAAAGCGTGAGCTTGATGGCTGGGTGAAAAACCTCGATGATGGTCGTGTCGAAGCGGTTTTCGAAGGGCCACAGGATGCCGTTGAGTCAATCGTCGACTGGTGTCACGAGGGCAGCCCGGCCGCTTCGGTTGATGGTGTCTCCGTTGAGTACACCGCTCCGGAGGGCGAACAGGGTTTTGAAATTCGGCGATAGCGACACCCCCAAAATATTCAACGCCCACCGCGTCGAAGGGGAGCTATGATCACCGGAACACGAATGGGGGCCGTTGATGCGAACGCGGCAGCCCTTGGCGTACCCCGCAAACAGTTAATGGAGTCAAGCGGTCACGCGGTCGCCCGTGTCGTCCGCGAACTGGTTGAGCCGGGTTCTACTGTCTGTGTCGTCGCCGGCCGTGGCAACAACGGTGGTGACGCCTTCGTCGCGGCCAGATTTCTCGACGAGTACGACGTTCGGACGCTCCTCTTAGGTCGACCGGCGGCAATCGGCACCGATATCGCCCGCGAAAACTGGGATGCCCTGGTCGCTAGTGACTACCCCACCCGCCAGGTAGCCGACTCACGGGCCTTCTCCCTTCCCGACTGTGACTTCCTCGTCGACGCCATGCTCGGTACGGGTATCGACGGCGAGTTACGCGAACCGGCGGCGACGGCCGCTCGAGCGATCACCGACGCGGACGCGCCCGTTCTCAGCGTCGACGTTCCCTCCGGCTTCGATGCCGACAGCGCGAGTCACGCCGAAAACGGCGTCAAAGCCGACCACATCGTAACGTTTCACGACACGAAGCCGGGCCTTGGGGCCCTCGAGGCCGACGTTACGGTTGCCGATATCGGCATTCCGGCGGCTGCTGAACGGCTCGTTGGACCTGGTGACCTTGATGTTGCCCGGCCACCCACGCGGACGGGCCGGGCCTTTGTCATCGGCGGTGGTCCCTACACCGGTGCGCCGGCACTCGCTGCCCAGGCGGCCCTCCGGGCGGGGATGGAACTCGCCTTTGTCGCTGCACCCGACACCGTCGCCGGTGAGATTCAGGGATATGCCGAAGACCTGATCGTCCAGCCCTATGAGGGCAACCGACTCACGCCCGACCAGGTCGATGGTCTCGTCGAGACCGCCGAACGCTACGACGATGTCGTTATTCTGGGGCCGGGACTTGGGACTGCCTCGGAGACGCTCGAGGCTGCCCGGCTCTTTCTCGAGTCCTATACGGGCCCAGCGGTGATCGACGCCGATGCGCTGGCGGTTGTCCCCGACCTCGAGACCGACGCCGAGTTGCTCTGTACGCCAAATCGTCGGGAGTTAGCGAAGATGGGTGGTCCCGAGACCGAGTCGCTTGCTGACGCCACAGCTGAAATCGAAGCGTTTGCCGCCGACCTCGAGCACGTCGTGCTCGCGAAAGGACCGACGGACGTGATCAGCGACGGCGGGCGTACCCGCCTCAGTCGAAGTGGGTGCCCCGGTATGGCCGTCGGCGGCACCGGAGACCTCCTTGCCGGCATCTGTGCCGGTCTCTTCGAACACGCTGACGCGTTCGAGGCGGCCGCTGCCGGGGCGCACGTCAACGGTCTCGCCGGTGAACTGGCTGGGGAGGGACGGGGCCACGGCTTCCTGGCATCCGAAATACTCGAGTTCGTTCCCGAGACAGTGTGGGGTGAACACTACTAATGAGCCGCGATGAATCTGAGACACCGGACGGTGCTGAAGGGCTGACTCACACAACCGACGACGGGGATGTCCAAATGGTCGACGTTGGTACCAAACCCGACTCCGCACGGCGGGCGGTTGCCGCCGGCGAGATCAACCTCCAGGAGTCGACGGTCGAGGCGATCCGCGCCGACGAAGTCGGCAAGGGAGACGTGCTTGCAACCGCCCGTATCGGGGCAATCCAGGCGGTCAAACACACGTGGGAGACAATTCCGATGTGTCACCAGATTCCGATTACGAACGTCGATACCGACTTTCAGGTCGCCGCGGACCGACTCACCCTTGAAGTCGCCGTCGAAACCACCGGCAAAACCGGCTGTGAGATGGAGGCCCTCGAGGGCGTGACCACCGGCCTGAACGTCGTCTGGGATATGGTGAAAGCAATCGAGAAAGATGCCGACGGGGGCTATCCCGAAACGGGTATCGAGAACGTACGGGTTCTCGAGAAGCGAAAGGAATCGGTGTGAGTTGTGTGTTAGACTGACCAACCGTAACTGTGTGACCGCCTCGAGATCAACTATCCAATCGTGCAGGCACCGATTGTCCGAAACTTGCGCCAGCGGTCTCGAACGTCGGCGCGCTTGGTCAGTTGGCAGTGACCTGGCGAAACGGAGGTGGTCGCCGAAACTGGTTTTGGGGAACCACTCGAGTAGTATTCGAACGTGCTGGCGACGCCCGAGGTGAGCGGCGAAACCGAATCGTTCTTTGTTTTCATCAATTTTATTTTCTTTCCAAATTTGATCTAACTATGGGCGCTCTCGAAGTGCTATTCGTCGCCCTATTGCTGGTACTTTTATCCGCTGGACTCTGTCTCTGCTATGCGATAGGAGCGGATGCGTCGGCGCGCGGTTCAAACGGCGTAGCTTGGGGACTCGTTTCGTTTATGTTCCTTCCGACTGCGGTGGTCTATCTGGTGTATAGAACGCGTCTTCCAGCCAGAACGAAGCCGGCATCTTCGGGCGAGCGGTGGATTGGTTCGTTTGGCATCGGAGGTGTGAGCGCGACTTTCATTGCAACGGTGGTTGCTCCACCTGATCCAGTGACAACAAGTCTTTCGTCACTGTTGCTCATGTGCGTGTTTGTTCCAACGGTGGCACTCTGCTGGGCTCGGTTTTGGTCCTAACAGCACACACTCGAGTGAGAGTGAGTATCACGCAACGAGAACGACCCTACAGGTCCATTCCGCCGTTGATGTCGATCACTTCGCCGGTGATGTACGATGACTCCTCGCTCGCCAGAAAGCGGACGGTTGCTGCGATATCTTCGACCTCCGCCAGTCGGTTCAGCGGAATCGTCGCGATAATCCGGTCGAGTACCTTTTCGGGGACGGACTCGAGCATATCGGTCTTCGTAAAGCCAGGGGCAACGCAGTTGGCTGTCGAACCGCCTTCGGCTAACTCGAGGGCAATCGTCCGTGTAAAGCCGAACATCCCGCTTTTGGCGGTGGCGTAGTTGGCTTGGCCAAAGTTGCCCTGTTTGCCGACGACACTCGAGATGTTGATGAGTCGGCCCTCGTGGGCGTTCCAGATGTCGTCGTAGAACTCTTGGGTACAGTTGAACATCCCGCCGAGGTTGACGTTCATAACCTGATCCCACTCCTCGCGGCTCATTTCGATGAACTGAGTGTCGGCGGTGACGCCAGCGTTGTTGACGAGGACGTCTGCGGGACCGAAGGCCTCGTGACAGGCTTCACGCATATGCTCGACACCCTCGCGGTCGGTGACATCGGCTTGGGCGGCGATTGCGTCGCCGCCGGCAGCTTTGATACTCTCGACGGCCTCATTTGCGTCCCCCTCCGAGGAGCGGTAGTTGATGACGACGTTCGCTCCCTCACTGCCGAGATATTCAGCAATCCCTCGACCAATACCCCGTGCTGATCCGGTGATGACGCAGGTCCGTCCATCCATAGACATACTCGAGGTGTTGTACGTCCGACGGTAAATAACGACCCCTCAAAACGGATCTCCACACTGTCGGTGTCTCACTCTTGGAAAACTCGCGTACAAAAATTGCGCAACACACTCGAACCGTGGGTTATCGGTCGGCTGCCTGTGTAACCCAGTTTTCGAGTCGGCTGGGTGAGATGCCGGTTTCGGCGGCGAGGTCGGCAACGTCAGCCGCCGCAAGCGCGTCGAAACTGTCGATACCTGCCTCTTGCATCTTCGACGCGTAGGCGTTGCCAACACCGGAGAGTTCGGTGAGGTCGTCGGTGTCAGGACTCTCGGCTGTCGCCCCGTCTGTCTCGAGGTCGTCCTCGCTATCTGTCTCCCCGCCGAGATCGAGTGTGTCCGCTTCAGTTTCGACTTCGGCTTCGACTTCGACTTCGACATCCACTGACTCACTCTCGCGGTCATCTGCGGCCTCCTCCCCGAGGTCGAGTTCGGCCTGCTCGGAGGTGTCGTCTTCCTGTTCGGAGTCCGACTTCTGTCCCGCTTCTCCGTCTTCCGCGTCGATTTCGGCGGCCGACTCACCGTTTGACCGTTCTTCGAACCACTCACACACATCGGGCCAAAGTTCGGCGTGGCTGCGCGAGGAGACGGACATCCCAATGTGGCCAGTTGCAAACTCGAAGGTCTCAGTATCCTCGCTCGGGACCGCATCGTTAAACGGCTTTGAGGCCTCCGGCGGGATTAGGTGGTCGTACTGGGCAACAATCTGGAGAATCGGCATCTCGAGGTTCTCGATATCGACGTGCTTCCCGTCGAGATACAGTTCGTTGTTGATTAGCTTGTTCTCCTGATACACGTCGCTGATGAATTCGTTGTAGGTCTCTCCGGCGACATCGATGCCGTCGCCGAGCCACTCTTCCATCCGGGCGAAGTTCTCGACGAAGTCCTTGTCGTCCATGTTCTCATAGAAGCGGACGTACTTCGTGACGTTGTTCTGGATCGGATCCATCAGCGCAAAGCCAACGTCGAGGAACTCCGCAGGCACGTTGCCGAACGTATCGGTCACTTTGTCGGGGTCGTAGTGTTCTTCGGCACCCCACAGCTCGAGAATCCCGCCATCGCCGGTAAAGCAGAGCCCGGCGGCCATCAGCCCCAGATTCCGAACCTTTTCTGGATGGAGCGCGGCGTACATCGAACTCATCGTCCCGCCCATACAGTAGCCGAGCATGTTGATCGACTCTTGGCCTGAGCGCTCGCGAACGACGTCGACACAGTTGTCAATATAGCGGTTGACGTAGTCATCGAGCGTGAGCGAGCGATCAAGCGCGGAGGGCTCACCCCAGTCGATGAGGTAGACGTCAAAACCCGACTCCAGTAGCGTCCTGACGACTGACCGCCCTTCCTGTAGGTCAAGGATGTACGGGCGGTTGATTAGCGCGTAGACGATAAGAATCGGAACGTCGTGTTGTTCTTCAGTCTGGGCCTCGTAGTGTTTGAGGTGAAGTTTGTTCTCCTCGTAGACCGTTTCACTCGGCGTCTGGCCGACCTCGACGCTGTTTAGCGTCTCGGCACGGTCAGGGGCGACTCCCATCTTCTCAGTCAGTTCGGCAGCGCCTTCCCACGCCTGCCGTTGCATGTCCATGACGAGTGAGTACGGGTTGTTCATAGCTCCTCTAAGATCTGGTCGAGTTTCTGCTCGACGGCGTGCTGGCGACGCTCGAGTTCGACCAGTCGGTCACCGACTTCGACGACGTCGGTCTCGGTGGCAAACCCAAGCGTCCGCAGGGTTGTTTCGGCGGCCTCGTCGGCCTGCTGTTGCATCTCCAAGACGTCGCCGACGGTTTCGCCGGTCATGCGGGCGAACGCGGTCGTCGACATGACCTCTTTGAACGCCTCGTTTGCGGTGTTCAGCCAGATGTCCCGGAACTCCTCGAGTTCGACATCCTCGCCTTCGACCACGTCGTTCATCCGCTCGACCATCTGCTTAGAGGCGTTCATCCACGCCTCGTAGGCGCGGCCGTAGCCTTCGACGCCCTCAGCCATATCCTCGTCGTCAGTCGTCTGCTCGACGGTTTCAGACCAACTCTCGACGAACTGTGCCTGTGCCTCCATGTTCTGTTCTAGGGCGTCGAGAAACTGTTCGTTCCACTGTTCGGCAAACGCGTTCCAATTTTGCATCTGGGGCTCTGAGTCTGTCATTGTACGTAAATAAAGTGCGGGTGCGGAAAAAGCTAGCCGGTTCGATCAGGCCGAGATGTCGATCTCTTCGGCAGCTTCGTCGACGGTGGCTGCCATCTCGTCGGAAACTTCGACGACCTGCTCGTGGCCCTCGAGGAACGCGTCAAACGAGGAGTCAACGACCTCGCTGTAGTTGTCGGCGAACTCGTCGTAGGCGCTTTCGGACTCCTCGATGGCGTCATACAGGGCCTCGAAGGACTGGCCTTGGGTTTCGGTTGCAGCGTCGAACTGCTCGTCAACGAACGTACGGAGTTCGTCGAACTCGGCGGCCTCAGCAGGCATGTTTGCCTCGAGAGCGTCGACGTAGGCGTGAACTGCGCCGTTGGTCAGCTCGGCGTTCTGCTCGAGCAGTGACTCCATTGCCTCGAGGGCGGTGACGGAGGCGCCGAAGCTCGTCTTCTGGGCGTCGAGGGCTTCGTGGGTGAGTTTCTGGCTCTGTTCGACGGCGGTGCGCTGTGCATCAAAGAACGGGGTGAATGGGTTTTGGGTCATGGTTGTAGTTATGGTTGTGGGTTGGGTTGGTTAGGATTCGTCACGGCTTCGCTTGACGGGAACGACGATCGTCTGGACGATGTCGCCCTCTTCAATATCGAGGGCCTCTCGCTCGGCGTCGGGAATACTGATTCGTCCGCCACTCTGGACACGGGCTTTAAACGTTGCTGTGCCAGGGTTGATTGGTCCCATCGAAGACAGTGCTTCCATGGGGTTGGCGGAACTGGCCTGCATGAACTGCGAGAGCAGTTCCTGCTGGGAGCCCATCATTTGCTCGCCGGCTTCCTGCATCTGCTCGGTGAACATTGCGGGAAGCCACGGCGTCCGACTGTCATCGTCCGTCATCACTTGTGTGAAGGAGCCCAATACTAATAAGGCTTTCCACACAATACCATTCAATGGCAACGAATGGTACCAGATGTGTAAATATGGATTGCGGCGCCGATTATCGGGCCAGTTTCGATTTGGCCCATCCACACAGACCCGGTGGACCAGCGCACGCACACGATGGAACAACTACAAAGCCAGCGCAACTTGCAAAGCCACCGTACGCACACGACAGATCACTTATAACACCCGCAACTATCCCAACGCCAACTATTCCGGTCGACACTCCCTTCCGACCGTCTGACCGCTCGAGTACGGTCAGACATTCACCGTTTCAAACCGTTTCGTCCGGTAATACAGTCTTATCCGTTGAGCGCTTGCGCCCTCACGGAGTAAGGACAACTTGGGCGACTGATTGGACACGTGAAACAGCTGACGAATCGGGCAACCAAAGAACTGATAACTGGCCTTCCCCAAAGGTGCGTTAACATGTCTCAGCAGAATCCGGCGGGCCAACACCTGACGTCGGTCACAACGGCGTGGGCAACGATGGCAACAAACCTCGTCCAGGGGGCGACGGCGGCAAACCGGGCTGCGGTCTCAGCAATGTTTCCCGCAACGAGCGACGGTAACGGCACGGAGCCAACCGAGGACCTCCCACCATCGATTCCCTCCGTCGAGTACGAACGCCTCGGCTGGGAGTTCGAACGGACCGTCGACGACCCCGCCCACATCAGCGTCGGGGATACGGTCACCTTCTCGAAACCGCTCACCGACGACGACGTCCGCCACTTCGCCGCACTTAGCGGTGACACCAACCGACTGCACCTAAACGACGAGTACGCCGCTGACACCCGATTCGGCGAACGGATCGTTCACGGCACGCTCGTCTCCGGGCTCATCAGCGCCGCCCTCGCCCGCCTCCCCGGCCTCACGATTTATCTCTCACAGGATCTCGAGTTTCGCGCCCCCGTCTCCATCGGTGACCGCGTCTCCGCTCGCGTCGAAATCGTCGAAGATCTCGGGAACGAACAGTACCGCCTCGAGACCCAGATTCACGACGAGGACGAAGACGTGATGGTGATCGACGGTGAGGCTGTCGTCCTGATCGACGAACCGCCGGAATAATCGACTGTTTTAGTTTTTTTATCCCCGTTTTGAGACGGCTGGCAACGACCCTAAGTAGTTCCTCTCAGAAGCTGTACTATGACGCCCTTCGGAACGGCCGGTATTCGTGGTCCAGTCGCCGGGACGGTCACCCCCGAACTTGCACTAGCCGTCGGTCAGGCGGCCGGACAGCCGGGAACGACGTTCGTCGTCAGCCGTGACGGCCGCGAAACCGGCCCGGCGCTTGCAGCCGCGGTCGAAGCCGGCCTCGAGAGCGCCGGCGCTGATGTCCACCGTATCGGCCAAGTCCCAACACCCACACTGGCATTTGCCTCACAGGGCCGTCGTGGAGTGATGGTTACCGCAAGCCACAATCCACCGGCGGACAACGGCATTAAGCTCTTTGTTGACGGCGTCGAGTACGACCGCGACGCCGAACGTAAAATCGAAGCGACACTCGAGGCCGGGGCTGAAGCTGGGACTGGGGTCAACGCCGCCGACTGGGACGAGTGGGGCGATGGCGACCGACTCGAGGTCCTCCCGGCGTATCATGATGCCGTCCTCAAGTACGTTCGCGGACTCGCTGGGCAGACGACTGGCGGCGACCGGCTGCCCCTCGCTGGATTGTCGGTCGCCGTCGACTGTGGCACTGGCGTCAGCGCACTCGCGACCCCACAGGTCTTAGAGCGCCTCGGGGCCGATGTCGTTGCGCTCAACGCCACCGTCGACGGCCATTTCCCGGCCCGCCCGAGCAAGCCGACGCCCGAGACGCTCACGGATTTTTCGGCCTTTCTCGCCGATGGTGACTTCGACCTGGGTATTGCCCACGATGGTGACGGCGACCGGATCGTCGTTCTCGACGGCGAGGGGGTAGTCGTCCACGAGGATACGGTCCTTGCACTCGTTGCCGCATACTACACCCAGCATGCTGACGCCGACGATCCGGTCGTCATTACGACACCAAACGCCTCCGCCCGAATCGACGAACAGGTTCGGGCGGCTGGCGGCCGGATTGAACGGGTCCACCTTGGGGCACTCCACGAAGGCATCGCTCGTGTCCGCGCAGGCGCATCCACCGACACCGAAGTCGTCTTCGCCGCCGAACCCTGGAAACACATCCATCCTGCCTTCGGCGGCTGGATCGACGCAATCGTCAGCGCCGCTCTCGTTGGGACGCTCGTCAGTGATGCCGGCGATATCGACACCCTCCGCCGGCCAGTCACCGAACGCCCCTACCGGAAGGTCGCCATCGACTGTCCGGACGAACAAAAAACCCCGGCGATGGCAGCCCTCGAGTCGACCCTTCCAGATCGATTTTCTGAGGCCACCGTCACGACCGAGTATGGCGTCCGCCTCGAGTTTCCCGACGCCGCATGGCTGTTGGTTCGCCCGAGTGGGACCGAACCGTACGTTCGACTCTACGCCGAAAGCGACGATGTTGACCAACTCGTCACTGCGGCGAGTGCGGTGATTGAGGCGGCGATTGCGGATGCGGCGTCGGCGTAGCTGTAGAATCGATTTAGCATGTCGGACTCGTGGCATATGAGCCGTTATTTTCGAATGATGCGGAACGACCGTGAAGATGACACACTATCCCCAAATATCGGGGTATTCACGAGCGGCGTAGGGCTCGATCGGATCGGACTCCTCCCACATCGCCGCAAAGAGGTCGGTGCCCCACTGGACAGCCGACGCCGTTTCCGAGACCACCGTCGCCTTCGTCGGCTCTCCTGACTGGGTCGGGAGGTTAAGGATCAAAAAGTCCTCACCGACTGCATACGAGCACCGAGACTCAGTGAGTCGGAGTTTCGCATGCTCTAACACCTTCCCCGCGTCAAGTCCGTCTCTGATACGTTGGGCCCGGCTCTTGACAGCCGAGCGGTTGACCAACAGTCGTGTCTCCGGTGAATCCGGAACGGCGTCCTGGTACTCGGCGGAAAAAAACGGCGAGATAATCAGGCAGCTGTCGGCTTCTCGCATCCGTCTCAGGGCTACTCGGTGGTGTCTGGTGACCTGTGACTGATCGCTTCGAGCAATCACGTACTCGCCGATCTCGGGCAATCGCCGGCGAAACGGTGGCGGGATAACACTGGCGTCGTGATTCTTCCAGTATGCCGGATCAGCGCCGAGGAACGCTTCGGTGGACTGCCACTGATCGATGGCGTCCGCGACGAGTTGTCCGTGTGCGCTCAGTTCCCAGCGCTCGTTGTTTCCGGCTAGAATACCGCGGTCTGCAAGGGTCGACACCGCATCGTACACTGCCGAATTGCTTGCCTCGACTCCGGTCAGCAACTCGTCGATCGGGGCCGCTCCATCCGCAAGCTGCGTGACGATTCCGGTCCGCACGGCCGAGGCAATGACAAATTCGTTTGGAGAGTTATCCGACATCTGTTTTTGACAATAACAAACCGCCCCAATAATCGTTTCTCCCCACCCGTAGTGGGCGAACCGGGCGTTGAAAAATCCAGCCTGAGTTCGCTGGTCTCTCCTCACTGGATCTTTATTCCGTGAAAAACTATTATGTTTATAAATCCATAGGTTGATCGTCTCACTGTGTCACATATGACAGACAGCACTACGCACATAACTGGGGGAGCACAATGAGTCAACTACTCACAGACCAAACAGCCGTCGTCACAGGCGGGGCCAGCGGCCTCGGGCGGGCAATCAGCCTGACGTTCGCCGAACACGGGGCGGATGTCGTCGTCGCCGACATTCAAGCGGAGCCTCGAGAGGGTGGCGAGCCGACACACGAACGGATCGAAGCCGAAACCGAGCGCTCTGCACAGTACGTTGACTGCGACGTGACCAACCGGGGGGACCTCGAGGCAGCTGCCGACGCGGCTACCGAGTTCGGTGGACTGGATATCTGGGTTAACAACGCTGGCATCCTCGACCACATCGACTTCCTCGAGGTTACCGAGGCGGACTACGACCGCCTCATGGATATCAATCTCAAGGGGACCTTCTTCGGCGCGCAGGTCGCAGCCCAGCAACTCGTTGAGCGTGGCGCGGGTGGGACGATCATCAATATGGCCAGCCTCGCAGCCGTCCGCACCGGGAAGGACATGCCCCGCTACGGTGCCTCGAAAGCGGGGGTCCAACAGCTTACCTACTCGCTGGCCGACCGCTTCGGTGACGACGGTATCCGTGTCAACTGCATCAACCCCGGCTGGGCCGAGACACAACTGCTCGCGGAGTCCCCGTTAGGCGAGGGCGAAGTGGGCCAGCACATCGAGGCGATGCTCTTGGAAGCCATTCCGGCAGGCCGGTTTGCAAAACCACAGGACGTGGCGAACGTTGCGCTGTTTCTCGCAAGCGATCTTGCATCCTACGTCAACGGCGAGGGTATCCTCGTTGACGGTGGATTCGCACACACCTAGAGCCCGCCGAACACGTTCTGCCAACGGTGCGTTCTTTATGCCCCCGTCCGTCCGTCGGCCTATGAAACACGATCTTATCGACGCCGCCCGCGAGATACAGGCCCAGGCACACGTTCCCTACTCGGAGTACCGTGTCGGAGCCGCCCTCGAGACCGCCTCCGGCGAGGTGTTCGTCGGCTGTAACATAGAGAACGCCAACTACTCGAACAGCCTCCATGCCGAGGAGGTGGCGATCGCCGAGGCGATCAAAAACGGCCACCGCGAGTTTGTCCGTCTCGCCGTCAGCTCGAGTCGGCGGGATGGCGTCACGCCGTGTGGAATGTGTCGCCAGACGCTTTCGGAGTTCTGTAATGGCGATCTCGTGATCTATTGTGATGAGGGTGAGAGCGACGGCGAGGGGGAAGACGACCCAGTCAGCGAATACTCACTCGAGGAACTGCTTCCGAACACGATCTCGGAGGACACCCTCAAATGAGCCGCGACAGCGAAGACCCGAACGCCGACCGCCAGTACCATCTCGAGGTCACTGCCGACGATGTCGCCGATAGCGTCCTCCTGCCGGGAAATCCTGAGCGACTCGAGAAGATTACGCCGCTGTGGGACTCCTCGACGGCAGTCGCCCACCATCGCGAGTATCGAACCGCCACCGGTGTCTACGAGGGGACACCGATCTCGGTCACCTCGACCGGTATCGGTGGTCCCTCGGCGGCGATCGCCGTCGAAGAACTTGCCCGTGTCGGCGTCGACACCATGATCCGTGTTGGTTCCTGTGGAGCGATTCAACCGGAAATGAGTGTGGGTGACCTTCTCATTACGACGGGTGCCGTCCGTCAGGAGGGAACGAGCAAGGAGTACGTTCGCGAGGATTACCCTGCCGTCGCCGATTACGAGGTCGTCGCTGCGCTCATCGCTGCCGCCGAACGGCTGGGCTATCCCTA
>LFCJ01001029.1_pt1 | contig 18682 bp, 20 predicted proteins | sample 643141 | NCBI WGS metagenome assembly LFCJ01 (sample SAMN03766243, study PRJNA286221) | soda lake metagenome | biome: soda lake; feature: Kulunda steppe; material: water; isolation source: sample B1-Br-g2 brine of Lake Bitter-1 | place: Russia: Kulunda steppe | collected 2010-07
CATGCAGATGCTTAGAAAATATCCAGAGCATTGTACTATCTTGGGCACTATTCCCCAGGCATCAGTGACCTATCGCAGACAAGATTTCTGGATTGGAAACAATACAAGCTCTCCAGCTCCTGAATGGGATCTTGAAATTGTTGTAATGTGGAATGAAGAAGCACAACGCATGCTATTTGATGAGAATCCAAGGTGATGTGCAGTCTTGTCTAACGCCATACCCGAGGCAATTTTCCAGCCCTGCCCACATCCAACCACCCAAAATGCGACAAAAGTAATTAAAATACCAAGATCATTTAATTAGAATTGAATGACTTGGCTTCCACAAAGAATACTAGATCTATCACTATGGCCCCTAACCTTACAACGCTTACAAAGAACAATCTTAGACTGAAGGTTCTAGACTGGCGTCTGTAGACCTACACTGATGGTAGTTGCCTGACATGTAAAAGTCACCAACGTGTTGGAGCAGGAGTCTTTATGCCTGCGACAAAAACAGCCATCTATGTTAATTCTGGCGGAGTTAAGATAAGCAATACCATAAACAGAGCAGAATTGACTGGCATAGCTTCTGCACTAAGGGCAAAGTGTACCGACACAGCCACAGATAGCGTCAGACATTTCCAGACTGAGTGCCTGTTCTCTATCTCAGATATGGAAAGAACTCTCATTTCCTTAATTACACCGGAAGCACACACATATCAAACTCTTGGAACAATCGTCTCCATGATTAAAGAATAAGATACTCCCATCAACTTTTGCAAAGTTAAAGCCCACATTGGTGTAATTGGAAATGAATTTGCCGATGCTACAGTGAATCATGCTGCCCTCCATGATTATGGGCATGACAACCCATTCCCACCACCATCACCTGACAGTAATCCTTTCGCCCATGTATACTGGCTTGCAGGAGAGAACAATGAGACTACTCACACTACCACTAAAATCAGCCTTGCACCACTACAAAACATTAAGGACAAACTAAAAGCTCACATGAGCAAGCATCACAGACTTGGAGATGCTAATACCTACTCAGGTTACTATAACCATTGGAAGAGACTGCTCACCTCCATGAATCTTACAACTAGCAATTTCTTTTGGAGCAATACAAGAATGAACGTATCTCAGAAAAGGAATGTCATGAAGTTTAGATTTGCACTTAGAAAATGGCCTACCTCTAGAACAGAGACACTAGTTCATATTGTCTGTTGTGTCATCAGCCAGACAGCCAAATACATATGCTTTCTGGCTGTCAGAATGCTTCAATTCAAAATATGGTGACTGAAAGACGTTACATTGCTTCCAGGCTCATCATAAAAACCTTGAACAAAGGCGATTTTGGAGGAAACATCATTTTTACAGGTCATATGATATTTTAAGTGAAACATGGATGGCTCAACGAAGTCTGGTCTTGCCAGCACATGTAGCCAACAGGACTTTATCCCAATGGCTTCTAGCAAACCGTTCAGCAGATGAACTTCGATCCTGCTCTAGATAAGATGCTATTTGCATACTGCCAGTTGGAACGAAATGGCCATCAAAGAGACATGCAGGCTATACACCCATTGCACTCAGATGTACACCTCATTGAGCTCAAATATTGTGATGACACACGACCAGTTCAACAACTAGCAAGAGCAACCGAACAGCATATTATATTAAAACACGCCCTTGCACAGCAATGCCATAAAGTGAGCCTACATACCATCCTGATTGGAGTGATGGGGACCATCTATAAATGTCATGCTGAACTATTTCTCAGTACGCTTGGCCTAGACCGATATAGAGAAGAAAACTTACTCTATCTGGACACTTGTTCTATTCAATATGCAACAAAGATCATAAATACAAGTAGGAGGTTGAAAAGTATCAAGGAAAGAAAGTATGGCTCTTTTCAGAACCCTCCCGACCCCCATTAATGACCTTTTTCCTAGTTTGATGGTGGAGGTTTGCCTGGTGCTTGCACCAAATGTAAACTTCTTCCTTGATTAACGCAAACAGGGGTTACCTTGTTGGGTAGTCGTTTCTTTTTTCTTATCTTTTCTCAACGGCGTGCATAACATCCAAAGCCCAAGATTATTGAGCTTGAGGCACCAGCTTGAGGTCTGCGCGAAGGGCCTGCTTAAGAGTGGCACTGTTAGAGGACAACAAGCTGTTGCAGAATTTGATAGCAGCTCTAAAACAAAAGGATTGCAGAGTTTTGTTTGCCACACTCACAAAGAACATCCCAATTAGGAGCAGACTGCTTCAAACGGTGCTCTTTACGAAATTCAAATGCAATGTCTGTAGGGTAGGCCTTAAAACATTGCCTTTGCGCAAGAAAACTGAGCTACAAACCTAACAGCCATACATACCAGCAGGAACTACGTATGCCTTAACTAGTCAAAGGGAAGCAAAAGGTCTGTCACACAGGGCAATGTCCCATACAAACCCACATATTCGATGAGCTGATGCAAGCATTGTTATGGCTGCGTGCTCGGATGAGGCTAATTATGGGCGCGCTTAGACCGCCGCACAGAAGCCCTGTAAAGCTTTTGAGCTTCCTTGCAAGCATGAACTGCCTGCCCACTACGCACTTCCTCCCTAAATTGACGGCAGAGCATAGCACACTCATCAGACAACCACAGAAATCCCGTGCGGCCCACCGACTGTGCTTGAGGTGTGTGCTCTGAGTTCTGGTCGTGTCTACTCCAGGCTCACCAGCGGCATGCACATCCAAAGATTGCAGCAGACAACAAGCCTTTTCAAGGTCCTTTTCAACAATAGCCTGTTCAAACTGGTCCTCGAGGTCTGAGTTGGCCTGGAGGGCTGCCGCATATTCAGCAGACTTATCCGGCCACCAGCGAAGAGCAAAGCGCTCACCACAGCCCCCAGGGCCACACCTGTGCCCAGCATTCAGAGACCAATCTGCATGCATATCAGCCTCCTCAACCAAGAAGCGCAAGCTCATCATGCAGTGATCACTGATGTGTTTCACTGGCAAGATCTGTACTTTATCAGCCAGCTGGGAAAAGGCACAAGACATGAGATCATGGTCAAGCCGACTAGCTACCTCCTGCCCAGACGACCCCACATAGCTGGCCTGCCCATATCTCCGCGCACCCTGCCTGTACCTAGAATGCCATTTAGAGAGCTAGCCAGATCAGCGAGCAGCCTGCTGGCTGCACTAATGGCCAGGCACTCACACCAGCGTGCCAACTGGAGGGCAGGGTGTGCCACGAGAAGGAACTTGTGGGCATGGGTGACCTCGTTGAGCCCGCCAACCTTGGCGTTGAGGTCACCACACAGCAGGAAGTGGGGGGCCACGTGGGAGGCATGCGAAAACTTGTCCGCCAGAGCAAGAAAAGCTCAGAAAGAAAAAGAAATGATGTCAAAATAAAAAGCTCCAGTGTCTTTGATGTGAATTCTATCAGCTCCAATAAAATCAGCAAATTGTTCTGCAAATTTCCTTCTCAAATAGCACATAAGCCATAAGCCAAGCAAGGGCATAAAAATACATATTTTTTATTAGAAATTATCATGAGAAATTATCATGAGAAATTGAATAGTGTCATTAGGAATTAAACTTTTATCAAACTTTAAATTCATTCATAAGAAATTGAATACTGTCATTGATTTTATTGATAAATTATGAAATCTTGCAGAGGGGGCTATCTGAGGCCCCAAATGGGTATGGTTTTAGCATGATCCCAGGGCATGGGTCCCCTGACGGGGCCTTTTCAAGCTTAGTGTTAAATGGTAGCCCTGCTTGACAGCTTTTCACAGCACTTGAGCTTGAAAGGGCCCCGTCAGGGGCCCATGCCTAATGGGCCGCGGCGTGAACCCTACTTTTCACAGCCAGATGTCCAAACCAGATCAGCCACTGCACCAAATTACATGATTTTTGGTGTTTTTATGCTCTTGTAATAAACAAATATCATTGCAAAAGAATTGGAGTGAAAACACCCAGTGGTTGGTGAGATGTCGATTTTTGGTCATTCCCATAAAAAAAACAGCAAAAAGGGTGCCAACATGGGTCAAAATCCGACCCCCTCCAAACCTCAGTTTCAACATCCAATAGCAATTGGCAACATAATAGAAGTATATTGATGGTGTTTTGGGGGTAAAAAGACGTGTGGTTGGGTCGTGTTGAGGGCATACGTGTGCTCTTCATGCCAAAATAGGCCAAAAAGAGGCTAAGCACCCACCCAGGCCACCAGGGGCGTCCATTTCACCCAAAATTCTGCCAGTAGCCTAGTTGTATGATGAATATAAAATTTAAATCAAAAAAGGATCATGCCCAGACTTTTGCTCAGAGCCCCCTAACCCCCTCTGGAAATCTTATCATAAGGAATTAAACCATGTTCATGGAATTAAACTATGTTCATAAAAAATGAATTTTGAGGAAACACTTTTTTCATTAGATGCCAGCGCGCGCACACACAAACACACACACACACGCTCACCAATGTGCAACACACAACAGATGCCAATGTGGGTGGCCCTGTAGAATGTGACTGGAGCAGGAGGCGTGGGGTAGCAATCCCCCCGTTTGCTGCAGACACTACTACTAGGTGAGTTGCTGGCTAGCCACTTTGTACGCGTGGAATTTGCAGTTAGCTGTGAAGTTCGCAGCCAGCTTTCTCACAGCCAGGTGCTTGCCCACCCTGCATGAGATCAAGCCTCATACATAGCGCAGATTCAAGTCAACTACCCTGCTTGCTTCAATTTATCACGTGCGCGCAGAGTTATGCTCTTGTAAGGGTACATGCTGCGGCCAACAGACATGAAAGGAGGGAAGGGGCAAGGTGGGGCCGTTGAGTTCCAGGATAGCGACATGGCTATCACTGATCCATGGCATGGACCTTTTACAGTCTCGATGTTCCTGTAGCAGGCTTGTTTTTACATGAAAGGGGTTGATGTACTCTTTGCAAGTAAAAAGAGGGATCTGGTTTTGTGTCCTGACACAATGTGCCTTGGAGAATCCATTGAACCGGCCAGCTCTTCGTTGATGGCCAGAGGGCCGTCTAGCCAGGATGCCATTGCTGGCGATGGCAAGTGTGCCACGCTTAAAGCGCAAGCAAGCCTGGAGCAAGTGGCATTCATCAGCCACTGCATGAGTTCTCCTTTTGTTCTCCCTTTGTTCTTGTGCATTCCAAATTTGGCTGCTGAGGTTGAGGACCATGAGGAGCTACCTGCTTAGGCTGGATGTCCTCAGGGATGGCTGTGTTACCCATAAAGCCCAGTCATGAAGACTTGGCCACTGATGTGGTTAAGCTGCTGAAATGCATCTTCATTCTGTCCATACCATGAGCGCATTGCCACCATGCAGCTAAACATTGGCATGCAGCAGTGTGGCCAAGACTACTAATTGCACATAGCTTTCATAAGTCCTGGCTTTAATGTCAGGAAAGAGCCACTCCAAGGGACGCTGGATGCCAGGCTAAAAGGAATGCCATCCTGAAGAAATAGGAATTGTATGTCACGCCAGTGCCAGATTTATGGCGCATTGTGACCCAGAGGTTGGTCGAGTCGGTTGGCTGAGTATTTGATCCAGTCATCATTTCAGCTATAGCTGTATTCAAAGAACTCACAGTCATACCTTGTTTGCTCCTAGGGACCTAATAAAATGTATGCCAAGGAGTAGACCCCTCTATAGAGCCTCTATAGAGCTAGCCCTTGAGGGCAACAGGCGTGGCAGGCCAGTCCACATGCCTCTATTGCTCAAATACTGTTACGGCCATGCCGCGAGTCTGGTTTTGATGTCTCTCGGCGTGACACGTGCCTTTTGTTCTATGTGAGGACCGCGTATTCTTTATTATTAGTTGGCCCATACTTGAGAAGTGGAGCACACATACTGTTCACTTAGCTTACTGGAGGTGACCTAGCCTGAAGCAGCATATTCTATATTACGTAGGCGCACACGCTTGGATCCCATGAGGGATTAAGACGACTAAAATTTATAAAACAAATGGGTAATGACGATTACCCATTCATTATACTATCGCTAAAGCTAAGTCAAGCAGGCTGAAAATTTTGATTTAGTTGCAAAGTCAACTGCAGAATACACTTCATCAACTGGAACTCAATTGCAGAACTCACTTAATCAATTGCCATTTAGCAGGCCCCAGTGCATGGCATGCCACAGCCTGTCAGCCCATTCAGAAGGTATGGGCGCTGAATCCCATCTGAATCAAGTGCAAATGCAATTACCTTAAACCCTCAAGAATGCTGCTTGAATCCCACTTGAATCATGCTTGAACCCATCTGATTAACAAATGGATTCAAATGGGTGATTTAAACGTGAATCAAATGAAACCCAGATTCATTTAAGAATCTTTGGACCACAACTTTCTGACGCAGTGATAAGGAAGGCTGAGTAAACTTCACCTGTCTTTTCAGAGTCTGAAATTCAGACCTGACGCTATTTTTACCTTATCATGGTTGTCAACATGATCCAGCAAATAGGTTAATTTGCAATGCCGTACCTACAGAGCGAGGGCAGCTTAGCAGAAGCCATACAGGCCTGCAACCAAAACCATCAAAAGGCAAGCAATGTAGTGTTCTGAAATCTAATTACCATATTCCAGGCACTTACGAACAAGGCCAGGCCTTTGGTGTCTGATTGGTCAAAACAGTCTCTATGTCTATTTGGGTTGCTAGAGAGGGTGCGGAAGTGGTGGTGCTTGATGCGCAATTCTGTCACGTTTGCACTTGAGCAGTCTAAACGCACATCCTCTTCATCTTGCACACAGTACCAGTTGCACTTAGTGCAGAATCTATGCTCATAAGGAACTCTGTCCAAGCCGTCCCCACCACTGGGTCGCCCCTTCCTTAGGCAAATGTGGCCAAATAGGGTCCACAAGGCATAACTTTGCAGCCACCCCACCGTTTCCCGACCTCAGCACACCATTGGATAGCTTATTTTTTTCTGTTTCATGGATTCATAATTGGTGCGGTGGGTAAAAGGAAATGTTGGAAAAACAGAATGTCAGGTTAGAACAATGCACACCATTTCCTGCACACAGCCCCAAACTCCGAGCTTGACACGCCTGCACATGTATGAAATTGTTCCGCACCTCCTGTGTGGATTTGGGCGTGGGAAGCTCTGCCGCTGAGCTGTGCGCTCAGGAGAGGTAGATGTCAGGAAACATTTTGGCCCACCGCTTCCCACCCACCCTCGATTGGCTCCATTTGAAATTTCTCAAATCATCTTAGATTGCCCGCAATCCTCAGTCATTGAGGGTCAGGAGGGTATTACGTTAGTAGTAAAATGAGACATGCGCTTTTTCGCTATGTTGCCGTCTGCCTTCTACTTGTATTTATGGCATTGCTGTGCCATTTACTTTTCAGCCTGCAGTATTGTTTAGATGCTGTTGCTGGCTTGCTTTTCTGGCACTATTTGACAGTACTATGGCACCATCTCACCAAGGCATGATCATGACAAGACATGCAGTACTTGAGCAAATGGGGTATGTGGACTGGCTGCGGACAGCGACGGCATACACCAAGCAGACAACTGGTTGCCCACAATGAGACTGAGGAATTTCTGATATCTTTTTCCCGCCTTCTGGTTCAGCATGATGGACAGGCTTGCTCAGAAGTGCAGAGGCATGCTCTTCATATGACTTACACTGGACTTGACTAGTTGGATGGACTGGAGGCGGTGCCATGCCTGTTGCCCCCCAAGGGCTAGGGGCAGCTCCCTAGAGTTCATCTTGAAATGGTTGCTAGAGACAAACAAAGTATTACTGCAAGTTTGTCATTGACGTGCTCACATACAGCTACAGCTGAACTGGTAACAGGATCAAAACACACCACCAACTGACTCAACCAACCTCCTGGTTACAATGCAGCATAGATCTGGCACTGCATTTATCTGGTGTGACAAGAGCATTATTGCTACATGGATAGTAATTATGTTTCCAGCTGGTAGAATAGTAGCATCTGGTCTAGAACAAGATTGATGGTTATTGCTGAAACACTTGATAGAAGCCGTCGGAACAAGGTCCTGTTGGCATATACATGTACAGGCAAAACCAGGCTTTGTTGAGCCATGTAATATTTACCTCAATTGGAAGTCCAAATATATGTTAGTATAAGGTTTCCTCAAAATTCATTTTTGCTCAAGGTTTTGATGATAAGCTAAGAGGCAACATTGTGTCTTCCAGTCACTACATCTTGAATTGAGGCATTCTGACAGCCAGAAAGCATATGAATTCGGTTATCCGGCTGATGGGACAGTAGGCGTGTGCCTAGCGTGGCTCTATCGTAGGAATGGTTCAATTTTAGTTACTAATACTCAGCTTTCTGCTTTCTGCTTTCTTTACCATACATTTGCTTTTGTATTGATCAATGAGTGATTGCTACTTCCAAGGTCTCCTGTCGAGAGGGCCTGTGCGCAGTGGGGGGCCTGTGCTGATGCGTGAGGAACTTCTTAGACTTAGGGGTGGGTCTAAAGTTGCTGAACATGGCTTAGCCTGTGTTGGCTGCTGATGGACTCTTCTGTGCTTGATACTTCTCTTGGTCTGGTGGGCAGGTAGATGGACCTGGACTGCATGCTTGGGACCTCTTTTTGTGGTCGAGCATGTCTGACTTTTTGATCCTGCTCTTGCTGTGTGGAAGTTTGGATGGGGTTCTCCAGACCTACTTCTTGTTCCCCTGCCTCTGGTGGGGGTCTGGCATGCAGTACTTCAGACCAATGTGCCACCTTTTCCTTAATTGATACCGGGGGTGCTTAACCGCCTGCGTCTTTTTCTTTGTCAGTTTCAAAATCTAATGAAAGCATTATTGTCCAATAATCATAGTACCCTGAGTCAAAATTTTAATTTTAAAGTCTGTGATGCTTGCCTATGTGCGCTTTGTGTTTGTAGAAGAATCGAAATTGGTGGTGCTGAAAAGCATCGTTGGTCCAATGTATTTTATACTGGAGGTATTCGTACTGGAGGTCTATAGGGTCCTTGACTGGTCTGGCAATTGTAACAGACAGGAAGTCTTTGTTTTGTTATGGTTTTTCATGCTATTAAGGCTGATCTAGCGGAAGGGTGGGTACTTGTCTAAGGAAGCTGGAGGCTTTCTCTTCTGCAAGCCAGGATATACAGGGGAAAGGCCTCGCTTGATGGCGAGGGTGATGGGAATGCCTCATCATGCCCATCATTATGGATAGTAGCATGTTTTGCGATATTTGCATCGGAAAACTCATCTCCAGCTAAACCAGTGTGAGCTTTGACTTTGTATCAGAGCATGGGAGTGTCTGAATTGTTCATAATGGAGACAATTAGCTCCATAAGTTTGACACTTATGTGCTGAATTGCACAGATTGTGCAATTCAAGACAAATGCAAAACTGCGAATAAGCGCTATTTCCTGATCTGAGGTAGGGAACAAGCACTGTCTGCAACTACGAGTTTTAAATCCAGAATGGCTGAAGGAGAGTGCATAAAACCATACATTGCTTTGGATGTTCTGTTGAAGTTGGCATGTAAACATTTGCACCGAGGCCCTTCCAATTTGGGAGGAGCAATCAAGTAGCAATGGCATTGTCAGTGTAAAGAGAGTGGATTGCAAGGCATACCACATGGGTGCATGTTGACATGGATGCCTGACACGAGGGTGGGATCCAAAAGCGCGCTTGGCTAGCCAAATGCATGCATCTTTTCCTTTTGCTCTTCATCTCCTCATTTCTTCATATGTAGAGCTGTCCTAAGTCACCGTATCGCAACTGCAAATTTGTAGTGCAAGGAAGCCGGCCAGCTCTGAATTCAGGCCTTTGAGTGGTGGTATGCATGGTGTACGTTGTGACCTGTCTGATAGCAAAATCCTGCGGGCTCCCCAATACAAAATTACCAGGTCACCCATGTGAGAAGGTTGATAAAGATAAAACATTCGACCTTGGTGAAGGACCAGGTGAAGGAAATATAAAACAAGACCTCAGCTCAGATTAATCAGTCTGGAACAATTCTGTTTTTATAATTGTTACCAATCTTATAATCATGGGGTGTGCAGCATCCACTGCGGCCGATGCGATCAAGCCTGAAGGTGCGTGCCCAAATGCGCTCTTCAGCACAGGCTCTGGTGCCTTGAAGTGTCTTCTCTGGTGCAATAAAGTGATGGCAGCAGCGAGATGATGAATCTTCGTGCCTTCGCCGGACATGCGTGTACATGTCTGGCACTGCGAGAACGCCACCAAATCCCAAACAGTGGGATCAGTGGTCTTACAGAGGGAATGGTGTTTGTCAGCTTCGGCTAGCAAGGTATCCTGCGGCGCGCAAACTATTCATCGCCCCAAGCTCTCGTCTTCCCACAGCTGGGATTCCTTGCCGAATACGGTTTTGAGGCGTGTCATAGGGCAGGTTTATGCTGTCGCCCCAATTGGCGAGCGAATTGGCTCTAAGCCACTAGTGGAGCATGTGCTCATGTTGTTGGCCAAAAAATGTCTGGTCCCTTCAGCATTTTCGCCCACTTTCCGCTGCAGAGCTTGCCAGAGTGAAGCAACATGCAGACGTTAAAGCACCGGCAGGCACCCCAGCAAGCGTGACAGCAGGAAAGCGTGAGTACATTGTCCTCTTGAGCAGTCCGCGGTTGTTCACATGTCTTGAGTGTGAATGCGGCTTATGAGTGTCAAATCTTCTAGAGGATTTGACACTCAAACTCTTGTTCCTGTGTGGTGACTAAAGCAACGGTCCTAGGCGTCACGCCACGCATTGCTTGCACAAGCTGAGCACATGAGGATGGACCAGAACCTTAATTGCTGGCATTTCAACTTTCATCAGCTGTAGTCATCCTCCGGTTCCTACTATGGTCTCTGCAGTTTCTGAGGCAGACAAGGCCAAGGATCAGCTGACCTCCCTTGCCAACTTGGATGCGCCAGAGGCCCCAGGGGCTCCATCTAATGGGCTGGGAGGGCTAACAGGCAAAAGTGAGTGCGACCTGAGTCAATGTGTGGCTGTTTATTTTTTCAGTGGCGATAATCCTATGTACAGCCATAGCAGGATTTGACGGCAGTGTGAAGGTCACTGAGGCCCTATGCTCAGGTCCTGCACTCCTAGCACGGCTCAGGGGCATGCCAAGCTTGTGTCTAGAGCAAGCCACCTTTGCCATAGCTGACATGGACCAGCCATGCGCCCAGACTTGTATTGTTTGTTTGGGGCTCTTTGAATGAGCGCGTTGTTCTGGTTTGAGTGTGCAGAGCTTATCCATCACCTGTGTCTCGCTTGGATGAGCCCGGGCAGGCTGTGGGTGCTTGTGGCAGATGCTTTCTTCCAACCATGGCTGAGCTCCCTGCTGACGGCCTGATTTCATGCTGCTCAGTCTGCTGTGACACAACGCACATGACTTTCCTTGAAGGGTCAGCGCTTTGCCCAGGCACCCGCACACACCAATGAGAGTGGACGAAGCTGGACATGTAGCACCAGCACCGCACTGTCCAAGCCTCCAGCACCAGCACCAGCACCGTGCTGTCCAGCACCAGCACCAGCACCAGCACCAGCACCAGCACAGTCCAGCACCAGCACCAGCACCAGCACCAGCACCGCACTGTCCAGCACCAGCACCGCACTGTCCAAGCCTCTGATTGATTGGGTCAGGTGATGCGCCTGTCCTTCCTGCAGTTGCCGAGGCAGATAAAGCCAAGGACACACTGACCTCCTTGGCTGACATCAATGCACCTGCTGCACCCGGGGCTCCCTCTAGTGGCCTGGGTGCTCTGGGCGGCAAAAGTGGGTGGGATGCTCGAATAGCCATTGGCAGCTCTGCTCCTTTGCATCACTTGAATTGAATTGTGAGGGATGCAGCTCAAGCCTCTTCCTAGGAATTCTCTTACAATTTTGCCACCAAAGGCAAAGGAGTCTAATTGGTGGTCAACCTTGATGCATGCACTCACTCCAGCTCCTCCAGGAACGGCCCCCAAGCACGTTTCAAGGATGGCGCCCATTGTGGCAATCGAGATAATGGTGTTGGTAGACATGCCTTCTTTCCTATGTAGCCAGGCTTCTGCCTGTATATCCATCCTTGTCCGCAGTTGCTGAGGCTGATAAGGCCAAGGATCAGCTGACCTCCCTTGCTGGCATGGATGCGCCGGCGGGGGCTGGGTCAAATGGCCTGGGTGGCTTGGGTGGCAAGCGTGAGTGCAGCTCACTAGCGCTGTGTGTGTGCGTGCGGGTGCGTGCGTGTGTGCGTGCGGGTGCGTGCGTGTGTGCGTGCGGGTGCGTGCATGTGTGCCTGGGTGTGCGTGTGCGATTGTAATCGTGTGTGTACGTGCGCGTGTGCGCATGTATGTGTGCGTGCGCAAATGTGTGTGCGTTGTGCACGTGTGTGCTCCTAGGCAGCTCAGGTTCATATTTGAGCTGCACGCAGAAAGCTTACAAACCTGAGCTGCTTTGCAGGGAAATTCATGAGATAGTAAGGTGTGTCTCAATAGGATATTGCATTTTGAAGGGGGTGTAGCCAAGCAGCAAGGGCTGCTCTCTGGTTTTCAAATACAATGCAGCCTAGATGGCTGGTAAATTCTGGCAGAGAATCTGAGCGCCCTTTCTGCACTTCCTCTATTCAAACTCAAGAAGGCAAGGAGCAGCTCCTTTTGCGCATTTCTTGCTTTACTGTTGAACAATGCCCTGGCGCCGGATAAATGACGTGCATGTGCAGTTGCTGAGGCGGAGAGGGCCAAGGACACGCTGACCTCCCTGGCTGATACCAATGCACCTGCTGTGCCTGGTGCTCCCTCTAGAGGACTGGGCGACCTGGGTGGTCTGGGCAGCAAGCGTGAGTGGGACTCAAGAGTAGCCCTGGTGGGGAACTCTCAACTCACTTTGAGCACAACAACATTACTGGCCATCTGAAAAGGTCTGGTCATGTCTGCGGCCAGAGCTGCCTGCCCTTCTATGTTCTGGGTTGAGCATGCCGGATGGTTCCTTCAAAATGCGCACCTAAGCTCGGGCATGTGCGACTATGAAGGGACTGGTGTGCTGCATGGTCAACCTTTGGTAGAAAGGGCAGAAATCCGAGCCCCATCCCTCTCCTCCATGGATGCCTTCTGTTGTCAGCCTTGTCCGCAGTTGCAGAGGCAGAGAAGGCCAAGGACCAGCTGACCTCCCTGGCCGGCTTGGATGCACCTGGCGGAGCCCCATCCAGTGGGCTGGGTGGCCTGGGTGGCAAGCGTGAGTGCCAGCTTTCAGATGCTCACTATATGGATTTGAAATTTATCTTCTTTTTCTGGAGGCTGAGGCGGTCAGCATGAGTGCCAGCCCCCACTGGTACTGGCTCTAGGAAGCTGGGGCGCTTGTGTACTCATGGTGAATTGCGTGTCTCCTTGGGATTGTCATGGGCAGCCACTGTGTGCTTCATAAGGATCATGCTTGTGTCCTGCAGAGAAGTGTGCGGCAGAGTGCCCTTCTGCGCCGTCTGTCTGTCTGTCTGTCTGTCTAGGGAGGGCAAGAGCCATTGGGACCCCAGAGCTGTCCCAACCCTCCGCCGCACCCCATCAGCCCTTCCTCTACCCCCAGCATCAGCTTCCCCGCCTGTACCTGCCCAGCCTGTATGCGTATAGAGCTTTCACGTGACCGGCTGTGAAAGCTGGTGCAGGGCCATTGTGGTACTTGGTCCTCCTGCCTTTTGAAACCATGTATGCCAATTGAACACTGATGTCAGAAGCAGCCTTGCACAGATGCAAACTAAGAAGTATCCTTAAATGCGCTGACCCACACAATATGGGCCATACCAATCAGTGATGTGCACGTCACTGTTGACGCCGTCATGACGTTTTGCAATACGGTCCGTATATTACGGTAAAATAACGTAAATTACGGCGTAAATCGTAAGAAAACACCGAAAACGGCGGTATGACGGCGTCCAAATGATGCCGTAAATTACGGTGCCATTTGTGAATGACGCCGTATTTGCATGACTCTGATACCAATGCTAAGGCCGCCGCACCAAAACTCCGGGAGGGTGCTGAACAGAGCTGTTTGGCGGATGCATGGGTTGTGGCAGTTGCGCCACACTGCCGCGTTAGATAGACTGCCCACCAGCATCGCCAGGCTGCATGCTTGGCCAGCAGATGTGCACAACAGGGCGAGCACAGCAAAGCACTTGCACGCTGTTCAATCTGTCCACCGTGCATGTCACCCACTGCAGTTGCTGAGGCAGAGAAGGCGAAGGACCAGCTGACCTCCCTGGCGGGTATGGATGCACCCGGGGCTCCAGGCGGCCTTTCAAGTGGGCTGGGTGGTTTGACTGGCACACGTAAGTGCTGCTGCCCATTCCTGGGGCTCCTGCCAAGAAGGCGTTGGCAGCAAGGCACTCTGAATAGCATCTAGCTTGCAGAAAAGCTGGCGTCGCACAAACGCTGTGTGGGAAGGGACTTTGTGGGGGCTTTGGAGAAGTTGTTGGGCAGGTAAGGTACGCGTGTGACCCGGCACAAGTATCCAAAGGATGGCCCACCTTGTATACAGTCCTGTGTCTTCCAATAGTTTGTAATGATGATTTTGTGTGCGCCGTGCTCCTGGCTAAGCCACACATGCCTCCCGCCGTGCTTCAATGCAGTGGCTGAAGCCGAGAAGGCCAAGGATCAGCTTACCTCATTAGCTGGCACTGACCCACCTGAGGGTAGGTTACTCCCTACTATCATCATTTAGAGAAAGGTAGCGCAATCACAGTGCAGCTCGCATGCCCATTCATTACCCCGCAGTCTGCAGGAGCCTCAGAATCTACACTGCAGCCAAACCTGGTTTGGTGCCTGAGCTTTTTGGTATGGTCCTTGCCTAGTAGCTTGATGCTGCTAGGAAGTCTGTGTGCAGCATAGTGGAACTGCCAGCCTCCCTGCCCTCAATTAATAATCCCTGGTATGCTCTGTGGTATGCATGGAAGGCTGCGAAATGCTGCTTCCATTGTACCCAAGTGTGCACAGGCTTTGCTTACCCCTCCCATGTCCCAGTTCCTGCTCTGTGATGCGTGCAGGAGAACAGCAGGAAGCTGCACCTGCAGCAGAGGAGCTGCCCGCAGAGCAGGCACCTGCAACGGAGGAGCCGCCTGCAGCAGAGGAGCAGGCACCTGCGGCGGAGGAGCCGCCCGCAGCAGAGGAGCAGGCACCTGCGGCGGAGGAGCCGCCCACAGCAGAGGAGCAGGCGCCTGCGGCGGAGGAGCAGCCCGCAGCAGAGGAGCAGGCGCCTGCGGCGGAGGAGCCGCCTGCAGCAGAGGAGCAGGCACCTGCGGCAGAGGAGGCGCCTGCAGCAGAGGAGCAGGCACCTGCGGCAGAGGAGGCGCCTGCATCAGAGGAAAAGCCTGAGGAGCAGGCACCTGCAGAGGGGGAGACGCCTGCAGCCGTTGAAGCACCCCCAGCAGCAGAGCCAAGCGCACCAGCTGAGGAGCCAGCTGCTGGTGGGTCTGTGCAAGGCACACAAAGCAAGCAGGGTTAAACACCACTGACATTGTCAATGATATTAAGGAGCGAGCTGGCATTATCAGGAGGACTTAAGGCAGGGGCAGGGCTGACCTCCACTACCACCAAAGGAGGGGGGCCAACCATCAATGGTGATGGTTATTTATGGCACAAGTGAGCTGGTGGACGAAGCAGGGGGGAGGAAGGGCCTGAACAATAGTGCCTGTAAGCGCAGAAGAACTTCAACCTGCAATCTCTGTCAGAAGTCTACCTAGAAACACGTGTAGCCCTTCAGTACAAGCCTGGAAGCTGAGGAACCCTGATTGAGGGCAGTTCCCTCATGGCGCACATGTGCCTGTCTGTGCATGCAGCCAAGATCTACCTTGCTTACCTATTTCGTGTGATGTACGCTGTGTATGGTCATGTACCTACAGACCTGAGCCATGCCAAGTCAGCTGTCTACCTGCGGATGTGTGCCTGTGAACTAATGCACTAATACTCGAATTACGTATGCACACAACAGAGCTGGAAGTGCCTGCGCCTGAGGAGAACAACCCAGAAGGCCCAGTTGCTGAAGGTCCTCCTGCTGAGTCAGCAGGAGAGATTGAGGGAAATGAGGGTGGGTTTGTGAGTTCCTGGGGTGTTGCAAATGGGAGTGAAGGTCTGCGTATGCCTGTCCGCAAGTTCCTTTTTGTGCACATGTTTGTATGTGTGCATGTGCACATGTATGAGTGTGGGAAAATGTGCACATGTAAACCAAAGTCTTCCATCACCTGCACCTGCAGCTCTCCTCACCTACCCTGTGCATGCCTTTCTCAGATGCATCTCGGCCATAGCTCAGCAAATGGCAGCCTCTCCTTGGTGTGTGAGAAGCTCGGTCTGGCACGTTTCTGGCATGCGCATGTAGTAAAAAGTATGATCCCCATGCACTCCACGTGTTGCCAAGCAGGTGCAAATGAGGAAGAGCCCAAGGCTGAGGAAGGAGCAGCACCTGCTCCTGAGGGGGCTGCTGAAGCGTAAGGGAGCAACCTCCATTTTGTGGTGCTTCCTGCTGGCAGGCAAGCTGTGCACCTGCTGCCAGCCAGGGCAGATTAGGCTGCGTGTGTTGCAACAAATTCTGGATGTATGCTCAAATTAGGTACTGAAATATTATCCTGAAGAAAAGGGTATAGAAGGGCATGTAATGTGCAGAGGGATCTTATGCAGTTCGAGCATTGTTTGATTATCAGAGGAGGATTACTAACAGGATAACTTGAGTGCAAAGTGCGCAGCGCATGGAGGCATCAACGCTCTGCATAGAAGCACTTGTCGCATCCATACCACCTCTTATCCTGTACAATTTCTATCATGCCCTTCTACATTCTTGCTCGTTAGCTGCCTGCAGCAGCTCAGCAGCTGCTGAGCATAATTCACATTCTTTGATGCACAATTGGGTGTGAGTGCTCGCGCTTGCTTTCTAGCATGCTGGGTGTTTGCTTCTTGCGCCATAAGCACTTTGCCGACAATCACCTCACATCCTCGGATATGCAGCGCGCAGTTGCCAAGTCGGAAAATTTATCCAAACTTTAATCTCAACGGTCAAGGATTTGCAGTGCGTAGCCGCCAAGTCGAAAAATTTATCCAACACCTGTTCCTCAACCTTGCATTGCCAGTCTGTTCCCGCCCTCAAGAGATGCAAGCATGAAGGCTTTTTGCTTACATTTAGGGGGGAACTAGCATTGATTTTAGGAGCAGCGAGGGTTGCAACCTTCCTCGTGGGCTCTGGAGAATGTTGAGAGGAGATAAACGAGGAATTCTTATGATGTGTGGAGTGCAATATATCTTGGTCTTGAAGCCATTGCTCCTTGCTTTTTAATGTCTGCATCCATTCCTATACCTAAGTATGTAAATTATTGCTCTTGTCTGCCAAACTTGTGAGTGTCCACTGTCAGCCTTGCCCTCTTTTCCAGCTGAGGGGTTTTCCAGGTGCTTGCACCAGCTGTGAACCCGTCCCCTAGTGTGAATGTCTTTCTTTTCCATAGGTAGGCCAAAGTTGGTTGGTGGGGGTTATGTTAAAGATGTTAGAAACCCTATAGGGTAATTACTCATTACCTAGTAGGGACCTGTCGAACAAGGACAGTTTAGCTGAATGATCAGATAAGTGCAGAAGATAAGTGCAGAAGTAATGCCCAGCGAGAGAGGCATGGTATCTCTGATTACAAGTTTACAAGTTTAAGTTTGACCTTCAGCCAGGTAGTTTGACTGATCAGGTTGCTGGTGAACACCAGCCATCATATAAACATCCATAAGCTTTGAAATAAAACGATAGGAATCATGGTATCTGATTAAAGAAAGGAAGACTACGCCAACAAGGTAACCCCTGTTTGCATGCATTAAGGAAGAAGTTTACATCTGGTGCAAGCACCAGGCAAACCTCCACTATCAAACTAGGAAGAAGGTCATTAATGGGGGTCCGACCCCGAGGGAGGGTTCTGAAAAGAGCCATATGTTCTTTCCTTGATGTTCAAGAGTAACTTGCTCGAAGTTACTCTTGAAGTTTTTTTACTCTGCACCGGTCTAGGCCAGGATAATAATCTTATTAGGGCTACCTTATTGCCAATGTGACTGGCGTAGTCTTTCTTTCTTTCTTATCGCGCACAAATTACCTAATCCTATAGCAACCTCATATGAAGGGGCAGATGTCGCATTTAACATGAACCTCTTCACGGTGTACAGCTTAGCAGGCCAAAGGTGTTCCTGATACAGGCGGCAGAATGTCTGCATGTGTGTGTGTGTGTGTGTGTGCGTGTTTGTGTGTGTCCCAGGCAAAAAGATCTGCCTGACCCCGCACTCTCCATACTCTCCAGCAAAAGGGGCATCCTGACCCCAACAGGCGGCAGGTGGAGCCGCAGCAGCACACAAGTGCCTGACCCAGCCCTCCCCACGCTCTCCAGCACAATTGCCAATCTGACTCCAACAGGCGGCTGCTGGTGCCGCAGCAGCAAACAGGAATGTGTGTATGTGTGTGTGCACCAAGCCAGAAGGTCTGCCTGCCCCCGCTCTCTCCACGCTCTCCAGCAAAAGTGCTAATCTGACCGAGGCCATGGAGTAAGAGTGGCAATCTGACCCCCCCGCCATGGAGCAAAAGCGGCAACCTGACTGAGGCTGGGTTGGACGGGGAAGGTAGGGTGTGGTGCGGAATGCAGTGAAGGAGGGGCGGGGGACAGGGAGGCGGTGAAGGAGGGATGGGGGACGAGGAGGCGGTGAAGGAGGGGCAGGGAGCGGGGGGGAGATGATCCCTTTCGACGGAGCACAGGCAAAAGGATATGCCTGACCCCGACCCCTTTCAATC